>RCNC010001159.1_pt1 | contig 17627 bp, 13 predicted proteins | sample 2041301 | NCBI WGS metagenome assembly RCNC01 (sample SAMN09708231, study PRJNA481090) | Marine sediment metagenome, whole genome shotgun sequencing project. | biome: marine sediment; feature: ocean; material: sediment; isolation source: Sewage treatment plant 13A marine sediment (STP13A) ... | reverse complement strand
ATAGAGGGCGATGCAAATTACCGCTTCAGGCCTTACGGAGTCATCTCCCTGGCATTCAGTTATAACAGGGTCCGATTACCGGATCCATACCACAATGCCGATCTTTACCTGATCGGTCCTAAATTTGATATTACCTTCACGAAGACGCTGTATTTTGCCACACTGGTTCAGTATAACAGCCAGATCAACAATATCAATGTGAATGCCCGCTTCCAGTGGCGCTACAAGCCCGCGTCAGATATATACCTTGTTTATACTGATAATTATTACGGGGATGTATTTAAATCCAAGAACCGGGCACTGGTCTTCAAGATCACCTACTGGCTCAACATTTAATGCTAAAGTATCCATGGCATGAATACGGATCCAGTATCAGTCCCCGAACTTCAATAGTATTTTCAGGTAATTCCCAGGATCCTTTTCTACTTTCTCGAATGCTTCCTGGACCTGCTCCCCGGGCATGATGGTAGTGATCAGGGTTTCCGGTTTGAGTGCTCCTTTACCAAGCTGATCGATGATGGTTGGATACTCCCCATGGCTGACACGGGAAGCAATGATGCTTGCCTCTTTCCAGATGAGTTCCTTGAAAACAATAGGGGCAGGATCATCCGTCAGTCCAAGTACACAAACTCTGCCACCTCCCCTGATACTCTGGATGGCACCCCTGACAGGATTGAGGGTACGTTCAGGTGAATGGGGATGCCCGACAGCTTCGAAAGCAATATCAGTACCATTCCCTCCTGTATGTTCCTTAATTGCCTCAACGGGATCTTCCAATGCATTCAGTGGAATAATATCATCATATGCTTCAGCAGCTATCCGAAGTCGCTTATCCAGTAGATCCACCATATATATAGGTGCATCCGTGATGGTCCTGGCCGCCTGCAGGATGACCTGCCCGACACGGCCCGCTCCCCATATGGCCAGGGAATCTCCCGGTATTACACCGGCCCGGTTACAGGCATGAAAGCCAATGCCATAGATCTCCGTTAATGCGAGATGTTCCTCCGGCACTTGATCCGGGGCCTTGAACAACATGTTTTGGTTTACATTGATGTATTCACAGAAACCACCGTCCAGGTCAATGCCGATCAGTTGGAGTGATGTGCAGGCAGGATAATGATGGGCTTTACAGGCCTGGCATTCACCACACCATATCAGCGGATCTATGGCTACTTTATCACCAATGGCATATCCTGTCACACCTTGACCGGTCATTTCAACGGTCCCGGCCATTTCGTGTCCCGGAATAAAGGGAACCGGTGTACGGGGATGAAAATCACCATTGAAAATATGCATATCGGTGCCACAAATGCTGGCAAAGGATACCTTTACCTGCACTTCCCCTGCTTCAGGATCTCCAATTTCCCTGTCAATCCACTGGAATTGTTTGTATTCGCTTAATAATGCTGCTTTCATAATTATAGAAAATCTTCCCTGAGTGGATTGAAGCTGTCTACTAATCTTACCTTTTCAGTTAGCAATTGGACCGTATGTGGCCTGTCGGAAGGGGCGGCAAACATGTCACCTGCCTTAAGATGCTGGTCAGCTTCCCCTTCACACAAGAATATGATCTCTCCCTCCGCCACGTAGGATGTTTGTTCATGGGGATGGGAATGGGGCGGTTCGGGTTTATCCCAGGGTCCGTCACTAAAATCAATTAAAACCGACATCAGGTTATCTGTATGTATGATCTTACGTTGGAGTCCCTCGCGTACAATCTCATACGGTACATCATCAAATTTAAGTACTGCCATGTTATGCTATTTTATTTCGTATGTAATAGGTGAACTTATCCTTTCTGCATATCCCTGCAGATAACTAAACCATGCTTTTTCATCTACAATCTGTCCGCTTTTCTTCCAGCCAAATCCAGCATAATATACAACCTTCCCATTTATTGGTTTCAGGTGTACCAGCAGGTGGCTCTGATCGGGTTCATCTACCAGGTGCTCATTGTAGCCGGACAGGAATGCTGACGAAACCACAATCCCCATGCCCAGTTCGGAATCCCCGTGGGGCTGCCAGTAGCTGAACCAGCCATTATCAAGGTCTGCGTGGTTTGTCCCGTCTTTTTCATGCTGTGTGATTCCGGCACTGAGTGCCTTTACGGGTTCATCACCAGATACCAGGACCTCTATCCTGGCCAGGTTACTCCCAAGATCGAGTGATATGATCATTGTCTCCTCCATCATTCCGGCCGGGGTGGACCAGGGAGCATAGGTCAGCTCGAACTGGGTACGGACAGGACCTTCGGCAATTGTCTTCCAGGATGTAAAATTCCGGGAGGTATACAGTTTTTGCTCTTCTTCACTCCAGACCCCGACGCCTCCGCATCCGCGGCTGGCACCTACATGGAAATCATCCAGTCCCTCGCCTGTATCTTCATGGTAGGATCCCTCCCCTTCCAGGGTCTCTTTGTACCATTTGTTGATGATGGGATATTCCACGCGCTTCAGCCAGCAGTCGATACCACTGGAAAGGGTACCACCAGGGGTCTTGTCAACAACCATTTGCTCTGCAGTGGGACCGTAAGTACGGAAGGCAACCAGGTCATTCTCCCAGGCATAATCATCCGTACGTTCCGGTACGAACCTGCTGTATGTGCTTATTTCCGTAACAGGTAATAAACTTTTGTCAACATCGGCGACCAAGTTATAGGTCCTGGTTTCACCTGCCTTCAGGACTGGCTGGAACAAAAGGTAATCCAATTCGCCATCCATATCTTCATCCATAACCTGAGAAAGCAGGTATTCACCTGTTTCGGCATCCTGTATGGAAAACCTTGAAAACAGTTCACAGGTAATATTGCCAAGGTCCGACTTTAGTAAGGATACTGTCTCCCCTTTTCGGTCCAACTGAAGATCATTGCTAACCGATACGACATATGCAGGCTTTTCCTGATTGCAGCCCAATAAGAACAGCATGAAGATTAGCCAAGTTGAGATACTGATTAATTGTTTCATATTAATGGTTTAGGGTGATTTATTAGTCCTCGTTGGAGGGCTTGCCGATGGTGGCAAGTATTCCCCCATCGACGTACAGTATGTGGCCATTAACGAAATCGGAAGCCTTGGACGCCAGAAAGATGGCTGCTCCCTGCAGCTCTTCCGGCTGTCCCCACCTACCTGCCGGTGTACGATTAATGATAAACTCATTGAAAGGATGTCCACCTACACGAATGGCCTCGGTCTGGGCAGTAGCATAGTAACCCGGACCGATACCGTTTGCCTGGATATTGTGTTTGGCCAGTTCAGTAGCCAGGTTCCGGGTAAGCATTTTGAGTCCGCCTTTCGCAGCTGCATAGGCACTGACTGTGGCCCGTCCCAATTCACTCATCATGGAGCACATATTAATGATTTTTCCACCCTGTCCCCGGGCTGCCATTTTTTCTGCAACATATCTAGACATGATAAATGGACCGCTCAGATCAACATCGATCACTTCCCTGAAGTCCTTTGCTTCCATCTCGAGAAACGGGATACGCTTGATGATCCCGGCATTATTAACGAGGATATCAATGGGTGCTACCTCTTCTTCAATGGTCTGGATGGCGGATTTTGCCGCTTCTTCATCAGTGACATCAAATAGATAGCCGGCTGCATCAATGCCATCAGCCTTGTATTCCCCCAGCGCTTTTTCCAGTTTGTCCTGGAATATATCGTTGATAACAAGCCTGGCACCGGCACCGGCCAGTCCCTTGGCAATGGCCATTCCAAGTCCGTGTGTTGCCCCTGTGACAAGGGCTGTTTTTCCGGATAGATCAAAAAGTTCCTTTATCATTTTTTCGGTTTTTGGTTTAAATGAATTGATTTCGATGTTTACCTCAATTCTGTGGGCTGTGCAACATCCATATCACCATAGTCCAGGTTTTCTCCGGCCATTCCCCATACAAAAATATAATTAGAGGTACCCGCCGCGCTGTGGAGGGACCAGGAGGGTGAGAGCACTGCCTGTTCGTTTTGCATCCAGATATGTCTGGTTTCCTTGGGTTTACCCATAAAATGGCATATCGCCTGGCCTTCAGGCACTTCAAAATAGAAATAAGCTTCCATCCGGCGGTTATGGGTATGGACAGGCATGGTGTTCCAGACAGACCCTGCCTGCAGTTCGGTCATCCCCATTTGTAACTGGCATGTCTCTACGATACTATTCACAAGCAGCTTGTTGATCTTCCTGGCATTCGAGGATTCCAGGGCTCCCAGTTCCACTACTTCTGCATCCGCCAGTGTAACCAGCTTGTTGGGGCATTTTTTATGTGCGGGAGCTGAATTAATATAGAATTTTGCAGGTGCATCAGCATCGGACGATTCAAAGACCACTTTACTGGTTTCTTTACCCAGGTAGAGGGCTTCCTTGTAATTCATTTCATAGGTCTCACCATCCGCCACTATTGTTCCCTTTCCACCAACGTTAATGATCCCCATTTCTCTCCTCGCCAGGAAACTATCTGCCTTCAGGCTGTCAAAACTTTCCAGTTCCAGTTTCATGGTCACCGGATTTGCTCCGCCAACGATATAGCGATCGTAAAGGGAATATGTCAGGCATATTTCATTCCTGACAAAAACCTCCTTCACCAGGAATTCCTTGCGGATACGATTTGTATCGAATTTTATAAAATCTTTCGGATGTACAGCATACCTTTCATTAAATTTCATGAGCTTTATTTTAGGTTTGAATTTCTTATGCTAAGTTCTGGTTTGATGATAACTCAGGGTGTATGTAACTAATGAATAGGCAGTACTCAGTACGCTGGCTATGTCATTTATGGTTACTTTCTTTTACTTTCCCTGGAAGATTAACAAAGATACAAAAAACGCAAACTTTGCATAAAATACTTATTGTTGTTAATTTGCAGAACTAATGGACACCCCCTAAATCAAACCAAATGAGCCAGAGAATAGATATAATCAATAAGATCCGGGATATCCGTGTTATGCCTCTATTTTACCATCCTGACCCGGATATTTCCCTGCAGGTCATGCAGGCAGTGTTTGACGGCGGACTGGATCTTATGGAATTTACGAATCGTGGACCGAATGCTTACAATGTATTTGAGAAACTATATGCTTTCAAAGCAAAAAATTACCCCGGAGCTGCCCTGGGCATTGGCAGCATAGTGGATGCCCCTACAGCAGCACAATATATACAGGCCGGTGCCGATTTTGTGGTCTCCCCCCTTCTTAACCAGGAGGTCATCAGGGTCTGCAACAGGCGTAAGATCCTTCATATTCCGGGATGTTCCACCCTCAGTGAGATAAGCCAGGCAGAAGAATGGGGGGCAGAAATGGTTAAGGTTTTCCCGGCAGCTCAACTTGGGGGACCGGCATTCATAAAGGCCATCAAGGGTCCATGTCCCTGGACATCCATTGTCGTTACAGGGGGTGTAAAGGCTGATCTGGATAACCTCAAAGCCTGGCATGATGCCGGTGTTGACGGATTTGGCATAGGGTCAGACCTGATCTCGAAAGACCTTATCAAGGAGGGGAATTATGCCGGTTTAACCGAGAAAGTCAAGGAACTGCTTCGGATCACTGCAAAACTAAGGGATTGATCTGTAACGGATTCTAACTAATAATCAGTATTTATTTCTTACTAATCCAAACCATATCTTACCACCATGAAAAACTTGATCCTTCTACCAGTGTTTTTCCTTTTCATCTATGCATCCGGCCAGGATATCGCCAGGGTAAAGCATGATCAAAAATCCGGCATGGATGCTGAGATTTATCCTTCTTTCACCCCTGACGGGGCCTGGTGCTGGTTTTCCGATCCCCGGGCAGTATATTTTGAGGGTGAACATAAACGGACTTATGCCGGGTGGATTGACAGGTATGGCGATGTATGCATAGGATCCTATGATCTTGGCACCGGCAGGATTGATACAAAAGTCATCCATGACGGACTTCAGGTGGATGATCACAACGATCCCTCTATCCTGTTTGATGACCAGGGAAGGTTGCTGGTGTTTTTTAATAAGCACGGGGGACCGCATCCCCTGTATCTCGTCAAATCAGAGAACCCGGAAGACATAGGAAGCTGGGGCCCTGTTAAGCGTCTTGCATTAAATAATACAGATCAATACCCGGACATGTGGGATACATACACCTACACACATCCGGTGAAACTCTCCGGTGAGGACGGCAGGCTTTACTTATTCTGGAGGGGAATAGACAATAAACCCAATTTTTCCTCTTCAGACGATGATGGGGAAACCTGGACCAAGGGGAAGATCCTCATCCTTCCTGAAAGATTATACCCCAACCGGCGTCCTTATCTAAAAGTATTTTCAGATGGAAAGGATGTCATCCATTTTGCTTTCACCGACGGGCACCCGAGAAGAGAATCCCAGAACAGTATTTATTATATGTATTATAAAGATGGGGGACTGTACGAGGCCAATGGAGAGAAAATAGGAAACCTGGGTGATGAGATTTCTCCCCGTATGACGGACTGTGTGTATGACGCTATACCTACGGAAAAGAAGGCATGGATATGGGATGTGGCTCAGGATGAGAGCGGAAACCCTGTGCTTGCCTATGCAAAATTTCCAGATGATTCCAATCATATTATATGCTATGCCTTATGGGATGGTAAAGAATGGAACAACAGGGACCTGGTCAATGCCGGGAAATGGTTCCCTGAAACCCAGGAAGGCAAAGTGGAAAGGGAAACCAATTATTCAGGGGGAATAAGCATTGATCATGAAAATACAAATACACTATACCTGTCTGTCAAACGGGATTCCGTTTTTGAAATTGAGAAGTGGGTGACAGGTAATGGAGGTAAATCCTGGAAGGTCTCAAACATCAGCCGGGGTTCTTCCAAAAACAATATCAGGCCTGTTGCCGTAAGGGGTGCCGCTGAGGGAAATCCCGTGCAGGTACTCTGGATGTGTAATACCAGGTACATACACTACACCGATTACCAGGCTTCCATACAAATGGACGTTGTGCCTGGACCGGTTTCTGGGGGACTGGACAGCGAGAGCATACTGGATGTGATGCACAGGGTGGCGGACTGGCAGATCATGAACCCGAGAAGACCACATCAACTGGACTGGCATTATGGTGCGTTTTATACAGGTATCTGGACCCTGTACAAGACTACAGGCGAGGAAAGGTATAAGAATGAGATATGGAACCTGGGACAAAAACATGACTGGAAGCTTCGCAATGATATCTACCATGCCGACAGGCTTACCATTGCCCAGTCATTCGCAGAGTTATATATGGAAGAGAAGGATCCTGACATGCTCGAAAAGATACAGTGGGTCCTGGATATGCATGTGGACCGGAGACCTCCTGCCGATGTCAGGCACAAGGACAATCCTTACAGTGGTGAATGGTGGACCTGGTGCGATGCGCTTTACATGGCCCCACCAGCCTTTGCCAGGATATTTAAGGCCACTGGGGAGAAGAAATACCTGGAATACATGGACGAGCACTGGTGGAAGACATCAGATTATTTGTATAGTAAGGAGGATTCTCTGTACTACCGGGATGACAGGTTTTTTGACCAAAGGACCGATAACGGGAAGAAACTATTCTGGGGCCGCGGAAATGGATGGGTGGTTGCCGGACTGGCCAGGACCATTCCATATATCCCAGAAGACTATCCTGGAAGGGAAAGGTTTATTCAGCAATACAAAGAAATGGCAGCCAAATTACTGAGGATACAGGATGAAGATGGCTTGTGGAGGGTAAGCCTTGATGATCCTGCGTACCTTGATATGGGAGAATCCAGTGGCAGTGCCTTTTTTACATTTGCACTGGCCTGGGGCGTCAACAATGGAATGCTTGATCCGAAGCTCTACAAACCTGCCGTGTTGAAGGCATGGCAAGCACTGGTAGGAAATGTAAACGAACAGGGAAGGTTGGGTTATGTGCAGCAGGTAGCAGGCTCCCCCTACCCATTCTTTGATTACCAGTCCCACGTCTACGCCAGCGGCGCCTTCCTGCTTGCCGGCAGTGAGATCCTGAAATTGATTAAATAATCAAGCACAACTAATTATTCCATTCCTTTGCCTGGGATGGATAAGATTATTATTATATTAGCTTATTCATTTTAGAAATTTCTCCATATGCCGGATTTTACCAAGGCACAGGTTCTGGAACAAATCAATCAAACACCATTTTTTGTGTTCTTTAATAACGAGGACCTGGAAATTTGTCAGAAGATAATCAGTGCATGCTATGCCGGGGGGATACGGATACTCGAATTTACGAAGAGGCGAAAAAATGCAGTAGCTGTTTTTTCTGAGTTGCATCCCTGGATCCGGTCTGAATTCCCTGACCTGGTATTTGGTGCCGGTACTATTTATGATGCAGCCACTGCAAAAGTTTTCATCGATATGGGTGCAGATTTCATCGTATCCCCTGCCATGGATGATGCGGTAGGAAGCATCTGTCAGCATAACGAGATCCTTTGGATCCCGGGCTGCCTGTCTCCCACTGAAGTTTACCAAGCTGAAAAAAGGGGAGCAGTAATCATTAAAATATTCCCCATTGTGGCTTCCGGTGGACCGGATTATATAAACGCCATGCACGGGCCGAGTCCTCATACACGTTTCATGCCAACCGGTCAGCTAGAACCCACAGAAGAAAGCCTGAGGCCCTGGTTAGAGGCGGGAGCCTACTGTGTAGGTCTCGGGTCGGGACTGGTATCTCGTGAAATCGTCCAATCGGGAGATTTCAACAAACTGACTAAGCTTTGTGCCAACACACTTAAAATCATATACAAACACAGGAAAAACAATTACACATGACAGCTAAAGCGTTTAAAGAACAAAGCGAGAAGGTAGGAAAGTACAGGTGGACCATCTGTACCCTCGTATTCTTCGCAACCACTGTAAACTACCTTGACCGGCAGGTCATCGGTATCCTGAAACCTGTACTAGAAACCGATATTGGGATTGGAGAAGCAGAATACGGATACATCGTCTCTGCCTTCCAGTTTGCCTATGCCATCGGTATGCTGCTAGTTGGCAGGTTCATCGATAAGCTGGGCACCAAGCTGGGATATGCCTATGCATTTATCGGTTGGAGCCTGGCAGCCATTGGCCATGCTTTTGCCAGGGGACCTGTAGGATTTGGTGTTGCCAGGGCAGCCCTTGGTTTTACAGAGGCAGGAAACTTCCCTGCTGCTATTAAAACGGTGGCAGAATGGTTCCCTAAAAAAGAACGTGCCTTCGCCACCGGACTGTTTAATTCAGGCACCAATGTAGGTGCCATCCTGGCCCCTCTCCTGGTACCTTGGCTTTACATCACCTGGGGCTGGGAAATGGCCTTTATTGCTACTGGGGCCGTTGGATTTATCTGGCTGATCTTCTGGTTCATTTTCTACGAAGTGCCTGAGAAACAAAAACGGCTCAAGGAGCCCGAACTGAAATATATACAGAGCGACCAGGAAGAGTCAGCCAGTGAAAAGATACCCTGGACCACCCTTTTAAAATACCGTCAGACCTGGGCCTTCTTTGTTGGGAAATTCCTCACCGATCCCATCTGGTGGTTCTACCTCTTCTGGATCCCTGCCTGGCTGGCAGACGTAAGGGGATTGAACATCAAGGAATTTGGACTCCCGCTCGTAGTGATCTACTCTGCCACCACAGTTGGCAGTATCTTCGGTGGTTGGTTATCTTCTAAATTGATCAAAATTGGCTGGCCGGTATGGCGTGCAAGAACAGGCTCCATGCTCCTGTTTGCCCTATTAGTGATTCCCATTGTTTTTGCACAAGCAGAAGGAATTGGTTTCTGGGGAGCTATCACCCTGATCAGCATTGCAGCAGCCTCACACCAGGCATGGTCAGCGAATATATTCACTACTGTATCTGACATGTTCCCGAAAAAATTAGTAGCCTCCGTCACGGGGATTGGAGGATTTGCAGGATCAATCGGGGGCATGATGGTGGCAATTTTTGCTGGGAATATACTGGAATTCTGGGAAGGAAAAGGAAATATTGAGGTTGGATATGCGACCCTGTTTATAATTTCCGGTTCCGCTTATATTATAGCCTGGATCGCCTTTAACCTGATTGCTCCGAAAATGAAACGGGTGGATCTGTAGTTTACCTGTAAATTTTAGATTTTCAAAATTGTCCCGGGACTCACACAGTGATCCCGGGCTTTTTTTGCTGGTTGAGATGGATATTAACAATGGTTTCAAAACCAAATTGAAAAAAATCCGTTAAACTGGGATATCCATAAATGAACAGCCTTTGGCAGAGCAAACGGTAAAAAACAAAAAGCAGCTGTTTGATGAGAAACATCTGCTCTATACCTTGATTGACAGTATGCCGGACTTTATTTATATAAAGGACACGGATAGCAAATTTATTGTTGCCAATCAGAAAATCATGGATGTCCATGGCCTGAAATCAAGGGAGCAGTTAATTGGAAAATCTGACCATGATTTTTACCCCAGGGAGATGGCGGACAAGTATCGCTCGAATGAAAAGACCATCATCCGTACCGGGGCACCGTTGATCAACCATGAAGAAAAGAGCCTTGACGAGAAGGGAAACGAGATCTATCTGTCAACCACGAAGATCCCATTACTCGATGCGGAGGGAAAGATCTCAGGAATCGTTGGTATTGGAAGAGACATTACAGACAAGATAAAGGCCGAAGATATACTGCTGGACCATTCAGACCAGCTACAGCAGATTAATGTGCTCCTGGAAGAAAAACAGGAGGAAATCCAACAGCAGAGCGAAGAATTATCTGCCCAGGCTGACAATTTGCGCATGGCAAACCAGGAATTGGAAAAGCTATCTGCAGCAGTAAGTGAGACTGACAATGTTGTCATAATCCTGGATGCAGAAGGGAATTTCGAATGGGCCAACAACAGTTTTACCAGGGTGTATGGATATACACTGGAACAGTTTATTGATGAGAGAGGGAAAAGTATACTTGATGGAAGTCATCACCCACACATTGAGGACATCCTTGCCAAATGCCGAGATTCATGTAAGACGATCAGGTACCAGACAGAGACAATGGATAAAGATGGCAATGTCATCTGGACCCAATCAACCCTTACACCTGTATTAAATCCTGATAAGCAGATCATCCGATTCGTTGCCGTCGACACTGATATCACAGCTGTAAAAAAGGCCCAGGATGTAGTGAATATCCAGAAAGCTGAGATAGAATTGAAGCGTGACCAACTGGAAAAAGCAAATATTACAAAGGATAAATTCTTCTCCATCATTGCTCATGACCTGAAGAATCCTTTCCATTCCATTATGGGATTCACAGACCTGTTGCTTAAAAACTATCATGATTTTGAGGATACCAAGAAGCAGGAATTCCTGGGACTGATCAATGAATCCTCACAATATGCAAATAACCTGCTCGATAATCTTCTGCACTGGTCCCGGACCCAGACAGAAAGTATTAAATACAGTCCCATAAAGTTTGACCTGCATTCCCTTGTCAACGAAATCCAGCATATGCTTCATGGAAATGTCGAAAAAAAACAACTTGCATTGTTAAATCTTGTACCTGAGGCATCCTATGTTTATGCTGACAAGAACATGATTGACACCGTCTTACGCAACCTGGTCAGCAATTCTATAAAATTCACACCCACTGAAGGAACCATTTCGATTGAAGCAGTCCCAGGAGAAGAATTGATCCAAATCATCGTGAAGGATACTGGTGTTGGTATCCCATTGGATAAACAGGGCAAATTGTTCAGCTTTGGAGAGTTCCATTCGACTTCCGGTACCGCAGGAGAACCGGGGACGGGCTTGGGACTGATCATCTGTTTCGAGTTTGTAAAAAAACATGGACAAAAGCTCAGCTTTTCTTCAGAATCAGGGAAAGGAACAAGCTTTACATTCGATCTGGTCAAACAGGAATCAGCCCTCAAGGTTTGATTCTGAAAACAAGCTTCTCTGACATCTCCTTCCAGTCCCCTCTTTGCAAAAATTCTTTTATTTCTTACTTTTATTCCCTCCCGGGAAAAGTCACAACATTTATTTATCGTGCTCAAATAGGAAAATATGCTATTACTAGGTTATGATATTGGAAGCTCCTCAGTGAAGGCCAGCATCATTGATGCAGAAACAACTTCGGTGATGGCATCAGCTTTCCAGCCGAAACAGGAAATGCTCATCAACGCCCCGAAGAACGGTTGGGCAGAACAGGACCCCGAGTCATGGTGGGAGAATCTGAAACTGGCTACCGGCGATGTCCTTGATCAATCCGGAATAGATTCGGACCAGATTGGAGCCATAGGCATATCTTATCAGATGCATGGCCTCGTGATCGTTGATAAAGACTACAATGTACTCAGGCCTTCCATTATCTGGTGCGACAGCAGGGCCGTCGAAATTGGTGACAAGGCCTTCGAGGAACTTGGGAACCAGCGTTGTCTGAGCACCCTGTTGAATTCACCAGGGAATTTTACCGCATCTAAACTCAGATGGGTCCGGGAGAATGAGCCTGGAATATATGAGAAGATCCACAAGATAATGCTCCCGGGAGATTATATTGCCTACCGTATGACAGGAATGGCCATGACCACCATTTCAGGTCTGTCAGAAGGCATATTCTGGAATTTCGAGGAAAGCAAACTCGGAGATTTTTTACTCGATCATTATGGGATCAGCGAGGAGCTCATCCCCGATATTGTACCAACATTTTCAGAACAGGGACGGCTTGGACCTGGTGTAGCAGTAGAATTGGGACTGAAACCGGGGACCCCGGTAACTTACAGGGCCGGAGATCAGCCGAACAATGCCTTTTCACTGAACGTATTGAATCCCGGAGAAATTGCTGCCACTGCAGGAACATCCGGGGTGGTTTACGGGGTCAGTGATGAAATAACATATGATCCCGAATCAAGGGTCAATACCTTCGCACATGTAAACCATGAAAAAAGCAGGCCAAGGCTGGGCGTACTGCTCTGCATTAACGGCACAGGCATTTTGTATAGCTGGCTCAAACGAAATCTTGGTGCAGGCGGGATTGATTACGACCAACTCAATAAAATGGCCGGGGATATTCCTGCCGGAGCAAAAGGTTTAACCATTCTGCCTTTCGGAAATGGGGCTGAACGCATATTGAATAATAAGGACCTGGGTTGTACCATCGCCAACCTGAATTTCAATATCCATTCAGATGCCCACATTATAAGGGCAGCCCAGGAAGGGATTGTATTTGCTTTCCATTATGGGATGGAGATAATGAAAAACACAGGTATCCAACCTTCGGTGATCCGCGCCGGTCATGCCAACATGTTCCTCAGTCCGGTATTCCGGGAATCACTGGCCGGATTGACGGGTGCAATCATTGAACTCTATGACACCGATGGAGCCCAGGGTGCTGCCATAGGTGCTGGTGTTGGCTGTGGGCACTACCCTGGTTTTAAAAGCGCATTCAGCAACCTGAAAAAGATCAAAGTGATAGAACCAGATCCAGATTTGCATGAACCTTATCAGGAAGCATATCAAAACTGGCAATCAGAATTGTTGAGAAGATTGGCATAGCCATAATTTTCGTCTGTACTATTTAATCATATCATTATATAATCATTTAACCATGGAGTATTTAACCGGAGACAAGGAATTCTTCCCAGGCATAGGGAAAATAAAATTTGAAGGAAAAGATTCAAAAAATCCGCTGGCTTTCAAATTCTACGATGAAAATCAGGAAGTGGCAGGTAAAAGTTTAAAAGATCATTTCCGCTTTGCTGTCGCTTACTGGCATACCCTGACAGGAACTGGTGGTGACCCTTTTGGTCCTGGAACAAAGGAGTTTCCCTGGGCACAACAGTCTGATCCCATCCGGAATGCCAAAGAGAAGATGGATGCTGCCTTTGAATTCATTTCAAAAATGGGCATACCATTCTACTGTTTCCACGATTATGACATTGTGAATGAAGCGAATTCCATTCCGGAATCTGAAAAACGTTTGTTTACCATGGTGGACTATGCCAAAGCCAAACAGGAAGCATCCGGGATAAAGCTTCTCTGGGGAACTGCCAACCTGTTTTCTCACAAAAGATATATGAATGGTGCCGCAACCAATCCGGATTTCTCTGTGATCCCATGGGCAGGCACCCAGGTTAAAAATGCCCTGGATGCAACCATCGAGCTTGGTGGATCCAACTATGTTTTCTGGGGAGGTAGGGAAGGCTATATGAGCCTACTGAATACAGACATGAAGCGCGAGCTGGACCATATGGCCCGATTCCTGACCATGGCAAGGGATTATGCCAGGAAACAAGGATTCAAGGGAACCTTCCTGGTGGAACCCAAGCCCATGGAGCCAACCAAGCACCAATATGATTTTGATGCTGCCACTGTAGTTGGCTTCCTGAATCAATATGACCTTGCAGGAGACTTCCAGTTGAATGTAGAGGTGAATCATGCAACCTTGGCCGGACATACCTTCCAGCACGATCTGCAGGTAGCTGCGGATGCCGGACTGCTCGGCAGCATTGACGCCAACCGGGGAGATTACCAGAACGGCTGGGATACAGACCAGTTCCCCATCAACCTTTACGAACTTGTAGAATCCATGCTGGTCATTCTCGATATGGGTGGATTCAAGACCGGTGGTGTAAATTTCGATGCCAAAACCCGTAGGAATTCAACAGATCTTGAGGACATTTTTATTGCCCATATTGCAGCCATGGACACATTCGCCCGTGCCCTGATCGTTGCCGATAAGGTTAGAACAAATTCGGATTTCCTGAATATGCGCAAAGAAAGATATGCCTCATTTGATAGTGGTGATGGAGCAAACTTTGAGGATGGCAAAATGACCCTCGAGGACTTGCGGGACCTGGCCCTAAAAATGGGTGAGCCAGCGCAAATCAGCGGCAAGCAGGAACTCTACGAATCCCTCATCAATCAGTACAATTAGGTTTCAACCTAATACAGTGTTGGAACCGGAACATCATACATGAGTTTCAGGCTGTCCAGGTCCTGTTTTAGAACCTGGATGACATCCTGATAGGCCGGATCATCATATACACTCTTCATCTCACCTGGATCTTTCTCCAGGTCATAGAGTTCCCATTCACCAACATTATAGAAATTCATGAGTTTATATTTCTGGGTGGCTATCCCCTCGTGTTTTCTCACAGAATGGGCACCAGGGAATTCGTAGTAATGATAATAGAGGCTATTTCGCCAGGTAGATGGTGTATTTCCCTTCAATAATGGTACAAGACTTTCTCCCTGCATTTCATCGGAGGCCTCAGATCCGGAAATTTCAAGAAAGGTCTGGGCAAAGTCAAGATTGGAAACAAGGTCATCATTCACCTGTCCCACTCCTGTAACACCGGGCCAGCGAACGAGCAGCGGGGATTTTAGGGACTCTTCATACATAAAGCGCTTATCAAACCATCCATGTTCTCCAAGATAGAATCCCTGATCGGAATTATAGATTACAATTGTATTTTCAGCCAGGCCACTTTCTTCAAGGTAATCTAGTACACGGCCAACATTCTCATCTACGGACTGGATACAGGCCAGGTAATCCTTCATGTATCGCTGGTATTTCCAACTGACCAGCTCCTCACCTGATAGTCCGGCAGCAAGGTATTCTTCCCTGATCGGATCATATGTTTCAGACCATAGCTTGATCTGATCCTCATCCATCCGCCTGTAAAACCCCACCAACCATTGGTCATCCTCTTTTTCCCAAATTTTCAGGTCTCTGCCCATGCGCATGGTTTTGTCTATGGTCATGTCCTGTTCCCTGGCTGCAGTGCCCCTGCCCTCATAATCATCAAACAGGTTCTCCGGCTCCGGGAATGTAACATCATCAAACATGCCCAGTTGTTTGGGTCCGGGATCCCATGCACGGTGTGGGGCCTTATGCTGAAGCATCAGCATAAAGGGTTTGGATTTGTCCCTCTTTTCCTGCAACCATTCCAGGGCTTTGTCAGTAATCAATTCTGTAACATATCCCTTCACCCGGATGGTTCCTCCTGCAGTCCGGAAATCCGGATTATAATATTGCCCCTGTCCCGGTAAAACCTGCCAGAAATCAAAACCCGTAGGTGTGGTTTTCAGGTGCCATTTGCCGACGATAGCTGTCTGGTATCCATTCGCCTGTAGTATTTTCGGGAAGGTGACCTGGGTAGAGTCAAATCGTTCCCGGTTGGTAGGGACACTATTCAGATGGCTGTGTTTCCCAGTAAGGATGGTTGCCCTTGAAGGAGCACAGATGGAATTCGTCACATAACACCGGTCAAAACGCATTCCTTCAGTAGCAAGGCGATCGATATTGGGAGTGGGTGCGTACTTGCCTATCTCGAAATCATAAGCACTTACCGCCTGGTAGGCATGATCATCTGAAAAGATAAAAATGATATTAGGTTTCTCAGCAACCTGTTCTGTACAGGCAAAAAAACTGGTAATAATTGTCATTAGTAAAAGACCATTGACAATACTTTTCGTTCCACGGTTCATAGTTCAATGAGGTTTTGGATTATTAATTTTTAGTCCTGGGTCGAGGCTATTCTGATTGGTTATTTGATTCTGCATCCTTTCTTGTCTCCCTCTGCTCTGTGATTGCAGAACGGATAGGTGAAAAGATCCGTTCAATGAGTACCCTGTCATCCGTAATGATTTCTGCCCGTCCTAACATTTCCTGTTTAAAAGGAATTTCAAAATTATAATATGTAGTCAGTGTATCTGGCAGTTCAACCTCAACCTTATAGAGCTTGTCATTGGGGACCTGGCTGATGCTACGAATTATACCCTTTACCATCCCGTATTCGAGATGGGGGTAATCGGTGAACTGGATATTCACACGATGTCCGATCTCTACCTTGCCAGAACCTTCAATGGGCAGGTCGATCCTGCCAATGATCTCTCCTGGCTCAGAAGGGATTATGGTCATAACCTTGTCACCTTTCCGGACATTCTGGGTTTCACTCCAAAATCCAATAAAACTCACAGAACCGTCTATGGGGGCCTTGAGCAGGAAATTTTGTTCCCACTTAGCGATCTGAGCGATCATTTTGTCAAAAGCTTCCCTTACATCTATCTGCTTCTGCTCTTTTTCCTTCTGTGCCTTCAGCTCCAGATCCAAAACGTGTTCTTCAAATTTCTGGAGCTCTACCTCATTGGAGGACATATTACTTAGGAAATCTTGATATTTCAATTCCGCATTGAGTTTGATTTGTTCCGATTTATCAATATCAAGATCAGCAATATAACCGTCTTTATGCAACTTCAAGTCACGGTTGTATTGTCTTTCAGCCAGGACATATTGATCTTTAAGGATTCTGACCTGGTTCTTTAATCCGTCATTATAGATCTTAAATCTTCTTTTTCCCTCTTTCTTGGACTCAATGGTCTTGGCATGAGAATCAAGTTCCAGAAACTGAAAATAATCGTCATATACGTTGATGAATTCCGCATAGGTCGATTGAATATCCCCCAGTGAGTAAGTGTTGTGAAAGGGAATGCCTTCTTCCCTGTCCAGGTTGGCTATGATGGTGCCAATCTCTACGATATCAAACTTCAAACTAAAAACATCCCTATAATCTGCAGCGCTTTCAATTACTGCGAGGGCGTCATTAATATTTACAATCTGGCTGTCCTTAACAAAAAACCTTTCAATCTGGCCATCGATTTTTGCAATCAGTGTGGCAGGGGG
>RCNC010001158.1_pt1 | contig 17627 bp, 13 predicted proteins | sample 2041301 | NCBI WGS metagenome assembly RCNC01 (sample SAMN09708231, study PRJNA481090) | Marine sediment metagenome, whole genome shotgun sequencing project. | biome: marine sediment; feature: ocean; material: sediment; isolation source: Sewage treatment plant 13A marine sediment (STP13A) ... | reverse complement strand
CCGGAAAGGATATTGCGGTGGTGATGGAAAACCGGGCCGGTCAAAAAGAGGAAATCGATGTGGAGACCACCATGCGAAGAATGCGCGACCGCTACCAATCCCATGGTTTCCCAGTGTTCAGCAGTGCGCAAAGGGCGCTGCGCGGCATCAGCCATGCGGTTGCGCGGGCAAAGTTTCTCGAGCGTTCGGCTGTATAGAGAATAAGGTTGTTGCGATTCAACACCAGGAAAAATTGCCGGCTTGGGCTAAAAAAGGAGAATGACAAATGAATTTTCGCAACACGGGAAGGCACAACTTCTTCATCTTCGTTATCTGCGCAAGTGTGCTGGCCATGTCGGCCTGTTCGACCACTAGCGGTAAAATGGCTGGCCAGGGCGCTGCGACCGGGGCCATTGCGGGCAGTGTGGGCGGCCTCGTAGGGGCACTGGTCTTTGGTGGAGACCCGGCCGAGGCGGCAGCCCGAGGTGCGGTGTGGGGGGCTAGTACAGGGGCGGTTGCCGGTGCTGTGACGGGTGCCCAGGTGGATGCAGCTGAAAAATCGAAACAGGAGCAGAGCCTGGAACAGCTCAAAAAGGCTATCGGTGGCGATGCATTCAATGGTCTGGCTGCCCTGGCAGAGTGCAAGCACGATGTGGCCATCGCCTATGGCAAAACAGCCGCCGGGTCGGACAACAAGGATTACGCTCTTGCCGGTATGTGGTTGGAAGTCCTGGCCTATGCCGATATGCGCCAGGAGGATCAAGCCCGGGCCTTGTTCCCTGCGCTCATTGAAAAAGATGCCGACATCTCATCTGCAGACAAGGCTGAAGAACTGATGCGCAAGGCGCTGCAAAGATTGATGGAAATCCGCGGGGAGCATGGTCTGCCAGAAGTCTGCAGCTGATCTGCAGCTGCACTACTCAAGGACGTAGGTGCCGTTTTCGTTTCTGATGTTCCCCATCTGCACCAGCCGTTCCACATGTTTTACCATCATGGCCATTTCGCTGATGCTGAGATCCCATGCCCCGCTGGCCAGCTTGTGACCGCCATAAATGATGCCATGGTCGGTGATCTCCTCGATGGTTTTGGGGCCTGACGCAAGCAAGGTCAGGAGCTTTTCCTCCCGTTGGTAGATCACGTCTAGATAGCGCTCGATATGGGCCGGATCGCCCTCCAGGACCCCTTCCTTGCCATGGGACACCAGGTAAACATCGGCATCGATTTCCTTAAGCCGCTGCAGAGAAGCGATGGTGTCGTCTATGCTGGAGGCTTTGTCGCCATAATAGGGGCCGAATTTCACCAGGTCCAGGTCAGCCATAAAAATAACGTTTTCATTTAAAAAGTGAAATGACAAATGCCCGGGGGAATGCCCGGGGGTGTGCAGCACCCGGACCCGGGTCTGGCCGAAATCCAGAATTTCTTTGTCCGCCAGCAAACGATCAGGTTCTTTGGGCTGGAACTTCACGACATCTGTCATAAAGTGGAGCCAGTCGGCGGCCATCTTTTCATCCACGCCACCAGGGTTAAAAAACTGATCGATGAAGGCATCGATACTTTTATAAACACCAGCGTCCAGCTCATGCACCCACAACTGCGCATCCGTGAATAAGTAGTTATAGAGCAGGTGGTCTTCATGCCCATGGCTGTTGATGATGACATCCACGGCACGTTCGGCTTGAATCGACCTGAGCTTCTCTTCATCGCAGGCCGGATCGATAATGGTGCGCAGCTCATCATCGATCAGGACACTGTTACTCTGGGGATACTTGCCGCCGCGGATAAAGCGAATCTTGCCTCTTTCAAAAATAGCCATGGATGATCCTTTCTCCTGTTTACTGATGAACCAGATAAGCCGATTGAACACTACGCCTTGTAGCACCAACCCCATATTTTGTGCAAGTATTTCAACGGTATTTTAAAACATACCCTTGCATAAATAGCCAATATCTTTTAACCTTACGGCACTCATTTATTGGGATTGGCATGGATAATTGACATATTAATACCCTTGACCTTATTACAAAAAACACAATGAAGCAGAGGAGGATTAAGATGTTAGGTTTAATGCAGGATCGGCCATTGATGATATCAGACCTGATCGAATTCGCGGCCATGAATCACGCGGATGGGAAAATCGTGTCGCGCACTGTCGAAGGCCCCATCCACCGCTACACCTATAAAGAGTGTGCGTCCCGATCGCGCCAGTTGGCCAAGGCCCTGGACAAGCTGGGCGTCCAGCAGGGAGATTGCATGGGGACCATGGCCTGGAACGGATATCGCCACGTGGAAATCTACTACGCCGTATCCGGCATGGGCGCCATCTGCCACACCATCAACCCGCGCCTGTTTCCCGAACAGGTCATCTATATTGCAAACCACGCCGAGGACAAATACATTTTCACGGACCTGACCTTCGTGCCCCTGTTCGACAAACTGGCCGATCATCTGCCCAATGTCAAAGGCTACATCGTCATGACCGACGAGGAACACATGCCGGAGACGTCGCTATCCAACGTCATCTGCTACGAGAGCCTGATGGCCACCGCCGATGATGACTACCAGTGGCCGACATTCGACGAAAGGACCGCCTCTTCGCTGTGCTACACTTCCGGCACCACTGGCAACCCCAAGGGTGCTTCCTATTCCCACCGCTCCACCGTACTGCACAGCTATGCCGTGTGTACCCCCGCCGGCCTGGGGCTGAGCAATGCCGAAACCATCCTGCCCGTGGTCCCCATGTTTCACGTCAACGCCTGGGGTATCCCCTATGCTTCGGCCATGTGCGGGGCCAAGATGGTGATGCCCGGACCGGCCATGGACGGTGAATCCATTTACGAACTCATGGAAAGCGAGAGCGTCACCATCTCCGCGGGCGTACCCACCATCTGGATGATGCTGCTGGCTTATATGAAGGAAAACAACAAGAAGTTCTCCAGCATGCAGCGCACGGTCATCGGCGGTGCGGCTGCACCGCGGGCTATGATCGAGACCTTTGAAAAAGAGTACGATGTCCACGTGGTCCATGCCTGGGGCATGACCGAAATGAGCCCCATCGGCACGGTCTGCAATTTCAAGAAGAAACATGACAGCCTGTCGCTGGATGAAAGGATCGACCTCTCCCTGAAACAGGGCCGGGCTGTTTACGGGGTGGACATGAAAATCGTCGGTCCGGATGGACAGAAACTGCCCTGGGACGGCAAGGCCTTCGGCAACCTGATGGTCCGGGGACCCTGGATCACCTCCGGATACTTCAAGGGGGAGGGCGGGGACATCTTGGATGAGGAAGGTTTTTTTGACACGGGTGACGTGGCCACCATTGATGCGGACGGGTACATGCAGATCACCGACCGTTCCAAGGACGTGATCAAATCGGGCGGCGAGTGGATTTCCTCCATCGACGTGGAGAACGAAGCAATCGGGTGTAAGGGGATTGCCGAGGCAGCCGTGATCGCCGTGCCGCATCCCAAGTGGGACGAACGTCCTTTGCTGCTGGCAGTGAAAGAGGAAGGCGCCGCTGTTACCAAGGAGGACGTCATCGACCATTTGAAGGGTTCGTTGGCCAAGTGGCAGCTCCCGGATGATGTGGTATTCGTGGATGAACTGCCCCACACGGCAACCGGCAAAATCTTGAAGACCAAACTGCGCTCTGAGTACGGGGAGTATAAGCTGCCGACTACATAAAAAAGAAATCTCCCCGCAGATTACTGCGGGGAGATTTTTTTTTAGCCGCCTACGACCATGGGTATGAGGTAGATCTCGGCATTGTCGGGAATTTCATAGTCATCGAAATGCGGTTTGGATACGTACTTGTCGTTGACCCGCACCACGGCATAGGGGTGCGCGTCTTCCAATCCGTTCAACAGATCGGTGACGGTCATGCCTTCCCGCCAAGACAACTCCTCTCCGTTCAGGATAATCATTGTCTCCCTCACATAAAGTGACTCAAGTGAGCTAAAATGATCTAAAGTGCCTAAAGTTACGGAATTCTATCTTTTTTATAATCGAAAGAGCGTAGCGATTCATCACCTTTAGATCACTTACAACTTTAGTTCACTTTTAACTTCGGGTTAGTAACTGAACTTGCATCAAGGGCATAGATTGTCGTTTCTGGCTTCTGTCACTTTTTCACAGTCACCCAGTTCACAGGCCTGGGTATAGGCGGCGCACATCCGGTCCAGATGGCCGGTTGCATGCCAGACGAGGCCGATGTTGTTGTAGGCGCTAACATTGTCCGCGTCCAAAACCAGCGCTTTTGTGTAATCGTTCCGGGCCCCTCCCTACTGCTTACTCCCTACCCTTCTGACCACAGACTACCGACCGCCGGCCTCCAGCACCTCCAGCACCTCCGGAAAATCTATTTTTAAACGCTTGACGGTTTCCAGGGTGGGTATGCCGTCGCTGCTCCAGCCTCTCCTTTGGTAAACAGCATCCTGCAGTTTTACGTACTGTTCTTCCCGGAGCTTCCTCAACAGCGCCACTTTTTCCTCGCTTGATTTACCGGCAATGTCCTTCTCGTACTTTTCAACCAGTTGGCCGTCGTAACGTTCCTGGCGAGACTCGTACTCCTCAACGGTTACCGGCCCCATGGCACGGTAGGGAATGGTGTCGTGCTCCCTGCGGCCAAAACCCATCCTCAGGTTGAAGACGCGCTGGAAGTTGTACACTGCTTCACTCATGGAAATCAGGTCCTCCGGAGCAACCTTGCGGCCGGTCACCGCGCTGAAATACTGGGCATACCAGCGGATGTGCTTCATCACCTTGGCTGGTTCATCTTCATCCTTGTTGTCTTCGGGAACGATGTCGTTCCAGGGGAGCTTGCACAGGCCGCACAGGGAAAACCAGGTTCTGAAATTAGGGAACCAGGACAGGGCCTCGGCCTTCTCCTCAAAGCTGGGCATGTAGTTGTGCACCATGTCCAGGAAAATCAGCCAGGCCTCATCGTGCTGGGGGCCTTTCAAGGCCATGCCGTAGCCGCCCTGCTGGGCCAGGGACTCCTTGGTCATGTATTCCGAGAACTCCAGGCCCTTGGATTCCATACCGATGTCCTGCATGATGTCGGCATCTGCATTGAATGATTCGGCAAATATCTTTTTCATGTTGCGGATACCCTGACCCACGATTTTGCCGAAGCCTTCGCCTTTAGCCATCTGATGCACCAGGGTAAGGGCGCCCATACGGTTGCCGAAGCTGAGATCCAGGCCATTGGTATGGCTGGCATCGATCAACCCCATCTCGAAGCACTCCATGACAAAGGCAATACTGGTCCCAACGGCAATGGTATCCAGGCCGTATGCGTCGCAGTAGAAGTTCATCTCCACGATGAAATAGGGGTCGAACACCCCCAGGTTGGATCCGCACCCGGCAATGGTTTCATACTCCGGTCCGTCCACAAACACCTTCTGGCCTGCATAGCCCCCGGTCAGGGGAACGAAGTCCTTGACACCATGGGAACAGGCAACCGTGCACCCCAGCCAGCAACCGTCAAATCCCGGATCGAAGATGTCTTTGTACACATCCTTACCGATGAGGCCGGCATGTTTGTGCCGGCCGAACTTGAAGTTGTGGGTGGGCAACAAATCAAAATCGTTCATGATGGGTACCAGGTGTGTCGTCCCGACCTTGGACATCTGGTTCTGCTTGGGGTCCAGGGCCACGATCTCCTTGGAATAGGCCTTGCCCACACTGCGCAGGGTTTCCTTGTCAGCAGGCTTGTTGGAATCCAGGGATACCGCATCCCACCGGGCAACGATGGCCTTTATTCCCTTGTCAGCGAACACGGTCCCCAGACCGCCTCGACCGGCCTGTTTGTACCGGGCCCGCTTACGCTTATTGTCGTACCAGGTGAAATTAATACAGCCCATAACCGTGTGGGCTGCGCCGGGGCCGGTGGATACCACGGAGATGCCGCGGGGTTTGCCGTCCGCAAAATGGTCGGTGAGAACTTCCGAGAGCGCATAGGCGTCCTCAGGAAGCCCTGTTGTCGCAAACACCTTGATGCACTGATCAACACCGTCCACCAAAACAACCACGTCTTGGTCTGATTTCCCCTGGATCTCCAGGGCATCAAACCCGGAAAATTTCAGGTACGGACCAAAATATCCTCCCACATTGGAATCCATGACCGAACCCGTGGTCGGCGAGATAGAGGCCACAATGCTTTTGCCCGAACCCGGGTAGGATGGTGTGCCCCCCATGGGCCCGGAGGAAATGCACACCGTGTTTTCGGGATCGTTCCAGCGGGTTGTGGGGGAAACCGCCTTCCACAACAGCCACAGGTCAAATCCCTTGCCCCCTATGAAAATATCCTTCATCTGTTCCGTCACCGGCTTGACGGCTATGTCCATCTCGCCGATATTGACATACAGGGTCTGGTTGGCATACCCTTTTTCGATTTCCGGACGCTCGTAGCTCAGTGTCTTCAGTTCCTCTAAATTATACTCGGTCATGGCCATGGTCCTTTTGTTGAATTTTCATGGTTAAATCTTAGCGGCGCGCTTCAGCACCGGCCTTTTTTATCTCATCCAGATACAATTTGATGATAGGGCTGATTTCCGGCGGGTGCCACTTGGTTTCCTTGGGCTCCTCATGCCAGGTAAATGGTAAATGGACAACTTCACCAGGTCTTTCGGCGTTTTCCAGCACCGACAAAGCCGACAGAAGCACCTGCCGTTGACCGACGGCATCATTCACTTCACCGACGACCCTCCCAAAAGGGTATTCAATGGCGGCAACGCGCGGGATACCGATTTCACGATTGAATTCAGGCACCATGGTGAGGACAACAGTGGACAAGCCGTTTTCTTCCAGCGATCTGGCAACCAGTCCCACGGACCGGGGGCACAGGGGTCAGGTGGGGGTGAGCAGGACGGCTTCGACACCCTCCGCATGCATGTCGGCGGCCACCTTGGGCATGCTGTCGTTCAAGAGGACGGTCGGATCCATCTGATACCCATAATAGGAATAGGAGGTGGGGGCCAGGGCGCCGATGGTCCCGTCGTCCGCCAACTCCTGGAACCTTTTTATGGGCAGGGCCACGTTAATGTCCTGTTTGATGTAATCTGTGTTCACATGTAGATGGTTGACATCAATGTCCGCTTCGGTGGCAGATATCGGTATTTTTCTATATGAAGGGTCTCCCCACAAAGGTTCTTGTCTCTCCCGCTCCATGTCAAAGGCAGGATCACATTTCATGTTGATCCCTGCGGACGTCATCAGGGCGAATTTCGTTTCTGCTAATGGCTTTTTTAAAGGGGTCCAGGGAATCTCTTCCGCGAAATCATCTTCCGGGATGGTTTTTGAAATCCAAGCACCGAGGGACGGGGGCATGAAACAGAACCCGTTGACAACTTTATTTTCATCGGTCATATCTTTTTCCTCCTATTGCGGTTGTCGTAAATTTTGCTGCTGATAACTTACCAAAAAGAAGTTGCTACCAGAAATCAAAATAACAACATATCATGACAACTGCTATTGTATAGATTTTTTTGGTAAAAATCTAATTTTAAACTTTTTAAAAACTACCGGTTCTGGAACAGCACTTTAACGATTGTTAGGACGACACGAAACCTTTGTGTTCTTTATGTCTTTGTGGTTTAATAATTTTTTCATATCTGGTCAATTCAAATTCATAACAATAGCATTGTAAGGAACACCCTGTAATGAATAAAATGAACAAACTACAAAAGTGGCTGGGTATCGGCACCATCGTTTTCGTGCTGATCTATCTCGGAGCCATTGTCATTACCGTACAATCCCGTATCGAGGAAAAGGAACGCATCACCATGCTCGAATCGAGCCGGGCCATCGAAGCTGAACGCCACCTTATCCTGCCCGAACTTCTACTCCCCATGGGCATTCTTTTGACCCTTGCGGCCAGCTACCTCATCGTCAAGCGGCGCAACGCAAAAAGCTATGACCGCCTGGATGACGATATCGACGAATGATGAATTCAAATCCATACTTCAATTTAAATTGATCCATCCCTATTCACTCTCTGGTAACTACTCGCTCATTTCATGATAGATCGAATTCATCATGTGTGTGCAAAAAAATGCGTTTGAACATGCCGATCGTGTCGAACGTGAGACTCAAAAGGGCAGGGATCAGGAATATGGTAAACACGGTGGAAATCAGGATCCCCCCCACAACGACACTCCCCAGGCCGCGGTAGAATTCCGACCCGGCTCCCGGTGACAGGATCAACGGCAGCATGGCGCAGACCGTTGTAATACTACTCATATAGATAGGCCGTATGCGTGAACGCACGGATTCGGTTATGGCCTCACGGTGCTGCATGCCTGCATGCCGCATGTTGTTCAGGGCCTGGTGAACGATCAGAATGGCATTGTTGACCACGATACCCACCAGAATGACGAACCCCAGCATGGTGATGATGTCAAGGGGCTGATAAATCAGGAACCGGTTGAGCAGGAACAGGCCCACAAAACCACCGGCTGCAGCCAGGGGAACGCTGAACATGATGATGAAAGGGTAAAGAAAGTTTTCAAACAGGGCGGACATGAGCAAATAGCTGATCAACACCGCCAGGATAAAATTCCATAGAAGCGCCCGGCTTGTACGGGTCAGATCATCGGCCGTACCGCCCACTTGAATCCGGTAATTGCTGCCCAGAGCCCCACTTTTTTGAACAGGATCGATGACGCCCTCCTGAATCTTTTGCAGCGCGACCTCCAGAGCAATATCCTGGGAGGGAATGATCTGGATGATAATGGCCCTCTCCGAGCGGATGTGATTGATCTGGCTCGGTCCTTCTTCGAGGGTGATATCCGCAATTGAGCCCAGCTTGACCCGTTCACCCGAAGGCGCGACAATGGAGATACCAGCCAGATCCTGGGTTTTTGAAATCCGGCCCTCTTGACCGCGCACCACCAGGTCGATTTCATCTCCATGCAGACGGAAGTTGCTGGCCCGGGCGCCATCCACGAACACATTCAACGTCCTGCCTATATCCGTGGTGGTCATACCCAGTCGCGCCAGGCGGTCGCGGTTGGGAACAATGCGCATTTCAGGGCTGCCCAGGTCCAGCCCCGGGATCGGGCGCACCTGGGCTCCCGGCAACGTCTGCATGGCTCCCCCGAAAACCTGGCGCCCCAGATCGATCAAGCGGGGCAGCTCCGGTCCGGTGATTTCAACCTCGATAGAACGGCCCTTGCCGATGCCTCTGGAAAAAAGCCCGGACTGCTGGACCACAGCGATCATGCCGGGTATCTTGCGCAGGCTACTGTAAATATAGGGCAAAAGTTCCCGGGTCCTCTCCTGGACGGCAGACACAACGCCCATGAATGCCTGCCGGCCAAAGGCTACGAAAAAAAAGTTTTTTACCGGTGGCAGGTCCTTAATGGCGGGATTCTCTGATTTGGCAGGGTCGCCGATCAAGGGCAGGATGTCTTTTTCCACTTCATCCGCTATGGCGCCCATCTCACCGAGGTTATACCCCGGCGGCGGAATCAGAATACCAAACAGCATTTCCCGGTTGCCCTGGGGCAGGTACTCGGCCTTGGGCATCAGCCCCACAACAAAGGCCGCCGAGGTAACGGTCAACAGCAGCACAATTCCGGCACGGGCCATGACACTGCCGCCGGTAGCATAGGTAAAACGTGTAATGCCGTTGGTAAATGCGCCGGCAACCCCTTTCAGGGAAAAACGCCTCCGGGGTTTCTTGTCCTCCTTGTCAACCCTGCCCAGTATCCGCGAAGAAAGGGTCGGGATGCCGGTGATGGAAATAATCAGGCTCAGGATAACAGCGCTGCTGATGGCAATGGCGATGTCGCGGAAAAGCTGACCCGCCTCCTCTTCCACGAAAATAATGGGCAGAAACACAGCAACCGTGGTCAGCGTGCTGGCCAAAACTGCGCCCCATACCTCAACAGTGCCTTCATACGCGGCTTTAGCGCGGGATTTGCCCATCTCCCGGTGCCTGAAGATATTTTCGAATACGACAATGGAGTTGTCCACTACCATTCCGATGGCAAAACTCAGGCCTGCGAGGCTGACCACATTGATGTTGCGGCCAAACAGAGTCATCATCAAAAAAGTGCCGATGACGCTGATGGGGATGGCTACTGCAACGATAACCGTACTGGCGATGTTGCGCAGGAATATGACCAGCACGATAATGGCCAGCAGTCCACCAATGAAAATATTTTTTCTCACCAAGTTGATGGCGCTGTAAATATAGCCGGTCTCATCGTACACCTGAACAATCTGCAAATGTCTCTCTTTCAGAACAGATCCGTTCACTTCCTCCAGAACGGCCTTGAGGCGGTTCATGACCACCAGCACATTGGAGCCGGGCTCCCGGACGGCATTCATGACCAGGGTTGTCACACCCTGGTTGCGCACCACCACCTCCAGGTCTTTGAACCCGAGCCGCGTGACGGCGACATCACCCACGGTTACCGCAACACCGTCAACGCGCTTGATGATGACATCGGCCACGTCTTTTGCATTCCGGTATTCACCGACGGTGCGGGTCACATATTGCCGTTTACCCTCATCGAATTTGCCGGCGCTGATATTGCGGTTTTCGATGTCCAGCGCATAGAGAAGTTCCGGTACGGTTATGCGGCGTGATGCCAGGGCCTCCGAATCAACGATCACCTGGAGCTCACGCTCCCTGCCGCCGTATATATTGACCGAAGCAATCCCGTTGATTCGTTCCATATGCGGCTTAACGTGATCGTTGAGGAAATCGAACTCTTCGTTCAGGGTGCCCGCATACCCGTCCGTGCTGCGGACAACCATCCAGGCGATGGCCTGCTCGCGCCGGCCGCCGGATTTGATCAGCGGTTTTTCAGCTCCGACAGGATATTTTTTCACCCGGTCCAGTTTGTTGGAGACGCGCAGCAGGGCATCATCCGGATCTGTGCCGATTTCAAACATCAGTTTGATATAGGCATATCCGTCCGTGCTTTCACTGGACATCTCCTCCAGCCCTTCCAGGTTTTTCAATTCCTCTTCCTGGACGTCGACTATTTCCCTTTCGACTTCGTTGGGACTGGCCCCCACCCATAGGGTTTCAATCGATATTTCCGGCAGATCCACGTTGGGTGTCAGTTGAATGGGAATCCTGTAGAGGGAAATGAGGCCGAAAAGAACCAGCAGGATGGCTCCGACGCTGACGGTCACGGGCTTTTTTATGGCAGTGTCTACTAGCTTCATCAATCAATACCATGCACTGACTGCCCGGGCCGCAAGCGTTCGTTACCGCGGACAACTACCAGTTGACCCGGTTCCAATTCACCTGTCACCACGGCTTCATTTCCATAATAACCGCTGATGGTCACCGAAACGGGAAAGGCTTTGCCCTGGTCGATACGGAAAACCAGGTTTTGGGTTCCGGATGGTACAATCGCATCCTTGGGGACCAGGGTGGATTTTATTTTCCGGCCGAGCTCAAACGTTGCGATGGCTTCCATACCGCTCTTGATGCTGTATTGCGGGTTTGGAAGTTTCAAGCGCACAGGGAAGGTTCGCGAAATAGGATTTCCCTGGGGCATTACCACCTCTATGCTTGCCGCCAACGAGCGGTCGGAAAGGCTGCTGATGATGACAGCGGCTTTGTTATTGAGATTCAGACGGACGGCCTGTGCCTCCGGCAGGTCCGCTTTGATGAGGATGCGGCTCAAGTCCACCAGGGTGACGACACTCCCGCCGATGGGCACCCATTGACCCACCTGGGTGTGCTCGTGGGTAATAAATCCGGTAAAGGGCGTGCGGACTGTTTTGCGGGCCAGTTCAAATTCAAGCCGCTCTATTTCAGCACTGTTGCGCTCCAGCTCCCGGGTCAGGGATTGGGCATTGAAATAAGCCTCATCGTACTGCTTGGCAGCAACGCTGTTGGTCGTTTTGAGATTCCTGACCCGCTCCAGCTCCTTTTCAGCCAAAACAAGCCTGGTTTTGATGACCTCGCTCCCGGCAACGGCACCTTTCAGCCGCAGGGAGGTGTCGGTGCTGCCGAGACTGACCAGGGGAGTTCCTTTCTTAACAAAATCGCCCTCCTGAACATGCAGTTTTTCCACCCTCCCGGAAACTTCGGCAGCCACCGTGCTTTTCCTGAAGGCTTCCGTGGTGCTGATGATAGACACCTGTTGGGACACGAGGGCCTCCCTGACAGGTGCGGTTTTAACCGGCGTTGAGGGGGGTGCCTGCTTGGTTTCAGCCGCCATCACCCCAAATGGCATCACCAGGATCACGGTAGCAAGGAAGAGGAACATCGTCATATTCAATTTGGTTCGATTCTTATGCAAATACATATGGCATGCCCTTTAGTGGATAAAATGAAATCTTATTTAATCACGAAAACACGAAATATAATACAACACCCCGTCCCTTCTTTTCAGGCCACCCTATCCGATTGTCTTGAATGCGGTTCCGACTAGTATGATACAATCAGAAATTGATCCGGTAATCAACTAACGGTTTAGCAGGGATAAATCCCTGCGCTACGTTGCGGTTGGCTGAATGCTATGTAGTCCAAGGCTTCAGCCCTGATAAAAATTGGTGGTTGCGCTTAGGGCATTCAGTTGAATCTTTTCAAGCGGTAAGGCTGCGGATCGATATGCGGCCTTTCCTGGTTGACCATCTCGGCTACCAGTCTGCCCGTACCAGGTCCCATGCTGAGGCCCAGCATGTTGTGGCCGGCTGCAATCGTAACATTTTTCAGGTGTGGAGAACGATCGATGATGGGCAGTCCGTCAACGGTCATGGGGCGGAAACCGCACCACTCCTTTTCAATGGTATTGGTGGTTACCCCCGGCATGTACTGGCCAGCTCCTTTTAAGAGGGCCTTCAGGCGATTCGGGTTGAGGCTGTCGTCAAAACCGGAAAATTCCATGGTCCCGCCCAGTCGGAAACCGTCCGCCCAGGGAGTGGCCACAACGCTTTTTTCCTCAAAAAAACAGGGCCGGGAGGGTGCTTCCGCCGGTCTTGCAGTCGTCAAAGCATATCCCTTACCGGGTTGAATGGGAATCCAACAGCCCAGTTCTTGCTGCAGCCAGGGTGTCCAGGCGCCTGCCGCCACCACGATCGCATGGGCGCCTAATACGTCTTTCCCGATTCGAACCCCTTCGGCATGATTGTTACGGGCATCGAAACCCGTCACCTCGGCATTCTCCAGAATCGTTACACCCTTGGCAATAAGCAGGCGGCGCATGGCCTCCATGAGCTTTTCCGGCCGAAGATGGGCTGTCTGCGGGTAGTGCCAGCCGCCGCTTAGGTCGGGGCTCAGGCTGGGTTCCAGGCGCAGCAGTCGATCACGGTCCAATTTTTCAGCGGCAATACCGAATTTTCTCAACGCCGCATCCACCGCGGCATAGGACTGCCATTCCCTTTGCGTGCGGAACGCATGCAGGGAGCCTCCCATCTCCCAGCTGCAGTCGAGCTTTTCCCTGTCCACGATGGACGGGTAGAGGCCAAAGGAACTCTGCAGCAGGGCATGCCTTCCCCGGGCGGATAACAGGATATCCCTTTGTCCGCACTTGAGGACGAAATTAAAAAACCATTTGAACAGATCCAGATCGAGCCGAGGCTTCACATGCAGGGGGGCGTCATGGGTCAGCATGCCTCTGGCAGCTTTCAATACGGTGCCAAAGGAATTCAGGGGTAAAACATGGTTGGGGACAATCAAGCCGCAGTTGCCTTCCGAGCTCCCGCTGCCGAACTGGTCCTTTTCGACAATGGTGGCCTGCCACCCTTTATGCCGCAGGAAGTAGGCAATGAAAGCGCCGATAACGCCACCACCGATAATGACAACTTTATTTTGTTTCATATTTGGTTGGATAAACCCCAACGTTGCAACTATGGGGTAAAACTGAGTTCGAATCGACTGAACTGTTCTGATCAAGCGGCGACAGGACCATGTCAGGGCTATTTCTTCATTTCCCGCAGGCGTTTTTCGATAAAGGATTTTTCATTCCCAGCCAGGGTGCAGGTAAGGAGGTGGCTGGCTTCCAGTTCCAATATTTCTTCAAAACTGGCGCTCATGCCCTGATCGATGGCAATACGAGACAATCTTAGGGCCATTGGGGAACGCTGGGCAATTTTTTGTGCCATGGACAGGGCTTCATCCATCAAATCACCATCGGAAACCACTTTATTGGCCAGCCCGATGTGATACGCTTCGTTGGCGTCGATGAATTCACCCATAAAAATTAGTTCTTTGGCTTTCCCAAGACCCACAATATGGGTCAGCAATTTTGTGCCTGCGTTTGTCACGGTCAACCCGACATTGGTCTCTGGAAATCCGAAAACAGCCGAATCACCGGCAATACGGATATCGCAGCTCATGGCGATTTCACAACCGCCGCCGACAGCATACCCCTTTACGGCAGCAATCAGGGGCTTGTCCAATTTCAGGGTATAGCGCTGCACATCCTGAAGCCGTTCCGCCTCATCCATCCATGTTTCGACGCTTTTTCCTTTGGCGGTCTCTTTCAGGTCTTCACCAGAACAAAAGCTTTTGCCGGACCCGGTAAGAATAATGACCGCTGCGTCCTTGTCGCGGCGGGCGGCATCGAGTATTTCCATAAAGGCTTTTAAAAGGTCACCGGTCAGCGCGTTAAGGCGGTGGGGACGATTCAGGGTAATGATACCGACATTCCCTTCGCGATGATATAAAACAGTTGATGCTTCCATTACTTTTTATTCCTATTCACCCAGGTAGGCTTTTTTAACCTGTTCGCTCTCCAGAAGCACCGCAGACTTGTCTGTCAGCACAATCTTGCCTGTTTCCATGACATAACCTATATCGGAAATTCTCAGGGCCATGTTTGCGTTTTGCTCCACAAGGAAGATGGTTGTACCGCTATCCTGGTTGATTTGTTGTATGGTTTCAAAAATCACCTCCACCAGCTTGGGGGCCAACCCCAAAGAAGGTTCGTCCAGCAACAATAGCGTCGGCTTTTGCATCAGGGCCCGGGCTATAGCAAGCATCTGCTGTTCCCCGCCACTCAAGGTGCCGCCCAATTGGGCGATACGCTCTTTTAAGCGTGGAAAAAGTGTAATCACCCAGTCCATATCTTTGGCAATTTCTTTTTTGTCCTTGCGCAGGTAGGCGCCCATTTCCAGGTTTTCGCGAACAGACATATTGGGAAAAATTTGTCGACCTTCCGGGCTTTGGGCCACGCCAAGAGCGGCAACCTCTTCGGGCTGAAGCTTATGGATTGGCCGGCCTTCGTAGAATATCTCCCCTTTGGTGGCCGGTTGGATACCGAATATGGTCATTAGCGTAGTGGATTTACCAGCGCCATTCGCACCGATCAGGCAAGCGATTCCCCCTTTGGGAATGGTTATGGAGACACCTTTCAGGGCGTGAATATTCCCATAGTAAGTATGGATATCCTTGAGTTGGAGTATTGGTTGATCATCGGCCATATTAGGATTCCTCGTGTTTAGGCTGTTCGGCTACATGCAGTTCACGTTTACGCCGGGTTGCCGGTATCAACCCTTCCGGTCTCAGGACCATCATGGCCGCCATGGCGGCACCGAACGCCAGCATACGATAATTTTGAAGGTCCCTGAATATTTCGGGCACAGCGGATAAGATAACGGCGGCGATAATAACCCCGGGTATGCTGCCGACACCACCCAAAACAACGATGCACAAAACAATGCACGATTCCATGAAAATAAAGAAGTTCGGATTGGTATAGCTCAACTTGGCAGCAAAGAAGCCACCAACAACCGCGGCAAAAGAGGCACCCAAGGCATAGGCCAACAGTTTCAACCACATGGTCGGTACGCCCGACAGTTCCGCCGCGACCTCATCTTCACGTATGGCCACCCAGGCCCTTCCGATTCTAGACCTATCCAATCGATGTACGCCGATAACCGTCAGTATTGCAATGCCCAGGACCAGAAAGTAAAGTGATTCAAGGGATTTCAGATGAAAGGTAACCCAGGTCAAACCACCATCGGCAATGGACGGGTATATGAGAGCCGGTTTGGCCTGGCCATAGAGGCCATTGGGTCCGGCGGTCAAATTGTCCCAGTTGTTGAGCATCAGCCGAATAATTTCACCAAACCCCATGGTCACAATAGCCAGATAATCACCGCGCATTTTAAGGGTGGGATAGCCGATGATGCATCCGGCAATACAACCAAAACCAATGCCTATAGGTATACAGAACCAAAAAGGGATTCCAAAATTTAAATTAAGAATTGAATATGTATACGCGCCAACAGCATAAATAATTTTTTTATTCTCTATCTTAAAACTTTCGATTTTTGTATGAGTCAGGTAGGAAGATTCTAAAGAAACCGCATTGTTCATATTTTCAATTGATAATTTAAAAGGGTTTATTGATGCATCATTGACTTGATAGGCAGCAATCATATCCTTTGACAGTGCAGGCTCCATCTCCATGGCATCCTTAAGATCTACTGCTTTGGATTCAATTCCCAATTTTTTACACATTTGGGGAAAATCCTGAATATAGTTTTCATCATCACCTTTAACAGCAACAAACAGGCCTCCGGTCTCTTCAATGCAATGTGCAGCCTGTTTTTTCAGTATTGCCTGTTCTATCTGGCATTCGCGGGCTGCTTCAGGGTCAGAATGAATATATCTTGCACCACTGTGTAAAAGACCGTGGTTGCCGCCGGAAGCTCCTGCATTAAGATCTTTTTTTTCAATCAGGATTGTATTGAGTCCCCGCAAAGCAAGATCTCTTGCAATCCCGGTACCTGTAACTCCGCCACCGATTATTAATACATCTGTTTCCATCATAATGTTTTTAATTTAAGTAAAAACTTCGTAGCAAAATTCAACCTAATTTGTTCCTTATTATGTATTAAACAAAGGAGTTTTGATCATATATCAAATATTGCAATCTACATAGAATTTTACAAGGCAGGTCAAGAACAAAAAGAACAAAAAAAATAAAAAAGATTAAATAAAATAGGTTAAATCGATAAAAAACAATAAATAATGATCTTGTATATGTGTTTAAGATAGTTTAATTATTAATGGATTTTATGTGGACAGTTGTGAATGTTTTGTGTTTAATATCAATATGCTGAAAACTGACAACCAATAATAAAACATAAGAGGAATGACAAATGCCAGAGAAAAAATATGTGCTTGCAATTGATCAGGGGACAACCAGTTCAAGAGTAATTGTATTCAATGGGGAAGGGCAGATTGTCCTTGTAACCCAGAAAGAGTTCAAACAGTTTTTTCCCAATTCCGGATGGGTTGAACATGATGCAATGGAGATATGGTCTTCTGTGCAGTTCGTTGTTGATAAAGCTCTTTCCCATAAGGATATTCAAGGGAGTGATATTCAGGCTGTGGGTATTACCAATCAACGTGAAACCACTGTCGTCTGGGATAAGAATACGGGAATTCCTGTATACAATGCCATTGTGTGGCAATCCCGCCAGACTGCTGATATTTGCAAAGAGCTTGTTAAAAAAGGTTTGGATCAGGAATTCAGGCAGAAAACAGGACTTTTGATTGATGCCTATTTTTCCGGAACAAAGGTGAAATGGATTCTTGACAATGTTCAAGGCGCCAGACAAAAGGCTGAAAAAGGAGATCTGCTTTTTGGAACAATTGATACATGGTTAGTGTGGAAACTTACAAAAGGCAGGGTTCATATCACTGATTATTCCAATGCATCCAGAAC
>RCNC010001156.1_pt1 | contig 17635 bp, 9 predicted proteins | sample 2041301 | NCBI WGS metagenome assembly RCNC01 (sample SAMN09708231, study PRJNA481090) | Marine sediment metagenome, whole genome shotgun sequencing project. | biome: marine sediment; feature: ocean; material: sediment; isolation source: Sewage treatment plant 13A marine sediment (STP13A) ... | reverse complement strand
GGCGGCGCATGCTAGTATCCGGCCGCTAATTCACCTCTCACCCGGTAAAAACTCTTGATTTCTGCAGCTAATTTGTCGATTCAGTTCGGCGCCAAACCCCTGTTCGAGAATGTCTCCGCTACCTTCGGCAATGGCAACCGCTATGGCCTGATCGGAGCCAACGGCAGTGGCAAATCGACATTGATGAAAATTTTGGCGAAAGAGCTGGAGCCCAGTGCAGGAAACGTTTCTGTAGAGCCGAACGTCCGCGTCGGACAACTATCGCAGGACCAGTTTGCGTACGAGGAGTACCGCGTACTGGACGTGGTGATGATGGGTTACGAGAAGTTCTGGACCGTGACGCAGGAACGCGAGCGGCTCTATTCGCTGCCCGAGATGAGTGACGAAGAAGGTATGCGCGTGGCGGACCTTGAGGTCGAATTTGCGGAAATGGACGGATATTCCGCAGAATCGCGCGCCGGCGAGCTGCTGGAGGGCATCGGCATTCCGGTCAGCCAGCACCATGGATTGATGGCAGAGATTGCGCCGGGCTGGAAACTACGAGTACTCCTGGCACAGGCACTTTTCTCCGATCCGGACGTATTGCTGCTCGATGAGCCCACCAACAACCTCGACATCAACACCATTCGCTGGCTGGAAGGCTTTCTGGATTCCAGCAAGTCGACGATGGTTATTATTTCTCATGATCGCCACTTTCTTAACAGCGTGTGCACGCACATGGCCGATCTCGACTACGGCAAGTTGCAGCTGTTCCCGGGCAACTACGACGAGTACATGACTGCCGCAACGCAGGTTCGCGAACGCATGTATGCAGACAACGCGAAGAAGAAAGTAAAGATGGCAGAGTTGCAGGCATTCGTTAGCCGCTTCTCTGCGAATGCGTCAAAAGCAAAGCAAGCTACTTCGCGTGCACGACAACTCGAAAAGATCGAACTCGAGCACATCAAGCCGTCGAGCCGCGTTAGTCCGTACATTCGTTTTGATCAAGAAAAACCGTTGCGTCGTCTCGCAGTTGAAGCGACGGGACTGACCAAGAGCTTTGACCAAGGCCCGCTATTTGAAGACCTGGACATCACCATTGATGCAGGGTCACGCGTCGCCATTCTCGGTCAGAATGGTATCGGTAAGACAACATTGCTGCGTTGTCTGCTGCAAGACCTTGATGTTGATAGCGGTGAGGTCAAGTGGGCCGAGAACGCGCAGACCGGTTTCTTCCGTCAGGATAATGCTGCAGAGTTCGAGCAAGACATGAACCTGTTTGACTGGATCACGCAGTGGCAGCCAAAGGGCGCACCCGAACAGTTGCTGCGCGCGACACTCGGACGCATGTTGTTTTCAAAAGACGACAGCGCGAAGTCAGTGAAAGTAGTCTCGGGTGGCGAACAACGTCGCTTGATGTTCGGCAAACTCACTTTGCAGCAGCCGAACGTGATCGTCATGGATGAGCCTACCAATCACCTCGACATGGAATCGATCGAAGCTCTGAATCTTGCGCTGGAGAATTACCCCGGCACGTTGATCTTCGTCAGCCATGACCGGGATTTCGTTTCGACGCTGGCAACACGCATCATCGAAATGACGCCAGAGAAGATCATCGACTACTCCGGTACTTACGACGAGTACTTACGTTCGCAGGGCCTGCTCGAAAAAACGCGCGCCGCTTAAGCTCAGGTCTCGCTCAACCAGCTGTACTCGAGATCGCGAATATCGCTGATGTCACCGCGCCAGTTGGTCTCCAATAGCTGCCAGGTTTGCGCCGCTTTCGGATCACCAACAGCTTCTTGCGCACGTGCCAGACCAAGCAAGGACTGTGTTCTGGCGGTGCTGCGATTAAGTGATTCCGTGAAGTAGGTAATCGCCTCTTCCGGCCTGCCTAGCGACAACAGCATTTCACCAGCAAGTTCGTTCGAGGGTTTCGGCACATGCGGAGGCCCGTAATACATGGGCTGACTGCTCTCGGCTTCGGCCGCTGACATCATCAAAACAAGAGCCTCGTCAGTTTCGCCGCGGCGATACTTCAGCAACGCATCAATCTGCCGAGCGATTACTGTAGCCAGTAAGTAGTCTTCTTCCGACTCGCCTGTATCGCTCTCATGCAATCCTTCTTCCACTGACAGGACCTTTGCCGCATCAATCTCCATATCCAGGGATGCCAACTCACTGTGTGCGGTCTCGGGATCACTATTCACAATAGCCAGGAACGCGGTACTGAAGCATTCCAGCGCGACGTCATACAAGCCGAGTTCAGAGGTATCCGTCGACGGCAGGATTCTTTCCCCATGTGGGGCGTCCACTGCATAGCTTGCGCGCATGTAACCCGCATGCCTGAGGTTGCCGCCGATCGGCAATACAGCCGCATCTTCTTTCATAATTTCCAGAGTATCGCGGGCCTCGTCGAAACGACCTTGTTGCATTAAGCCGTATTCCAGCCAATGCAAAGCATGTTTGCTACGTCGAGCCTGCTCTCTACCTGAGCGCTTCATACTGTCTTCGGATACCTTGACCGAAGTGCGGTTTGCCGCAATGACTTCATCCCACATACCGAGCGAGGTATAAATATGCGACACCATGTGCTGCGCATGTGATGCGTTCGGCGCGATCTTCGAATACTCTCTTGCAGCTCGAAGACCGAGCGGCGCGTGAATCTGGTCGTCATAACTGTGAATCATGTAGTGTGCCGCGCCCGGATGTTTCGGTTGCTTCGCGAACACTTCTTCGGCGATAGATGCCGCTTTCATGTAGGTCCTGAAATCACGTTCGTATACAGACCCAAGAATTGAAAGGGAGTAGAACGCGGCTGCTTCCAGATCTTCCGGATAATCTTCGTACATCTTCTGCATCGCATTCATGTAAGCAATATCGCGGGTCGGCTTGTCGCCCTCGCCATACAAGGTGAAGACAGCGTCGAGATAACGCTCTTCGCGTGCGCTTGCCTTGCGCTCGCCAAGTGGCGCAAGTTTGGACAGGGCCTCGAGACCTTCGTCTCGTTCCTGCCGCGCCCAGATAGGAAAGTTGTGCGTCATCGCCTCACCCCAGATTGCCATGACAAAGCCGGAATCGATTTTCTGCGCCTCGACGAACGCATCGCGAGAGTCATCAAACTCAAAACTGTGCAGCAGCTTTACGCCTCTATCAAAGGCGTCTTGTGCCTCAGCAGTGCCTGAGTTTGGAAAATCGAGCACACCAAGAATCAGGGGTGGCGCATCGTTTTCGTGCACTTCTGCTTCATGTGCCCAGACTGATGCAGAAAAAGCGAGAATCGTTGTAGCCAGTAGGGTTGTGGTCAATCGCGCGGGCATGTTTTTCATGATTTCTTCTTGTTATTTCCCCAGAACGCATTATACCCCTATAGCCAGCCAATATTTCCTGCTCGGTTCTCTGGCATGATGTGCGTGATGTTAAAGAAAAGCCCTTTCTTCGATTTCCTGAATCGCCGCAGCGAGCCTAGCTTTGAAGGCTTCCTGGCTACGTCAGTTGAGGACGAACACTACATTAGCTGGAACGACTTTCTGCTAGCTAACGACTACGGCGACGCGGAGTTTGAATATCATGCCATTCGCGACTCTTGTGCCATGTTCGACGTATCACCTATGCGCAAGATTCGAGTTCACGGCAACGGTGCCGGCGCTTTTTTTGACCGACTACTAACCCGACCCATTAGCGCTCTCGCGCCGATGCTTGCGACGTATACCGTTTTCTGTAATACCGACGGCAGCGTCAAAGATGATGCCATCGTCTATAAGTTCGCCGACGATGACTACTTGATGATGCCCTCGGACGTTGACCATTCACCGTATTTCGAGTCGCTCTGTGAAAGATATGATATTCAGGATGTATCGTTTACAGAGTGCACGCAGAATTGGGCCGGTGCCGCCATCCAGGGGCCGTTATCTGCCGCTGTAATGCAGCAAATGGGATTCGATTCGGTAGACGAACTCCGCCCGTTTGAAGTTCGTGAGTACTATTTCGCGGGCGGTGCAATCTCTGTTGCTCGCATGGGATTTACCGCAGATCTTGGCTACGAATGCTGGCTTTCTCAAAGCTTCGTTGACGATTTCACAGAGTGCATCGCCGATGTACGCACAAAAATGGACATAGCGCTACCAGGATATGGGCTAGCTGCCTTGCAGGCTTGTCGTCTTGAAGGCGGCTTTATTGTTGCCGGTTGGGACTGCTCGACCGAAATTGATCCGCAACCCGGTTTCGAACGCTCTCCTTATGAACTCGGTCTTGGGTGGCTTGTGGATCTGAACGGCTGCGACTTCGTCGGCAAGGATGCGCTTATCGAACAGAACAAGAAGGGACCTGCGTATTCGCTACGATATTTCTCGATCAATGCGGACACTCGACCGTCCGATGGCAGCAAAATTTACGCTGTTGATAGCGACGAGGTCATCGGTAGCATTAATTGCTCAAGCTGGTCATGGGGCCTGCGGAAAACGATCGGCAACGCATCTATAAAATCTGAATACCGTGATCAGAAGCACGGGCGTGTTTCTGTAGATGATGAGTTTGTCGCGGTAAGTATTGATCCTAAACCGTTGCTCGATCTAAAACGCCGCAATCAGGTGCCTGCACCTATCAACTAGGTCTTATCGTTCCGCGTATTTTTTTCGTCTTCAAAATTCGCGTTTAAAAGCGGCAGTCCTACAATGGTCCTGTCTCTGTTCATCGTCTCCAACATCATTGCTTCCATTTCGGCAAGACGAGGATCGCCGTACAGGTTCTCGAGTTCGGGGACTTCGTTGAGAGACTCGCCAAAATTCACCCAGCCGCCATCGACGGCGACCCGCATCTGATCAAAGGCAGCGTCCTTGTCACCGAGCATCGCATGGTGCATAGCGCGGCCGATAGCAAACCCGAAGTTGTTGATCCCTTGTTCAGCCAGACTGCTGATACGCCTGTCGACGAGAAGCATCGCCTCGTCAGCACGCTCCTGATTACCCAGCTTTGCATATGCCAGAGCAATACTCGTCATCGTTGAGTAACCGAAATCATCGCCAGGATTTTCGCCGGCGAACGCGGCAAGGTTTGGCCAGCGCTCCTCCACGAAATTTAATAGATCCTGATAGCGCCCTTCCCTGTTCAGGAAAAAGAACAAGGTACCAGGAAACCCGGATGACGCCTGCTCATACGCAAGCTCAATCGCTTCTTCTTTTTTTCCCAGCATGAACAAGGCATCCGGTCGAAAATATGGGGAGCCCTCGACAGCAGCGCGTTCAACCTGCCCGGTCCGCAACAAACCAATGCTGAGGTAAATTTCACCAACCCCGCTGATCTCACTCACCTCACGGAGAATTTCCATCTCACGCAAACTCTTGCCAGCCTGGCCGGAATAGGCGTAGTTGGTGGCTCGCGCGAGGTGTAATGCCGAGCTGTCAGGATCAAATGCTTCCATGCGCAGCAATAGCGCATCGGCCTTGTCGGTCATGCCAAAGTTATTGAACATCATCATCGCGTTGGCGAACGCGGGTCGATACAGCGGATCGCGCTCAGCGACTTCTTCAATGATCTCCAGAGCGCCGCGCATATCGCCGGCATCTCGCAACGCAATCTGTAGCCAATTGCTTGCGTCGATTAAATTCGGATTAATCTCGAGCGCTCTAACGAGAATATCGATAGCCTGATCTGCGTTGACCCTGTGCCGCGTGTAATAAAGACCGAGGCCGGCCAATCCTTCCGCCAGATCGGGGTTCAGGCGCAGGGCCTGATCGATGAAACGCTTGCCGCGCCGGTTCGCCTCATCACTCGGAATAGAGCCGTACTGCTCGTCGGATAACAGCATCGTGGCAATGCCGCGTTGCGCAAGTGCCGGGGCATACTCCGGATCAAGCTGCGATGCTTCGTCCAGCTCATTGACCGCTAGTTCGATTTCCGATCCGATACGAGTGTAGATGCGTTGCTTGGCCTTCAAATACAACGCATATACTTCCGGATTAGTACGCTTCGCTTCAGCGACCACGACGTCCCCGGTCAATAATTTGCTTCTGAGCTGTTTCAGGATTTCGTTGGCAATCTCGTCCTGAATCGCGAACACGTCGGTCAGTTCACGATCGTAGGTTTCTGACCAGAGGTGAAATCCGTTGTCGACCTGGATTAACTGCGCGGTGATACGCACTTGCGCGCCTGCCTTGCGAACCGAACCTTCGAGAATATGACTGACGCCGAGCGCGTCACCGATTCTTCGCAGATCGTCGTTTTGTCCTTTGAATGCGAACGACGATGTCCGTCCTGCTACCTTGAGTTCTTTGATTCCCGCCAATGAGTTGAGAATCTCCTCCGTGATGCCGTCGGAGAAAAACTCCTGCTCTGCGTCGGAGCTCATATTGACGAACGGCAACACAGCGATGGATTTTTGAACATCATCAGCAACAACGTTGCTGTCCGCGGCTGCAACAGCTGGCTCATCAACGCCGTGATTGAATTGCCGATCCAGCAGCAACAAGACTACCGCTACGGCGAGCGTGCCAATAATAATGTAGTCGAGCTTTTTGCCGGTCTTGTTGGCAATAGACGCGGAATGATCAACTTCTGAGTCTTTCTTCAGGCCTTCCGGCGTAATTTCGAAAACCCAGGAAAAAATGAGCGCGGGCACCAAGCCGATGGCGAGAATCAAGAAGATTAGTTTTGGTGCCCAGTCGGGCAGCTCAAAAATCGGAGCGACGACGTCGACGAACTGCAGCAGCACCCACGATGCAACCCCGTAGGCGATAGCCACCCGAATAACGTTACGGCGTTGCAGTTCCCCAAAAATGCCCAAAGACTCTATCCATGATCAAAGCAGGCCAGATCATACCAATTCTGACCAGCCGGAATAGGACCTATTGGGTCGTGGCCATGAAATCGAGGATTTCCTCGGCGGCTCTGGTATCTGCAGTACCCATCGTTCCTATGTAAGAGGTGTGATTGTGGCCCTTCAATTGCCTGAATCTCGCATCAACGCCCTTGTCTACGACCAGCTCGTGAAACAGCTTGACCGAAGCGACACGAATCGTGACCGGATCAAATTCAGCAATCAGAATCAGCACTGGAATCGACGTTCTTTCGATGTTGCCAAGCACTTGTTTGGCCGGCCATTCCGCCGGATCTGCACCGAAATAGTCGGTATTCGGACCATTGCCGGACGCGCTCAGTTCAAGCGGAGGCGATGCCAGAATAACGCCCGCTACCATCGGATCATCGCCGTCGACGAGACTCGGGCGAAAGGCGAAATCGGCGACGTTTACGGCTCCGGCAGATTGCCCCAATACGAAAATCTTGTCCGGATCTGCTTTCAGTTCTATTGCGTTCGTCTTGATCCAGCGCACAGCCGCCGCCACGCTCTGAGCGCCGCTCGGCCAGCTCGCCTCAGGCGTTAACGGGTAAGTCATATTGACCGCTACATATCCAAGCGCGGCGAGGTGCGTTGCAGTGTCTGCAAAGTTGCCATAGCCGCCGCGGGCAAAGCCACCGCCATGAACCATAAGAACTACCGGGGCCTTGTTCTGCGGATTATTGCGATTCAATCCCACATGAACCTTAAGTCGCTGTCCTTCAGCCGCGCCATATGACACTTCCTCCGAGATGGAGACATCCGCGTCCGAGAACATGCGCGGCTCAGCGGCGAATAGCTCGGCGGTTTCACGCGCTTTGACAGCGTAGCCAAGTTCGCGAATAGCAACGGCCGTACTCCTGCTCATCCCGACTCGTAACGTGTTCGCACTGGGAGTGTCCTGTTCCGCAAGCTCAGACCAGCGCCAGCTTTGGAAATATTCACGACCCTTGGCGCAAGCTTCGAGAGTAATCTGCCGTGTTGAATTGGGAGCCAGGTTGCCAACCGACGAATTTACGAACGTCCTATCGGTGGAAAGCGTCAGACACAGGTCGTTCTCGCCAACAGGCGTGACGCGTCCGCTTTCATGCACGCTCCATCCGTGGGCGTTCTCCAGACCACAGTCGATAGTGAATACGTCCGAACCGGGCTCGAAACTTCCCGCTGACAGGCACAGGTTGTATTCCGGCAAACGCAACTGCTGCGAGTCCGTCACGTCGAATTCCTCATCAATGGAAAACCCGGGCCGGTCGTACTTGCAGGTATGCGTATTGATCGGCGCGTCTTTGCGCATGCGCGGGCCGAAGCCAGGAATGTCCAGGCAGTATCCACTCGGATCGCCGAGGTCGTGAACAGAACGCAACATTTGCCGCTCCGCGTTAGCACTTGAGCTATATGCGAAACCTACAACGATGAAGAAAAGCAGTGCCGAAATTTTGTTCATTAGTTTTCGCGCCCCGGTCGTTTTTAGAATCTGAATGTGTGATTAAGCTTTATCGTGGCCGATTCGCCGACTGTCTGAAAACCGCGTGTGTCTTCATCCAGCCAACCGCCGTTATAAATAAAATAGAACTCTCTGCCTGCCTCAGGAATCCACTGCAAGCGACTATTGATACTTAAAAAGTCCGACTGATTGTCGTACTGCGCCGTGGTTACCCAGGCCCACTCGGCATTGAACGCTACGTCCGTGCGCAAGCGCAGCAACTGCGTCTCGAAATCCCCTTCCAGTAGTTCAACATCGTTGTACTCGTACTCGAAGACACCCGTGAAGTGTCGGCTTGGTTGCCACTCGAGCTTCGTTTTTATCGTGGAGCGATCGCCGCTAAAGAAACCGCCGTCCTCCAGCCGCACACTCAAGAGAAACTTCCGCTGACCGCCGGATTCAATATTTACGCCATAGCGTTCGTTGGAATAATCTCCGACTGCAATAATGATGCCGTCAACAATTTCGAATGGCCTGGTCAGTACTTCGCGGATATCCAGGAAAAACAAAGAGGCACTGTCAGCTGTTTGATTCTTTAGTTCTGCAAGCGTCAATTCGTATCTTTCAGTTTCGAGATTGCCGTCGCTATCCGTAATCCGCAGCCAGTCAAGGCCGCTCTCCAGTGACCTCAACATCGAACCCGGCCCAAATCGATTGGTATACCCGACGTATGCGTCGTTCTGTTTGATACCACGTCGATTAACGAAGCCGAGTGCCGGAAAGAAGTCTTCACCGATACTCTGGTGTTGTATCCTGGCCTTCCATCCGGTTGCATTTGGCGACCGCAGCTTCACGCCATACGCCGATTGGTCACCTTCGAAGCCTTCTGTATCCGATTCCTGATACCAGAGCCCACCGTCAATAGTGATTTTATCGAAGCTTCTCGTATTGAGATAATTAAAGTCTGCGCCGACGAGCTTATTGTCCAAATCAGCCGTCGGATTGCCGTACGTAACGATACCGCCAACAGTAGACTGGCCGAGAACATTCGCGGATACACGGCCGACGAAGAGCTCGCTGTCGTTAACGAGTCGTCCACCGTTCGGCACATCGTCGGCGTTGCCGCCTTGCTGGACCGCAAGTGCTCCGACGTTCCACCGGCCTATTCGCCCGGTGAGCTTTCCGCCCGCTTCGAGATCCAGTTGTTCGCCGCTTGGACCAATACCAATGCGCCGCGAGAAGAACGGCTTGCCGTTTGTTTCCAATCCTCCAAATTCGAAGATGTCTGCTTCCTGGAGGAAGAATTTTCGTTGCTCGGGAAAAAAGATATTGAACCGCGACAACTGAACCTGTCGAGCATCAACGTCGGTCGCTGAGAAGTCACTGTTAAAGGTCAGGGCACCGGTCAGGTTTGGCGTGAATTTGTAAAAGGCATCTAAGGTCGGTTCCAGGTCGGAATCGCTGCTTGATGGGTCGTACTGGCGGCGATGCGTTGCGCTGATACCGGGTATAACATCCAGACCCTTGCCCTGCTCCAGTCCCTCGAGTCCGGTGATCGTTCCGAAGTTGCTCGGGTTAACGCTGCGGTTGTAAGACGTCCAGGCCATATCCTCGGTGATACTTTCGATGGTCCGCAGTATGCCAAGGCCCCAACTATCAGAGCTTGGGTCAAACGATATCGTCTTGTAGGGAATAGCGATTTCAGCGAACCAGCCGTAGTCGGTGTACTTTGCTGCGGAGTACCAGATTCCAGTCCAGGCGAAGTTCATATCGGTGACATTTTCCAGAATGCCGTCTGTGCGTATGCCATTGGCGTTTGTCTGGAATAAGTAGCCGTTGCGTCCATCGTTAAAGGGATTGATGTAAAAGCGAATCTTGTCATCGAATCTTAGGTTCGCGCCCTGAATCAATTTATTCGCAACAATCTTGCTCGGATCCTCGTAATACATCATCGCGGAGAAATAGAGAAAATCTTCGTCATACAAAACTCGCACGACGGTTTTTTCGGATGGCTCCGCGTATTCAACTGGATCCATTTGATGTAGATCATCTATGAGCGCGCCGCTGCTCCATATGTCATCCATCACTCCATCAATGAGTGGCGGCGCATCGGTTCGCACCATTTCTACAGTTTTGTCGCGGCCCGAACGCGAGTCGTCAGTCCGCACTTCCTGAGCGACGGAAAAACTACTGCTCGACAACAGGGCAACCGCGGTGAAAATCGATATTGGTCTACATCGCGTCATAAACTACCCGGCCGTCTACCATTGTCAGTACTGATTTCAGATTACGAATGTCTTCAACAGGCACTGTCATGTAGTCACGATCGATGACAACGATGTCGGCCAGCTTGCCGACCTCCAGGGACCCCAGAATATCTTCCTTGTGCATCAGATACGCGTTCGACCGTGTATGTGCGATCAACGCTTCTTCACGCGTCAACGTACCGTGTTTGAAATACGTCGCACCGGATGTGTCCTTGCCACTGACCACCCAGTAGAGGGTAAAGAATGGTGAGTCGTGCGCCACTACCTGTGCATCCGATCCGAGCCCGAAACTGATACCACTATCCTGATACCAACGCAGTGGCGGCGCGTCCTGCTCGGCCGCTACTTGTGGAAAGGCGCCGTTCTTTGCACGGACTTCCGGTGAACTCATCGCAGCAGAACTGTGTACGCCAATGCCCATGCCGAGCGCTTTCGCACGTTCGATCGTATCCAGTTTGAGGCCTTGGGCATGTTCGAAGCGCCAGCGCAGGTCAGTAATCGGATAAGTCCCGTTGAGCTCCTCGAATATATCGAGCATCTGATTGGCCACGATGTCCTGACTGACATGCTCAGCGATTTGCCAGCCGTTCTCTGCCGCTGCGGTTACAACGGTACGGAAATACTGCATCTGCTCAGGCGAATACGGCTTTCCCATGCGTCGAAAACTGTCCGAGACCGGCAGGTACATATGCTCACCGAAGTGCAACATCTGATACATCTCGGTTCCGGACGCCGGTTTGTGGCTTGCAAGCCCTGCGACTACGCCCGGCACTTCCTCCGGTGTCCACGCACTCACATTACGATCGAAATGTGGCGGATAGTAAATACGCATGTCCAACTGACCGGTATCCGCGAGGTGTTCCTGAATATAGCCAAGAGCATCCTCGGGAAACTCGGGTCCATTGAAAGTCATCGATGTCGTGACGCCGAGTTTCACGTAGTCGGCGATCTCGGCCTTGAGACCTCTTGCTACCGATTCACCCGTTACTGGTGGAAACAAAGGACGCAGCTGCCATTTCAAATAGATTGGGCCAGTGAATTTTCCGCTCAACTTGCCATCATCATCTCGCCAGATTTTGCCGCCAGTCTCAGGCGCCGGGTCTGGCATGTCCTCGGTGATACCGCCGAGCGCCATCGCCTTGTCATTAAGAACAGCAGTAAGCCAGCTGACTTGCGTATAAACAGGGTTATGTGGTGCGACGGCATTAAGCTCGGCGAGCGTAAATTCGCTGTTGTCGTCAGTGAACTGTGCCGGATGCCAGCCGCCCAGTGCGAAAACGATATGTTCGGGATCGTCGCCCGGACCCAGTTCTTCGGCTTTTGCAGCAATACGCCGCAGAGCTTCGGCACGCGTCCGAACGCTGCCTAGTCGCACGCCATTCGGCCAGGTGGGTGCATTGAAAATGAGATGATTGTGGTTATCGATCAAACCGGGAATCAGCGTTTTTCCGCCAAGGTCGACCACTCTTGTTTCAGCGCCTGCCAGCGCCCTGATCTCCTTCGTCGTGCCCAGTGCTGAGATCTTGTTACCAGTCACGGCGATGGCTTCAACTTGCGAAAAGTTTTCATCGACTGTGAGGACTTTGCCGTTTACAAAAACCGTACTCGGGATCGTATCCGCACGAGCGATTTGTGTTTGGAACGACACTGCAAGAAGTGTTACGAACGTAATTACGAAAGAGCGACTCATCATTAGGTTGACCCTTTTATGCGTTCCAATATTACCGTGATACCGCAACTCGAGATTTGACAAGAGGTCACGATCATGGCGACGACAATGCAACCTATACTAATCACCACCCTGATTGCATGCCCTGAAAAACTAGATTTTAAGACGGTTCGAAGGTAATATCGACAAAATAGCAATTTGGCTTCGATTCACCATTATTCCACCTCTTATCTAGAATGTGTCGAATATTTTTAATCTTCGGCTCCAGAACGTAAAGAACAACGATTTTGGCTTCTGAACCTCCCCCGGACGGAAGACAAACGGCTCTAGTAGCCGAGAAGAGGGCCTTTCGAGGCCCTTTTTTTTTGGTCTGCGTAAAGCCATGCTTCACGTCGACGAACAAACCACTGAAGGCCAAGAATCGATAACAATGCCGAAGGGGTGAAATTATCGATATAAAGTGATAGTGTCAGAACTCAATTCGAGTGGGCCGCCTTCTGCTGCCTGCCGCGATTGCCAATATCAAACCATCCGGGGGGATTTTTGATGAGCAAGCCAGCCTCTAACTTTCTTAGAAAGTTTTTACTAGGTGCTATGGGCACCATTCTTATTTACTTACCAGTCCAGGAATCACTGGCCCAACTCGAAGAGATTGTGGTTACATCCCGGCGCTACGAGGAAAGCATTTCCGATGCACCTGTAGCGGTAGCGGTAATGGATCAGCAGTTTCTGACTGATCAGAAAATTGACAGTATTCAGGATATTCTGGAACTGACACCGGGTGCTACCTGGAATCAGTTCGCCGCGGCTCAACCTGGACTGTCATTGCGTGGTATCTCCGGTGGAACTTTCGGCAACGCCAGCCTCGAGTCCGCTGTGCAGGTCGTCTATGACGGCATACCGCTGACAAAAGCTTTCATGATGACTATTCCGACCTACGATCTGGCTCGCGTCGAAATCCTGCGCGGTCCGCAAGGCACAACGTTCGGTCGTAACGCCACACTGGGACTCATGCACTTTATCTCAGCGAAACCTTCGCAAGAATCGTCGGGCGAGATTCAAGCAACCGTTGGCGACCCTGACCTGGTCGGAATTAACGGCCACTTTAACGGCGGACTGAGCGACACGGTATCCGGCCGTATCGCATTTAACTATCGGGACGCCGATGGCAACCTCGAAAACGCCATCACTGGCAGACCACTTGAAGGGGGAGAAAACACCTCTATTCGTGCATCTTTGCTAATCGAGCCCAGCGACACGTTCAGTGCCTATGTCAAAGCAGAATTCATCAATAATGATGACCTCCCGCAAGTACGGCGCGGCGATGACTGTGTTTCTCCCTGGCTCAACGGTGGCAACGGTTTTGATACTGTCACTGGCGGGCCCGGCTATACGGATTCATGTGAAGACTGGACGGCGTTGCAGGACGATTCTCGCAAACTATCCGTCGAACGGGATATGTTTTTCCTGACCGCAGAACTGGCCTGGATGTTGGGTAATGACAAGGCGATTACGTGGGTCACTGGCTACCAGGACGGCGAACACCACTCAGTTCAGGACGCTTTCGGCACACCTTTCGCATTGCGTGACCAGGACGTGGATAACGAAGCGGAAGTAATATCAACCGAGCTACGTTTTGATAATTACTCAAGCGGCAACAAGGTTCGCTGGCTTATCGGCGCTTCATTCACGGACGACCAGGAGCTGCGCGAAGAGCTAAATGTCGGCTTTCCAGAGCGCGTCGCCGGCTGTGGCCGAGACCCGGCTTTTGGCCGAGATTGCCCTCAGTGGAATCTGTACCAGCGTGGCGACGCCAGCAACGAGTCCTTCGGACTATTTGGCGAACTCATGTTCGACCTGGGCGATAGCTTCATTCTCACGGTCGGTGGTCGCTATACCGACGAATCACGCACACTGGACTTTCACGTCGACGGCTGGGGTGAATCAGGTGGTCTTGCTGGCGTAGGCCTCGGTAACCTTGAACCTGGCCGCGACTGCAACGCGAACACCTTCCCGGATCCATTGGGACGTTCAAAACAGTCACCGGCACCGGGCGTTGCCAATATGTGCGGCACTGAAGCAGCTCCTATAGGTTTCGATGCAGTCGCCACGCAGAGCTGGGACAACTTCTCGACCAAGGTAAGTCTGCAATATGCTCTTAATGACAACAATAATATTTATCTTACTTACTCGGAAGGGTATAAGGCTGGTGGCTTCCAGCATGATGCTCGCAACATCGATGGGTTCAATATCTTCATCGATCCTGAAGAGATGATCAATATCGAACTCGGCTGGAAGGGATCCTACGATCGCGCCTTGTTCGCAGTCACCATTTTTGATCAGGAACAAAAAGATTCACAGACTGGTTTACTGCTTGCCGTTGGTTCCGGTAATGCCAACATGGTTTTCAACGCAGAAAGCGTATTGAGCCAGGGCATTGAGCTTGAGGGTACATTTGCTTTCACCGACAACTGGCAGCTAGGCGGTAGTATCGGCGTGTACGAAGCGGAATTCGGCCCAGGCTCGACAACCGGGGCAGCGTTCAACCCGATTACGGGCGAACTCATTCCAACGGGTGCCGACATCTCTGGCCAACGACCTAACCATTCGCCAGAAGAGACATGGGCGATTTGGACTGCCTATACTCTGGATTTCAGCGGCGGCTCATCTATGCGATTTCGTGTAGACACAAATCATCGTAGTGACGCCTGGGCTCGAGTTACAGGTCGCGATGGGCTCAATATCGCCGGTACTGAATTCATCAACTTGCGTCCCGAGCTCAACAAGTACGGCGTAGACGTGTCCTGGACATCGGCGAGCGACAGCATGACGGTTTCGGTTTGGGGCAGGAACCTCGATGATAAAATGGATCAACTCGCGCCAGGACCTGGCGTTGGTTACATTTTCAATCTCGGTCAGCCCGGACCAAATGGCGGTAGAGACAGAGCCCGACCACGTGGGTTTGCTGGTCGCCAGCAAGTAGGTGCGACCTTCAGCTATCGCTTCTAGGAATTGCTAGAAATATGGCGCTTAGCGCTGCTAAAAAGGGGCCCTCTGGGCCCCTTTTTTTATGCAGTATCCCGGTATACTGTGCCGACTCTAATTAGAACAACAATAATAAATGTCGCTATTTGCTGAGCTAAAACGTCGCAACGTTATTCGTGTGGGTCTGGCCTACGTGATCGTGGGTTGGGTCCTCGCCCAAATTGCCGAGTTTGCATTCGAAAATTTTGGTGCGCCCGACTGGGTACTGAAATCCATTGTAGTCATAATCTTGCTTGGCTTGCCGCTCGCTCTTTTCTTCGCCTGGGCTTTCGAGATGACGCCAGAGGGCATCAAACGAGAAATTGAAGTCGACCGCAGTCAATCAATCGTTTCGAAAACCGGTCGTAAGCTCGATCGCATGATCATCGGCGTACTGGTCATAGCACTCGGATGGTTTGCGTTCGACAAGTTTTCTACTAACGCTAATGTTGAACAGATTACGGACGCAACTGAGCAGGTAGCAGAAACCGACAGAAGGCGAGAGAAATCCGTTGCAGTTCTGCCTTTCATTGCCATGAGCAGTGGCCCTGATGACGAGTACTTCGCCGACGGTTTGACTGAAGAGATTCTCAACTCGCTCGCACAGCTACCGGAACTTCTGGTCACTGCACGAACATCTGCTTTTTCTTTTAAAGGTCAGGACCTGCCGGTACAAGAAATCGCTGCTGTTCTCGGCGTCAATCACATAGTTGAGGGTTCAGTGCGCCGGTCTGGTGAGCGACTGCGCGTAACAGCACAGCTGATTCGCGCCGACGATGGATTTCATCTGTGGTCCGAGAATTACGACAGCACGTCGACCGACACCATCAGCGTGCAGGAAAACATCGCCGAACAAATTGCATCAGTGATGGACGTGGTTCTCGATGAGGAGAAACGTGCGGCAATGAGAGCCGTTGGCCTGCGCGACGTTGAAGCTTTCACGTCGTACCAGAAAGGTCTGGAATTCTACGAACGGGCGCACGGTGAAATGGAAATGTTTGCTGGCTTGCGACAAGCCAACGCGTACTTCGATCAGGTTATTGAACGAGTCCCTACATTTTCTGACGTCTACCTCGATCATGCTGATTTCTATACCCATGCGCTGAGCGTGGACGCGGCAGGTGCAGCGCCCGGAGTTCTCACTGCCGACGAGCTTGCCAGCGCCTACGAACTTGCAATAGCAGATTATGAAGCTGCGGCGATACATTCCACATCGGCTTCGCAGAAAATCATGATGGAGCTGGATCTCGCCTATTTCAGTGGCGACTGGCAAGGTCTTGATCGACGCCTGGAACGCGCGCTGGATTCATCCGGGTGCTCTGTGTCTAACTGGTTGCAAGTTATAGCTGACGTATTCCGATACTCCGAACAATATGTTGAAACTGCCCATAGAGAACTTGCGTGCGATCCTCGCCGCTCACTATCGTGGTTTAACCTGGCCAGATCCACGCTTCGAGATGGTGATAAGGAAGAAGCGCTGCGGATTGCGCGCGAAGGCATTGAGATAGCGCCTGGCGCCTGGCTCAGGACCTCTCTGGTCCGATCGTTAGTCGCCAGTGGTAAGTTTGACGAAGCACTGGCAGAAACCGATAAGCAATTCGATGACCTGGATGTTGAGTTGATGCTCAAAGCCTTGATTGCGGCCGCCAAGGGCGACCAGGACTTGTTTGATAAGACGTTCGAAGAATTCAAGGTGGCGAATACTTCCGGAAATGAATGGTTAATTATGGTTGCAGCATGGGGTGGCCACCGCGAAGAGGCGAATCATGCGGCCGCGGCGATGGACCAACATCATTTCGGATCAGTCGCTCTTTCACAACTAAGCCAATGGTGCGCTTGCGGCTTCCCGTTCGATCTCGAGGCAACACCGAATTTTGCGGCGAAGCTCGAAGAGAGTGGTTTGCCGTGGCCACCTGTGAGCATAATGGATTATCCACTCAAGGATTGGTAAGCACGTGAGCAAAGGCGTCGTAACTTTCGATGGAGCACCGCCTCCAGGAACAATCAATCTGGGCATAGGGCAGCCGTCCGCCGATTTGTTACCCGTTGAGCTCGTACACAAGGCTAGCGAGTTGTTCTTCGAAGCAGCGCAACCACTGGAACTGAACTACGGTGTTGTTCGCGGCGACGAGCGCTTTCTCAGTTCGCTCGCTGATTTTCTAAGCGCCAACTACGGCGCGACCGCCACCCCGGAGCAACTGTTTGTCACGGGTGGTAATTCGCAAGCTCTCGATCTCGTTTCGACCGTATTTGCGACCCCCGGCGATACTGTTTTCGTCGAAGAGCCGAGCTACTTTCTCGCATTCAAAATCTTTCGTGATCATGGCCTGCACGTTGTCGGCATACCCATCGATGAGGACGGCCTTTGTGTTGATGCACTGCGCGATGCGTTGAAAACTCACAAGCCTGCTTTCCTGTACACAATCCCCAGCTTCCACAAC
>RCNC010001154.1_pt1 | contig 17638 bp, 13 predicted proteins | sample 2041301 | NCBI WGS metagenome assembly RCNC01 (sample SAMN09708231, study PRJNA481090) | Marine sediment metagenome, whole genome shotgun sequencing project. | biome: marine sediment; feature: ocean; material: sediment; isolation source: Sewage treatment plant 13A marine sediment (STP13A) ... | reverse complement strand
GCCGGAAAACACCATTGTATGCGGATCCCTGGCAGTTTCATCGGGCAGGGTGAAGCGGGTTAACTCACCGGTCACGTAATTCATGCGTCCTATAAATGCTTGCCGGTTACCTGCAATCCACACGGAGCCATCCCCATCCAGGATCAGGTTGTGCGGTCCGGTCCCGGGTGGCAAATCCTTGCGTCTGAACTCCTGGGTTTCCGGATCAAAGCGTGCGGCGTAATCGCCACCCTGGCCAACCAGCCAGATAACCCCGTTGGGTGCCACATCAGGGTCACGGGGCCGGCTGTCTTTCCATGGTACCGGCCATTCTGTAATCTCCAACTGAAGCGGGTCTTCGATAATAGGATTGATGATGGTTTCAGCTTGTCCGTCCACAGCTGTCTGCGCCGGTGCTTGTGATGGTACCTGGGCCATGGTAGTGACAGTAAAAAACGTCAGCAGAGATATCAGTGCATATTTATACATTGCATACACCTGTGATTGATTTTGCGGCATTGAAACAACGGTGTTCATTCATAGGGAAACCTTAGCGCACAAACGGCAATAACGCAGCTATTGTTTGCAAAAGCACGTCGGGGGTTATAATGCCGGTTCTCATGGCGCCGTTCGCCATGACCCAATACAGAGAATATTATGATTGTTGAAAAAGATAAGGTCGTCAGTTTCCATTACACGCTTAAAAATGCAGACGGTGAGCAGATGGAAACCTCACGTGAAACCGATCCCATGACCTATCTGCATGGGGCGAATAACATCATCGTCGGGCTTGAAAAGGCCATGGACGGACATTCAATCGAGGATGAGTTCGTGGTAACTGTGGAACCCGAAGAGGGTTACGGCATCCGCAATGAAAAAAATGTTCAGCGGGTTCCTCTTAAACGTCTGAAAGGTGTCGGCAAAATCTCAGTTGGCCAGGTTTTGAATTTGAAGACCAATAAGGGCCAGGTACAGGTGACGGTACTGAAAGTCGGACGTTTTAATGTTGATGTGGATGGCAATCATCCCCTGGCTGGTACGCCGCTGACATTTGAAGTCGAGATTATGGACATCCGCGATGCCTCTGAAGAGGAACAGGAACACCGCCATGTGCATGGACCGGGTGGGCATCAGCATTAAAAGCGGGTATATGCACGGGTTGGACTGAATAAATTGGTAAATCGTGGGTAACAAGTTACCCACCCTACAAGGGCAGTTATTTTAGCAACCAGGTGGTGTGTTTGATGCCACGACCTTGTCACCTGCCTTGTGCGCCATGGATATGAGGCTCATGATTAATACTATCCGGGAAGAGTTTTACGTAGTTTGAGCGGTTCGCACCGACCGCGCCATGTACTTTATTCAGTCTTCCTTGACGAAGGCGTGCTTGGGGGACAAGCAAGGTACCCGCGACCGGTGCGAGCGTGAAGGCTACCAACATTGGACCCAAAGTGAAAGCAGTTTCTAAATGCAAAAAATATGCATCAAAACATCACGCAAACAGACTCCCAAATGCTACGATCTTGTTACTGTTTATGACGATGATTATTCGATGAAAATTAATGACGCTCCTTACCGCTCGATCTGGCTGAATAAAAATGGCTGGGCCGCAGACATTATTGACCAGACCCGATTGCCGCATGAGTTTGTTATCAAGACTCTCACTGATATGCAGGAAGCTGCTGAAGCAATCAGTGTCATGCGGGTTCGGGGTGCACCACTCATTGGCGCAACCGCTGCTTATGGGATGGCTCTTGCGATGCGCGAAGACGCGGGTGATGGAAACCTGGACAAAGCGGCTGAAACGCTGCTTGCCACGCGACCCACAGCGGTGAACCTGCGCTGGGCACTGGCCAGGATGAAACAGGTGCTCGCGGTATTACCTGCTACGGACAGGGTTGTACAGGCCTATGCACTGGCAGCTGAAATCTGCGATGAAGATGTTGCCATCAATCACGCAATTGGTCGTCATGCACTGGATGTTATCCGGGGCCTTTGGCAACAAAAACCAGCCGGATCGGAATCTTTCCACATCCTCACCCACTGTAATGCCGGTTGGTTAGCCACGGTCGATTGGGGTACGGCATTGTCTGCCATTTACCAGGCCTATGACGATGGTATACCGGTTCATGTCTGGGTGGATGAAACACGACCGCGTAACCAGGGTGCTGCTTTGACCGCATGGGAGTTACAGTCACATGGCATTCCACACGATGTCATCGTCGATAACGCGGGGGGGCACCTGATGCAACATGGGCAAGTCGATATGTGTATTGTGGGCACCGATCGCACCGCGCGCAACGGTGATGTCTGTAACAAGATCGGCACTTATTTAAAGGCGCTGGCGGCATTTGATAACGATGTGCCGTTCTATGTCGCATTGCCCGGGCCGACCATTGACTGGCAGATGATGGACGGCGTCAATGGCATACCCATTGAGCAGAGGGATGGACATGAGGTGACCCATGTAGCCGGTAAAAATTCTGCCGGTCAGGTCGAGTCCGTACAGATTACTCCAGATGGGGTAAGTGCCTGCAACTACGCCTTTGATGTCACCCCGGCCCGGTTGGTTACCGGTCTTTTTACTGAGCGAGGTGTTTGTGAAGCCAGCGAGTCCGGCTTGCTGGGTCTTTATCCGGAACATGGGGATTAGGCTTGGGAACAGAACCGTACTCGTAGGGTGCGTAACTTGTTACGCACGGGTCGGGTTGAATAAACCGTACTCGTAGGGTGCGTAACTTGTTACGCACGGGTCGTAACTTGTTACGCACGGATATAACCAGGGAAAACGTGGGTAACAAGTTACCCACCCTACGGTAGACCGGCGACATGAATTAATTGAATCAGGCGCAGACGGCGCGAATTCGCTCCAGTGCATCTTCTGGGCTCAAGCGGTTGAGGTTGATGAGGAAGTTCCTGGCCGAGTGGTAGCTGATCATCAGGTAATCACGGTTTTCTGGAAACAATGTAACCCGGTAGGAGTTGATCAACAGGCTGGTGATCAAACGGGTTCTGATCAGGTCTGTGAGTAACTCCATTTCAACATGCTGTAATGGTCGCATTGAGTGATAACCGGCAATCATCGGTAATGCACCAGCAAGCGGATCATCATCAGAACTTAGCTGATAGGACAATGCAATGGCCAGGTCAATGATCAACGGTGACTTGACCATGTCTCCAAAATCTATAATGCCGCTAATGTCATCCGGCTGAGTCTTGCTCATCAATACATTGCCGGGGTTCATATCGCTGTGAATGACCTGGCTTCTCAATTTATCGAGTTTCGGTTTCACGTTTGAGACGAATTGATTCAGGGTTTGAGTGGCTAATTGTCTGAGCTCCGGTTCTTCGATATAAATCAGCAGATCACGCAGGGCCGCCGCGCGTTTCATATCCCACAATGAAGGTGGGTTGGATCCGGGATGTTCAAAGCCGTCAAGGGCCAATCCCAGTCGTGCCAACAAACGGCCCAGACGGTTAGCCAGATCTGCGTTCGCCTGCGCATCATGTAACACCATGCCGTCCACCCAGCTCAGGACGCGCACAAAATGCGTTTTGCCATCTTTCCGGACGCTGCAGTGTAATTGTCCCTCAAGGTCAGGGATAACCCGGGGCAAGGGTAATGAAGCATCGTGATCTTCTATGTAAAGAAGCGCATGGTTTTGAAAATCGATAACCTGCAATTGCTCCGCGTCATTGGAGATTTTAAGCGTATATCGTTTACCGTCGTGCGCATCCAGTCTGAAGTTCTGGTCCCTTTCGCTCACCAATGGATGAGCCGTGGTGTGGATACCATAGTGGTCGGCAGCGACAGACGCAGCCCCGGCCATGGAAAAAGCCGGTGGTGTGGTTGTCAGCATGTTTTGAATAATTGTTTGTCTGGAATCAGTATTCATGGGTACAGGGTAAATGAAATGTGGCTGATTTATCAGCCCCGACTTCTGTCACTAACCGAACATCTTGTTGTGTGTTATGTTTCCGTTGCCGCATAAAAAGGAGCGAGTAAATGGAAGGCAAAGTAATTTTCTCAGTTTTGACGGAGAATCATGAGGGTCCGATCGGTGAAGACTGGCGGTACTGGATTGAAGCCAAGGTATTCAACCAGGGCTTAAAGGGTGTGGGTACCATCAAGGTCGCCAAACACTCATTGCCTAGTGGCACTACCCAACAGCCACCGGGTCCGCCTGCACCGGTAGTGATCCCTGCAGGTGACTACAATAATGAAATTAAAGTCAAGCTGACACTGGAAGCCACCGAAGTTGATTTGTTCAGAAATGACGTCGGAAAAACAGATATCGACCTGTATTTAAAATGCCCCAAACCCGGTGAAAAGCCGAGGGCTCACGAAAAGGAGATCTCGGTTGGTGTGGTTGAGTCACCAGGAATCACCGGTGAAACATCCATCGTTACCCTGTTAATTCGGCTGGAACTATCCTGCGGTTAAAAGGAGTAAGATAAGCAGGTAAACTGGCTCTATGCAAATGCGTATGTAAGGAGTACTGCTATCATGAACAAACTTTTAAAGTGGATTTTGGCAAGTGTCGCCGTTGTTATTGTTCTTATTGTTATTGCCGGGGTCGTGCTTCCAATGGTTGTCGATCCCAACGATTACAAGGAAGAGATCAGCACTGCGGTTTTTGAAAAAACCGGTCGAGAACTGACCATCGGTGGCGAGATAAAGTGGACGGTGTTTCCATCCATCGGTCTTGATCTCAGTGAGGTAAAACTGGGCAACCGAAGCGGTTTTGGCGATAAACCGATGCTTGATATTGGCGACGTCGGCGTATCGGTGAAGTTGATGCCGCTGTTCAGCCGAAAGCTTGAAGTTGGTGAGGTAAGTCTCTCCGATGTGTCCGTCAATCTGCAACGAAAAGCCAATGGTCAGACAAATTGGGAAGACCTCAGCAGCGCTTCATCAGAGACTGAAACAACATCACCAGGAAGCATGGATTTGGGTTCTTTTGTCGTCTCCGGGGTCGAGATAAGCAATGCTAACGTTACCCTGGTGGATGTTGACCAGACCACAGAATTGAGAGAGTTTGGTTTGCAGGCGTCAAATATTAAATTGGGCCGGCCTTTCGATTTGAAAGGTGGTTTCTCAATGAACCTGCCGGAACAACAGTTAGCCGGTGATGTTAAGTTTGGCGGTCTTGTTCAGTCTGAGGCCAATGGAACACGTTATGGCGTCGAGCAGCTTGAACTTTCATTCATGGGTTTCAAGGGGCCGAGCGGGGATAACGTAGCCCTGGAATTGAACATCACTGCGAACGCAGACATTGACCTGGCAAACGACCAGGCAACGCTTTCAGATTTTGTTCTTCAGTTACACGACCTTGTTGTGGCTGGTGATCTCAATGTGACAACCGTTATGAACGACCCGGAATTTGCGGGTCAGCTCAAAGTGAATGAGTTCAATCCAAAATCGTTGATGAAAGCCCTGGGCCTGGAAGTACCACAGACCAGCAATACCGATGCATTGACACGATTGCAGGCTGATATGAGTTTTGCGGGGTCAGCCGGCAACGCCAATATGCGGGATTTGACCGTCAAGTTTGACGAATCAACATTTAGAGGCAATCTAAAAGTTGATGATTTCACAGATCCGCGACTGGCATTCGACTTCCAGATTGATAGCTTGAATGTCGATGACTATTTACCTGAATCCGGTGAAGAAGTCAGCTCAGGAGCCGGTGGAGATACTGGCGAAGCCGATCTGACGGTCGAGACATTTCGCGGTTTTACGGGCGGTGGTGAATTCAGGGTCGGGGAACTGATTGTTGCCGGTATGAAAGCAACCGAGGTCAGCCTGACGATGAGTAGCAATGGCAAAGGAATACGGTTTTCGCCGGTAAATGCCCAGTTTTATGGCGGGCAGCATGAGGGTGAAATCAAGATCGATGCCAGCGGTTCCCAGCCCATATTGATTGCGGACCTGGGTATGACGGGTGTGCAGGCTGAAGGCCTGCTAAATGATTTGACCGGTTCAGCCCGCTTACTGGGTACAGGAGATTTCTTCCTGAAGATTAACACTGATTTGACCAACTCCCGGACTATTCTTCAGGCCTTAAATGGTGATATTGGCATGAACGTTGTTGATGGTGCGATTGTAGGGATCGACGTCACTAAAACCCTGGGGACTGTGAACAGCCTTTTGGGTAAGCAAAAGGAAACCGAAGGGAAAGGTGGACAGGATCAAAAAACCGAGTTTGCTGCGCTCGGCATGACCGGTGTTTTCGACCAGGGAATAATGACAAGCGACGACCTGAGGATGCTGTCTCCAATATTGAGTGTGACAGGTGAAGGCAGCTTCAACCTGGTTGAAGAATCTATTGACTACCTTCTGAATCCCGTTCTGACAGGTGATACGGGTGTGGAAAGTCTGGATGGCCTTAGTGGTACCACAATCCCAATCCGGTTGACCGGTAACCTCTATGAACCGGACTTCAAGGTGGATATCGCTGCAGCACTTATCGCATCGCAGAAGGATTTGATTGATCAGAAGACAAACGAAATTCTTGGTGGTTTGTTAGGTGGAAAAGACAGCTCAGAAGCTGACACCAAAGACGGCGAGACCACGGAAAAAGAAGATACGGCTTCTTCATTGCTGAATGGGCTTTTGGGAGGCAAAAAGAAGAAAAAGAACAAAGAAGATAATGGTGATGGAGGTAGTCTCTGACATCTATCAGTCCGGACCTGATCGGGCAAACAATGTCCGGTCAGGTCAGGTGTTATCTTCTATTTTCGCCACAGAGTGGCTATTGATCAATCGGTCCTCTTGTCGATTGCAAATGTAGATATGGCTTCTTGACTTGGTTTATAAGCTTGTCCGGATAGCCCGGACCGGTTACTACATATGACCTGTCCTGCATTTTGTTTCCAACGCCTGACCTTCTTTTGCTTAAGAGTTTTGCGCGCTAAATTCGCTTGTGTTGAATGAGGCGGTCCACCCCGGGCACGAGAGGCGAGTCTTGAATTTCTACCATATTTTTTTTCGTTGAGGTGAGCTGTAGGGCTCTTTTTAGCCCTCGGAAGCCGGGTCTCATAGATTCTTCGACCAATCGAGGCCATCATTCTGACAAGCCAAAGAAGTACAAACATCACAGTTAAACATGTAATAAATAGTGTTGTATAAAAAAGCAAAACTGGCCTCCAACGAAAAATATTTTCAGCATTGCTATGCATAAACACAGCAGGCTATCGCTTGAAGCGTAGGGATTGGTATGGATTTGGTACTGGAATAACCAGTATTTATTGATTGATGACAGTCAGACGAAAACTTCCATGTCATGCTTGTCTTTCCCGACGAAGATTTCTGCTTTTTGGTCAGGGAATGCCATTCATTGGCTTAACTGCTTTGCACTGAACCAACCATTCCGTGCCAAGCCTGGCTCCGTTCAAACATGCATTTTTAACTTTACAATAGTTTAAATGCGAATGAGAACTTGTTATTAAGTATAGCGCATGCATTCATGATTTTCTGGGTTGCAGAGAAAATAAGGTCTTTTTATGCTCTTTGAAGCTTATTGTCTTTTATTTTAAACATATAGTGATAGTCAGATTTTTTTGATTACCAGTGACAACGAGAGCCTAGTTTACATATGCTGTTTAATGATTTTTAAGATGGTTTTGGGAAGTCCATTTGAAACCGATACATTTTATACGTGGGTAACGAGTTACCCACCCTACGTCGACGTGCAGGACCTGCAGGGTGCGTAACGAGTTACGCGCGGGGTACCTGAAACAATCGCGCCGCACACAGCCAAGGCTGGCTTCTCGACCGGTTTCCCGGTCTCACCTTCTCTCACCTTGTCCATGTGCTTAATCGCGATATACCGTTCATACCCCAGGGCACCCTCTCGACCGTTTCCCGGCCTCACCTTGTCCTGAACATAACCCACCCTAAGGGATACGATTAGCTTCAGAGTATTGAATTAGGCCGCGCGGCGTGAGCGTTGAGCCTGGTTTCTACCACGCTTGGCTCCGGCAGCAACATGACGGCCTCTGCTGTTGTGACCGGCAGTTCGTGGATTTCGACTTTTGTTATTTGGTCTGGAGTTGCGACCCGAGCCGTTGTTACGGCCATTCTTGATGGGTTCTGCCTTGATGTTTTCGTCGGGCTCATAACCCGGGATGACAACTTTTTCGATACCCTGCTTCAGCAGTTTCTCGATATCCGCCAGTAGTTTTTTCTCATCGACACAGACCAGTGAAACAGCTTCACCTTCCAATCCTGCACGACCGGTGCGACCGATACGATGCACATAGTCTTCCGGTACATTCGGTAATTCAAAGTTAACAACATGTGGCAGTTGCTGGATGTCGAGACCGCGGGCCGCGATATCGGTTGCAACCAATACCCGGACCTCACCATTTTTGAAGTCGGCAAGCGCGCGGGTGCGGGCACCCTGAGACTTGTTACCATGGATCGCAGCGGCTGAAAGACCGTCCTGTTCCAGTTGTTTGCTGAGACGGTTTGCCAGGTGTTTGGTACGGGTAAACACCAGCACCTGGCGCCAGTTACCGGTGCCAATCATGTGTGACAACAATTCACGTTTGCGGTTGCGGTCAACCGGGTGAACGACCTGTGAAATTTGTTCAGCCGTTGTATTTTGACGCGCCACCTGGATTTCCATCGGCGCGTTTAGTAACTCGTTGGCCAGTTGTTTGATGTCTTGCGAAAACGTTGCCGAGAACAACAGGTTCTGTCGATTCGATGGTATCGCTTTCAGGACTTTACGAATGTCGCGTACAAAGCCCATGTCGAGCATCCGATCAGCTTCGTCGAGCACCAGTGTTTCAACACCACCGAGACGGATCGTACCGCGCTGCATATGGTCGAGAAGTCGCCCTGGAGTCGCAATGACAATATCTACACCACGACGTAGTTTTGATATCTGAGGGTTGATACTGACACCGCCAAAAATCACGGTTGAGGTGAATGGCAGGTATCTGCCGTAGTCACGAACACTCTCGGCAACCTGGGCTGCAAGTTCGCGTGTCGGTACGAGGATCAATGCGCGTACGCCGCCTCGTTTGCCCTGTGGCTCAGAATTCTGAAGCCGTTGTAACAGGGGTAGGGTGAAACCCGCGGTCTTGCCGGTACCGGTTTGTGCACCGGCCAGCAAATCGCGGCCTTCTAAAATAAGTGGTATAGCCTGCTGCTGGATTGGGGTTGCCACCTGGTAACCCTGTTTTTCTGTCGCGCGCAGCAATTCGGCCGAAAGGCCAAGTTCTGAAAATAACATGTATGAATATACTCCGTGATCGCCCTGCCAAACGTTGTGAATCTTTCACAACATGGGTCAGTCCGGGCAAAATCTGTGGTTTATCTCCGCTTTCCGCGAAAGTGCGAATAGGGAGTGGTCGGCACAGACTGAAGTGTGCCAAGACGGCGGGCACTATAACAGAAGTACAGCTTTTAACAAGGAGTGCGTCAAAATATGACAGCGCCTCTTCCAAAGATTAAGTGACAATTCAGACCGCAGTTCGCTAAGATAATGAAGTTCAGTCACTTTTTGGCTGGGCCAGCAAGTATCCAAATCCAAGGGAGAGAAAAATGAGTATGATGTCGGAGTTCAAAAGCTTTGCAATGCGTGGAAATGTGGTCGATATGGCCGTTGGTATCGTTATTGGTGGTGCTTTTGGCAAGATCATTTCTTCATTTGTAAGCGATGTGCTGATGCCACCCATTGGCATGATGATGGGCGGTGTTGATTTTAAGGACCTGGCGGTTGTGCTGCAAGCTGCAACGGAAGATGTGGCGGCAGTGACAATCAATTACGGTGCATTCATACAGACCGTATTGGATTTCGTGATCATCGCATTTGCAATCTTTATGGTCGTTAGAGCAATGAATAACATGAAGAAAAAGGAAGAAGAAGCGCCCAAAGCACCAGCAAAACCATCAGCTGAAGTCGAACTGTTGACGGAAATTCGCGATTCATTGAAAAAATAAGTAATCGTCTTTTTTGATATTTAAAAGCCAGCCCTGAATATTAATTCAGTGCTGGCTTTTTTATGCGAAAAGCCCGGGAAATCTGTTCTTGTTACAATCCGGAAGCCTTCAGTGCAGCGTCACAGTGCCGTTTAGTGAGGTAACATGGGTTCCCAATCTGGGCACGATTATTAATGCTGATAACTTCCTTGCCATCCTTCTCCCGGGTCACCGCAAGGAGTTTTGGTGGTCTGAACGCTTCCAGGTAATAAATGCACTCTTTCCAGGGGTAGTCTGCAGGCAGTGCAACAACTTCAATGTTGTCCTCACCATATCGGCAGGTTGCGTAGTCCACAAACTTTGTTTCACCAGGTTTGTACTCGCAGGCAATCGCTGCGCCGGTGTTTGCGATGAGAAAACTTGCGAGTGTGACCAGTAGGGCTTTTTTGTTCATTTCCGTTACTCCACGTTTCAGGCGCTCTGACGGCATCTGGGGCTTACCGTGAACCGGATTTATAGTACTGAATACTCAGAGCGTCATGTGCAGTCAATCACATTACATAATAAATCGGAATGATATAGGTCAACGAACTGACACTCAGCTTATCCAGCGCCATCAACCGGCTTTAGTTTCAGTGGTTTAGACAGCAGAGTGGCTCATTGGTTTGCACTTGTCATGAATGTATTTCTTAGACCAGTTTCAGAGTGATATTGTTCTTCACTTCCTGCTGACAGGCCAGCCTGAAACCCTGTTTGCGAAGTGACGCTGGTATCAGGCCCTGCTCGATCGTGTTGTCTAGCGGCAGGTCGTCACCCTCCATCTTTACCCTGCATTTTCCAGATTCTCCGCCACCGCCACAAATGGATGGGAGGTTAATATTGTGGGTTGCCAGAGAAAGAAAAAGATTGCTTCCTCTTCGGAGATAAAGCTTCTTTGGCGCAGCATAAGAAGGATCGATGAGGGTGATGACGACCTCATTACGTTTTCGCATCAGGTTCAAAAAATAGAAGTCATGCCGGTTAAAAGTTCCGAAGAGCAGAATGAAACCGCTTATTCCAAGCCAGATCGCAATCAATGCTACGAAAATAATCAGGGGATTGTTGAAGTCCTCACGGTCGGAATAATCCATGATGTGCAACATCCACAGAAAGTCGAAAATACGCCAGTACTGATGTCGCCGGGTGGCCAGGGCGCCTGTGTATGGATCAATATAAAAGCTCGTCGAAAAACGGTCAGCGAAGTCAACCCGCCACAAAGGCAGGCGCCGGGTTTGAATTTCCATCGGGGGGGGTTGTTGTGATCAATGACGCGGTGATAATTGCGGCATTGCCATCAAAATGATATTTTGCGATTTGCCTGGCCGTCGTCTCAAGCACCGGTGCTTGTGGAACCACAACAGTTTGCCGCATGTTTTTGACCAGCGAATTGCCATGTATAAAATCGATGTCAACCACAACCATATACAGACCGCTGGCCAGCCAGATCAGTATTTGAAGCCCGACAAGTAAACCGAGCCATTTGTGCAGGATCCGGGCAATAACAGCAGGTTTGAGCAACAGACTGTGCTTTTTAGGGATTGTCTGTGAAGCGGAACAATCGCAGTCGATTGGCGTTACTGACAACTGTTACCGATGAAAATGCCATCGCTGTACCGGCGATAATCGGGTTCAACAGCATACCCGTCAGCGGATAAAGCACACCCGCTGCAATGGGGATGCCGGCCGAGTTGTAGATAAAGGCACCCAACAGGTTTTGACGGATATTTCGCATGGTGGCGTTGGATATGTCGATGGCATCTGCAATGCCATGTAGTGAACCGCGCATCAGGGTGATGTCAGCGCTTTCAATAGCGATATCGGTGCCGGTGCCAATGGCAAAACCCACATTCGCCAGTGCCAATGCCGGGGCATCGTTGATACCGTCACCTACCATACCGACCCGCTCGCCCTGTTTTTGCAAATCTGCGACCAGGTTCTTTTTATCTTCCGGTGATACTTCCGCGTGAATTCCATCGATACCCACCTGTTTGGCAACGGCCCCGGCAGTGTGTCGGTTATCACCGGTTACCATCACCACCTTCAGACCCTCTGCCTGCAGACGTCTGATAGCCGCTGCAGATTCCGGTTTGATCGGATCAGCCACTGCGAAAATGGCGATAAGTTGCCCGTTTGAAGCCAGGAACATGGGTGTCCAGGCTTTTTCTGCCATGCGCTCGCTGGTTTGCAGTGAATACTCATCAAGTGTCACGCCGGCGACAGCCATTAGCTTCTGATTACCGAGCAACATGTGGTTGCTGTCGATTTGTCCACTGATACCCTGTCCGGCAACCGCTTCAAAAGACTCTACGGTCAGTAAATCAAGCTCCTGTTGTTTTGCGGCATCCAGAAAGGCCTGGGCCAACGGGTGCTCTGAGCCGGCTTCAAGACTTGCAGCCAACAGCAATACCTCGTGTAGAGCCCGGTTATCGAGGGTATCGATCTCAATAATCTCCGGCTTGCCAGCGGTAATCGTGCCGGTTTTATCCAGCACCATGGTGGTCAGCTGTGAGGCGGTTTGCAGTGCTTCGCCATTGCGGATCAAAACCCCGGCCTCAGCGGCTTTGCCAATACCGACCATCACCGACATCGGTGTAGCCAGGCCGAGCGCGCAGGGGCAGGCAATAATCAACACGGTCACGGCGGTCACAATGGCATACACAGCCCTGGGATCGGGGCCGATGCTGAACCATACCAATGCTGCAATCACGGCAATCAGCATCACCGCGGGCACAAAAACCGAGGCAATAGTGTCGGCCAGTTTACCAATGGGTGGTTTGCTGTTCTGGGCCTGTCGTACCATCTTGATGATACGGGCCAGCGCGGTTTCAGAACCGACGCGGGTAGCCTGGTAGAGAATACTACCGGACTTGTTCAATGTACCGGCAGAGACTTCATCACCGCTGGTTTTTGTTACAGGGACAGGCTCACCTGTAAGCATGGATTCATCGATATTTGTCTGGCCTTGTGTGACCACACCATCTACGGCAATTTGTTCACCCGGGCGGACACGTACCAGGTCACCCTTGACCACGACCGTTATCGGGACATCGATTTCTTCGCCATCACGAACAATACGGGCCGTTTTCTGTTGTAAATCCAGTAGTCGGCGTATCGCCTGGGAGGTTCTGCCACGTGCTTTCTGCTCCAGCGCCTGGCCAAGATTAACCATACCGATGATGATCACAGCGGCTTCAAAGTAGACATGCCGTGCGATTTCTGGAACCAGTGATGGAATCAGTACGATAACGGTGGAATATAACCAGGCCGTGCCGGTACCCAGTGCAATCAATGTATCCATGGTGGCAGAGCGTGATTTCAAAGACTGGTAAGCGCCTTTGAAATAGTGCCGGCCGGTGTAATACATCACAAGCAAACTTAACAATGGGATTAAAGACCAGGCAACTTGAAACAGGTCCCAACCACTACCAGGCACGGGTGCATACATGCTAAAAATCATCAGAAACACACCAAAACCGAGTGCCAGGATGGTTTTTTGTATCAGTTGATGAAATTTTCCCCGGTTGGTTTTGTCATCCTCTTCAAATGACTGTATCGGGTCAATCACTGCCTCAAAGCCAGCGTTTGCAACCGCTGCAATCAACACCCCTGAGTTTAATGAACTGTCTACGAGAACTTCACGGTTGGCAAGATTGACACTGACATCAACGACACCTGCAGTTTCACGCAGTGCTTTCTCAATGGGTCTTTGACAGGAGGCACAGTGCATGCCGTCGATTTTGAGAATGGTTGAGGCGTTGTTTTTGTCTTTCATTGACAAACTGGATCAGATGTCGGGCGGCCACAGAAGTGACCGCCCGAACTGTAGCGATTTGAAGTTTATAATTACCAGTTGAATGTTGCTGACAGTACGGGACCGCTGTAAGTCATGTCAACGCCGCCATTCCAGTCGCCGTTGTCAACATTCACGTTGAGATTGAAGTACTGCCAGGAAAGATCGATTCCTACATGCCGCCAGGCCTGGTAGTTGACACCTACAGAAGAATTCCAGAGCGAACCATCATAGTCTCCGATAGCGGCGCTGATCCAGTCCAAACGAGCATGAAGCAGCCATTTCTTTGCGGGTGAAAAGTTATACCAAAAACCAATGTTCGGCAGGATCTGACTGCCACCAACATCCACTTTTTGTTCACCGGTTGTTTCATCATCGATCTTGAATTCGCCCTCAATATAGGCAGACAAATCAAGGTTATGAATACCGACGCCGGCGCCAAAATCGTGTTGATTGTTTTTTACGAAACTGCGGCCTACAAATACACGTGTTACGGCAAGTTTCACACCGGCTTCAGCGTAGGAACCTTCACGGAAGATGACGCCGTCAAATTCCACATCTTCTTCCAGGGTTGCATTACCTGAGGCATCGTTACTGAAATATTGTCCCCACAAAGACCATTTTCGTTCACTGCCAAACTTCCAGCGTAACTGTGCATTCAAAAACGTGCTTGTGTCACTGACGCCGAGACTGTCATTGAAGTCAACATCGTCAAATAGATCGGGTTCAGCACCAGTCCCTTCTGCCCTGACTGTGAATGAGTTGGATGATCTCATTGCACCCAAAGATGCAGAAAAGTTATCGGAAAGAGCAGGATGGAAATCGTAATCCTGTGCCATGGAGGTCAGCGGCATGGCTGAAACCAGTAGCGCAGATAAAGAAATAACAGAGCGGATATTCATTGTGCTTCCTTGATATGGTTGTTCCACAGGTCAAGACCTGTTGGTTAAATTCTGCGCGCATTATATAACAATTTGCTTTCTGGCAATAAGCTTCTCTACCAAGCTAGCCCATAATCTTCACCATAATCACTGGCTCCGCCCCACATCGTGCCGTTGTCTTTATCGAAATAGATCGCGGTGATCGGACTATAGGTGCGCTTGACGGTCTCAACTTTGTAACCCATGCCTTTGAGTTCGCCAGTGACCCATTCCGGAATCTTGACAGTCAATGCAAGTCGGCCGGGTTCGGCCTTGTGGGCACCAAAAGAACTTTGCATCTGGTAACTGGTGAAGTTGTGCGCTTCAACCGCCTGCTGCACGTTCATATCGAACTCGACCACGTTGAGGAAGAATTGCAACAGGTTCTGATCCTGTGTATCACCACCCTGGACTGAAAATGCCATAAATGGTTTGCCGTCCTTCAACGCAATACTGGGTGTAAGCGTCGCACGTGGACGCTGTCCGGGATGTACAACATTGTAGGGATTAAGTGCCTCACTCAGGACGAAACTTTGCATCCTCTGGCTCAGGCCAACACCTGTATTACCGGCGATAAAAGCAGGAATCCAGCCACCGCTGGGTGTGATGGAAACCACCCAACCCTCGGCGTCTGCTGCCTGGATGGATGTCGTACCGGCCAGGAAACTCTCTTCATCACTCATCAGCATGGCCTGCTGAAAACCATCCTCGCCCTCGGCATCAGCACTTGGGGGAATCGGCGTCCACTTCTCAAGCAAATCGAGATAGGGGTTTTTGCCGCCCTGGTAAGGGTAAGGATCACCCGGCTTCGTATTGGCATTATTGTGCTCCCAGTTAATCTGGCCACGGCGAAAATCGGCATATTCGCGTGAAAGCAGGCCCTCGATCGGTTCGACAGGAGGTGTGTACGGGTCGCCATAATAGAAATCGCGGTCAGCGAATGACAGGTTCATGGCCTGGTACAGGGTATGGATATAGCGTGCACTGTTGTAGCCCATGCTCTTCAGGTCAATCTCTTCAAGTATATTCAATGCCTGCAACATCACCGGACCCTGCACCCAGTGGGTGAGTTTGAAGACGTCGATACCCTTGTAATTTGTGCTGACCGGTTCTTCGATATGAACCTGCCACTTGTCCAGATCCTCCATGGTTATGAGACCGCCATATTCTTTCGAACTACGGACCAATTCCTCGGCGATGTCACCACGATAGAAACGGTCATACGCGGCGTAGATTGCTTGCTTTCGGGTTTTGCCGGCAGCCAGCGCTTTGGCCTCGGTATCTACCAGTTTTTGCAAAGTGGCCAGCAGATCCGTTTGCACAAAGTTTTCACCCGCGTGAGGTGCAGCACGTTGTTGCTTGTCCTCTTTGTTCAGATGCGGCAGGAAAACATTTTTCGAGTAGGACCAGCGTTCAATGACCTCACGCCGCCTTTCCATATTGTCAGCCTGTGATTTCTCGATGGGGTAACCCTCGGCCATTTGCATGGCCGGCGCCAGTACTTCAGCCAGGCTGAGCTTTCCGTATTCTGCCAGCATCACCATCAGACCACCGGGTGTGCCAGGTGTAACAGCGGCTAGTGGGCCGTATTCAGGTGGATAGACCATACCCTGCTCTTTGAAAAACTCTGCGGTTGCACCGGTTGGAGCGACACCCAGTGCGTTGATTCCTTTCACTTCCCCGGTATGCGGGTTGTAAATCAGGGCCTGCGTTTCACCACCCCAGCCGAGGGTATCCCACATTGTGGAGGTAGCAGCCAGCATGGCACAGGCCGCATCCACAGCATTTCCGCCACGTGTAAATGTCATGCCACCCGCGGTAGCTGCCAATGGTTTGCCGGTAATGGCGACCCAGTGTTTTCCGTGCAGGACGGGTTTGTTGGTTTTTTGTGCATGGACGGTGGTAAAACTGAACATTATGGCGAGGCAAAGTACGGTCAATTGGGTTTTTAATAGCATGTCGAAATCCTCTGACGAATGTGGCAATTATAAAGGGCGTGACGCTATTACTGTCTGACTTATTTTAGGTTTCTGTCAATTTTGTTCAGTGTTAAACCGTATCTTGTGCAAGCATTGCAAGTCGAGTTCCGGAGGGTTCTGCTAATTGGGTCGCATTGGGGGTGTACTACCTCCTTTCAGGACTCGCCGTGAATCCGTCCGTGGAGGCTCGGGCGCGACGTCCATGTCGCTCACGGTCCTGAAAGGAGGTAGTACACCCCCACTGCTGCAGCAGTCTGTAATTAATCGCACAACGCCTTTCGCAGGTTCGAAATAACGTAGGGTGCGTAATTCATTACGCACGGGATCGGAGCCTGCCATGCTGGCATTTCAATAATCACCGGGATGGTATGTCGTGGGTAACGAGTTACCCACCCTACGTGACTATTTCTTACTCCGCAGGAAACTCAACTTCGAGTATGCTGTTGCCATCCTGAAGAACTTCAATTTTCTGCCCACGGGGCTCGAAATCCAGATGCTCCCTGCCATTAATTTCGGGATCTCTGAATGTGATGTGGCCATAGATCTCTCCGTTATGCATCTGGTACGCCTCGATGACCCCTACTTCATCACCACCAACTACTAATGTGTAGGAACCCACAGGTAGGTCTTCGAGTTCAACCGAAAACATCACGCGATCTGAATTCATTTTCCACTCAGCTTCGCCCTTGGCTCCAGGTAGAAATCCCGTGCTTATCAAGTCCGCCTCAATTTCAATGAAGTCACCATCATCGACACAGCCAGGCATACCGCCACCCATGCCTCCGTTCATTCCGTGTCCAGATCCTGAGCCAAATTCACAGTCATAATTGTGATCACCATCACCCTGATGGCCGCCGCCATCACCGTGGTGGCCATGCTCGTCCTCATCAAACATGCTGTCGAAAGAAGAGATCACGACACCCTCATTGTCGTGAATTTCAATCTGCTGACCGCGAGGATCAAAAGTCATCATCGCTTTTCCTGTTTCACCCGGACT
>RCNC010001151.1_pt1 | contig 17647 bp, 15 predicted proteins | sample 2041301 | NCBI WGS metagenome assembly RCNC01 (sample SAMN09708231, study PRJNA481090) | Marine sediment metagenome, whole genome shotgun sequencing project. | biome: marine sediment; feature: ocean; material: sediment; isolation source: Sewage treatment plant 13A marine sediment (STP13A) ... | reverse complement strand
GTATACGGTGCGACTGACGCGAAATCCTGCTGCAGGTCCCAGGGACAACCTTTTTGCGGATCACGCAGGCTCGCCACTACTTCGAGTAATTTATCTATTTCATTCATAACTATTTCTTTTTCAACACTTTAATGAATTCAATTATCATCATCGCAGTCGCGCCCCAGATGCGATGCTGCTCGTAATGGAATTCCGCCATTGGCACCGTCTTGCCATGCAGGTCACGCGGAACAATACGCTGGTTACGCGCCTCAAGTAGAAACGACAGCGGTACCTCGAAAGCGAATTCCACTTCGGTCCGGTCTACCTCCAGAACCGCGGCGGCCGCGACCAGCCCGACGATCGGTGTCACCGCATAACCTGTAATCGTTGGCATTGGCGGAAGATAGCCAACTACCGTCACATGCTCGCTAAGGATACCGACCTCTTCTTCAGTTTCACGTAAGGCGGTGACGGCGATATCGCCGTCTTCGGGCTCCATTCGCCCGCCGGGAAAACTGATCTGCCCGGCATGATGCTTTAGTTCTGCGGATCGCTGTGTGAGGAGAACAGACAGGCCCGTGTCCGGTCGATCGTATATTGGAATCAGCACACCGGCGGGCGTCAGTGTGCTAGTCAATTGCTCACGAAGACTATCCGGCCAGTGCCGGCTACCCGGCAATTCGATAGTGTTGGTAGGGTCCGCCGGCAGCGAAGTGTCGGCGAATTGCTGCCGAATGCTGCCAGTCGTGATGATTGAAGAATTAGCCACAGTGGCAGGCTTAGTTCTTAATGCCGCCCTCGGTGAGCGCGGCAGGATCCAGCAAGCGATCCAGTTCTTCTGCAGTGAGGTCTGTCATGTCCAACGCGACCTCTTTCACTGGGCGGCCTTCGGCGTACGCTTGCTTCGCAACCGCGGCACCCAACTCGTAACCGATGACCGGATTTAGTGCAGTCACGAGAATCGGATTGCGATCCAGCGCCCGATTGATGTTGTCCGTATTCACCTTAAATCCAGCAATCGCACTCTCGGCGAGGCTGGTACAGGCATTCGACAATATCTCTATGCTCTGCAAAAGATTGTAGGCGATCACAGGCAGCATCACATTGAGTTGAAAATTGCCGGACTGGCCGCCCATGGCGATGGTTGCATCGTTGCCGACAACCTGAGCGCAGACCATTGCTACCGCTTCTGGAATGACCGGATTGACCTTGCCTGGCATGATGCTGGAGCCAGGCTGCAAGGCCGGCAGCGCGATCTCACCAATACCGGCTAAAGGTCCCGAATTCATCCAGCGTAGATCATTGGCGATCTTGGTCAGGCTGACCGCCAACGTCCGTAGCTGACCGGAGGTTTCAACCGCCGTGTCCTGCGAACTCATAGCCTCAAATTTGGACGCGGCAGAGCTAAACTTGACGCTGGTTTTCTCGCCCAGCAAAACAGCCACTTTGGCGCCGAATTTCGGATGCGCGTTGATGCCGGTTCCTACTGCCGTGCCGCCTTGCGCAAGCGCAGTCAGTCGCGACATTGTGTCGCCCAGGCGCGCAGATGCGTTGTCGATTTGAGCACGCCAGCCATCAAGTTCCTGCCCCAAAGTAATCGGCATGGCGTCCATCAGATGCGTCCGGCCAGTCTTGACGACGTCCCTGACTGCATCTGCCTTTTTCTCCAATGCCGCGGACAAGACACCCAGAGATGGCAGCAAGTGATCATGAATAGCGATCGCTGCACTCACATGAACGCAGGTCGGAATGACGTCATTGCTGCTCTGACTCATATTGACGTGATCGTTGGGATGCACCTCCGAGCCTCTGTCTTCGCTCGCAAGGTAAGCAATCACTTCATTGGCGTTCATATTTGAGCTGGTTCCGGAGCCGGTCTGAAACACGTCAATCGGAAACTCCGCATCATGAGTGCCCTTGGCTACTTCCAGCGCTGCCTTTTGGATAGAGACAGCCATATCCGTGCCGAGCAATCCCAATTCTGCATTGGAGCCCGCGGCCGCCCATTTTACGAGCCCGAGTGCCGCTATGAACTGTCGCGGCATAGTGAGGCCGCTGATCGGGAAATTTTCGACCGCCCGTTGTGTCTGGGCACCCCACTTGGCATCTGCCGGCACCTTAAGCTCACCCATGCTGTCTTTTTCGGTGCGAAATTCCTTGTCACTCATTACCTGTCTCGTCGTGTTCTGTGGTGTATGATTCGCGGCTTGCGCGCAAGTCTACACTGGTTTCCCTGACATGAAAGTCTCCACGCTTAAGGCCCTGTCTCCGGCCGACGGTCGCTACGCCGACAAGGTTAACGGGCTACGTGACATATTCAGCGAATTTGGCCTGATACGGTTTCGCGTACTTGTCGAAGTACGCTGGTTGCAGTCCCTCGCCGATGAAGACCAGATCGCCGAATTGGCTCCCATCTCCAGCGTTATGAAAGACGTTCTCAATCACATTGTCGACGATTTCTCCCTCGATGATGCCGAACGCGTCAAAGCCATCGAGGCGACGACTAATCACGACGTCAAAGCAGTGGAATATTTCATTCGCGAACGGCTCGGCGACGGACCGGAAACCGCCGCGCTGAAAGATTTTCTGCACTTCGGGTGCACATCAGAGGACATCAACAATTTGTCCTACGCGCTGATGTTACGAACTGCGCGTAGTGAAGCAGTGCTGCCACAAATGCGTGAGCTGCTTAGTAAGCTCAAGACGATGGCGCGCGAACATGCCGCGGTACCAATGCTGGCGCGAACGCATGGCCAAACAGCCAGCCCGACGACGGTAGGCAAGGAATTTGCTAACGTCGTCGCCAGGCTCGATGGCGCACAGCAGCAATTTCGTGACGTCGTGATCCGCGGCAAATTCAATGGCGCGGTCGGCAACTTCAATGCCCACCAAATTGCTTATCCGGACGCCGACTGGCCCGCGATCGCCCAAAAATTTATTGCGTCGCTTGGCATAGAGTCAAATCCATATACAACGCAAATTGAGCCACACGACTGGACCGCCGAATACGCGCACAGCCTGATGCGCTACAACACCATTCTCATCGACCTGTGCCGCGACCTTTGGGGATACATTTCCTTGGGTTACTTCACGCAGATTGTCGCTAAAGGCGAAGTCGGCTCTTCGACGATGCCGCACAAAGTCAATCCCATCGACTTTGAAAATGCAGAGGGCAATCTTGGCATGGCGAATGCCATGCTCGGTCATTTCGCCGAGAAACTGCCTATCTCTCGTTGGCAGCGTGATCTCACGGATTCCACGGTACAACGAAATTTTGGGGTCGCTATAGGCTACCTGACTATCGCGATGAGCTCGTTGCAGAAAGGTCTCGGCAAACTGCAGCTCAACGAAGCCCGAATTCAACAGGATGTTGATAACGCCTGGGAAGTTCTGGGCGAAGCCGTGCAAACGGTGATGCGCCGCTACGGAATTCCAGAGCCGTATGAAAAGCTCAAGGCGCTTACTCGCGGCCAGGCCGTCAACCAAGAGCTTCTGGCCGAGTTTATCGCTGCGCTGGAAATACCGGACGATGAGAAAAAGCGACTGATCGAGCTCACTCCAGGGCGCTATATCGGCCTTGCAGCATCACTCGCGAGCGATATCTAGCGAAGTTCTGAATGTTTCGTTATCTCTGTGCCCAGCAGACCATATGTGAATTTTTCTGCTTGCTAAATAACTGCGTGGAATATCCTGAAACGCAGGCCGCCAGAGGGATGCGAATTGTTCGCAACGACATAATCGATTCGAAAACGTGACGCAGTTGGCAAGACGACTCTTTTGCAAGCGGTAAGATGTCGGTGATGGAACAAGCGAGAGAAAAAGGCAAACGATGGGTGATTTCGACGCGTGAAGAGATGCGTCAGGCCGCTATCGAAGTTGCGCGTGAGGCAAACCGCAGGGTTTCAATATTCACGCATGATCTTGAGCCGGGTATTTATGATGATCCCGATTTTCTCGAAGTCATCAAACGCCTCGTTCTCTCAAAGACCTATTCACGCATTCGAGTGCTGATAGCAGACCCCTCAAGTGCCATCAAAAACGGCAATAGCTTCGTTTCTCTTGGGCGCCGCCTGAATAGTTATATCGAGTTTCGCCATGTTCGTGAGGATCTGCAGACGCACGCGGAGGCTTTTTGTATAGCCGATGAAACCGCTCTGGTTTATCGCCTGCAGGCCAGTCGTTGGGAAGGTATCGCCGATACCTTCGAGCCGCCGGTTGCCAGGTTATACGGCAGGATGTTCGATGAAATCTGGCTGGCAAGCGAAGTGGAAACAGAATTCCGACAGCTGGGCATCTAACCCCCACGGAATCTAACTGCTAGAATTCGCCGGCTATGATGTCGGATCTCAAAAATCGTCGCGTTATCCTCGGCCTGTCTGGTGGAGTCGATTCTGCTGTTGCTGCCCTTTTGCTCAAAGACGCAGGCGCGGACGTGCAAGCGCTGCATATGACCAACTGGGAAGACGACGACGGCTACTGCACGGCAGCTGAGGATCTGCAGGACGCGCGCCTGGTGTGCGAGCAACTCGACATCCCGTTACATCACGTTAATTTCTCGAAACAGTATCGCGACCAGGTATTTGAGTACTTTCTGGATGAGTACCGTGCCGGCCGCACACCGAATCCCGACGTGCTTTGCAATCGTGAGATCAAATTCGGCGCCTTTCGCGATCACGCAAAGCGGCTCGGCGGAGAATATCTGGCGACCGGACACTACGCGCGTACCGGCAGGATCGACGGCGATACCGCTTTGTTGAAGGCACTCGACCAGAACAAGGACCAGAGTTACTTTCTACATGCCGTGAGCGCCGAGGCCCTGGCCGAAACAATCTTCCCGCTTGGCGAATTGCAAAAAGGTGAAGTTCGCGGCATAGCTCGGGACCGTGGCTTGCGTATCCATGACAAGAAAGACAGCACCGGCATCTGCTTTATCGGAGAACGACCGTTTCGCGAATTCCTGAGCACTTATTTACCGGCCAATCCTGGGCCAATACGGACACCAAGCGGCGACGAGATCGGAACCCATAGCGGACTGATGTACTACACCCTCGGCCAGCGCCAGGGGCTGCAGATCGGTGGCCGCAAGGATGCCAGTGACGAGCCCTGGTACGTTGTCGACAAGATTATGCAGGAAAATGTGTTGATCGTCGCTCAGGGAGAAACTGACCTGTTGCTCAGCGACAGCCTCGTCGCAACGGATGCCAGCTGGATCGGAGCGGCTCCCGCAGGCCTGGATACGGGCCTGAAATGCATGGCAAAGGTGCGTTATCGACAAAACGATCAGGCCTGCACCGTGAGCAGTGATGGCAGCTTGCTCAATGTCGAGTTTGACGAGCCGCAGCGTGCGGTCGCGCCAGGCCAGTTCGTCGTCTTTTACGCTGGCGACCGATGTCTGGGTGGAGCCATCATTGACAGCATTTTACTGAGCGAAACGGCCGCCCATCGGCTATAATTCGCGCCCTGCGGTCGGCTGGCCGCAGCAATTTAAACACTCCCGGAGAGACCAAAATGACAGATAGCTTCGGCGCGCGCTCGACGCTTGCAGTTGGTAAAGACGAATTCGAAATATATCGCCTTGATGCGGTTACCGAGGGACATGTAGAGCGTCTGCCCTACTCCCTCAAGATTCTGCTGGAGAATCTGTTACGGCACGAAGACGGCCGCGACGTGACCCGTGATGACATCATCGCGCTCGCCAATTGGGACCCGAAAGCGGCTCCCAGCACTGAGATTTCCTTTACGCCCAGCCGCGTTATCTTGCAGGACTTCACTGGCGTGCCTGCCGTAGTCGACTTGGCCGCCATGCGCGATGCCGTCGTCAAACTCGGTGGATCGGCGGATAAGATCAATCCACTCTCGCCTGTAGAACTCGTAATCGATCACTCGGTTCAGGTCGACAACTATGGCACCGCTAACTCGCTCGATCTCAATAACAAGATCGAATTTCAGCGCAATGAGGAACGTTATTCGTTCTTGCGCTGGGGACAGACCGCATTCGAAAACTTCCGCGTTGTTCCGCCAAATACCGGCATCGTTCACCAGGTTAACCTTGAGTACCTGAGTCGCGTCATTTTTGATGCAGACAACAACGGCACGCGCAGCGCCTACCCGGATACGGTAGTTGGTACAGATTCACACACAACCATGATCAACGGCCTGGGCGTTCTCGGCTGGGGTGTTGGTGGTATCGAGGCCGAAGCCGCAATGCTTGGCCAGGCTGTCACCATGCTGATCCCGAATGTTGTCGGTTTCAAGCTCAGTGGAGCCGTCAAAGAAGGCGCGACCGCAACCGACCTGGTTCTCACCGTTACCGAAATGCTGCGTAAGAAAGGTGTGGTCGGAAAATTTGTCGAGTTCTTTGGCGACGGACTGGCGCACTTACCGCTTGCTGACCGCGCGACACTGGGCAACATGTCACCGGAGTTCGGCTCGACCTGCGCAATCTTCCCTATCGATGGCGAAACATTGCGTTATCTAGAGCTTTCAGGCCGTGACGCAGACCACATCAAAATGATCGAGGCCTATGCCAAGGAACAGGGTCTGTGGCGTCACGACGGACAGCCGGACGCACTCTACAGCGACGTTCTGGAACTGGATATGAGCACGGTTGTGCCCAGCATCGCCGGACCAAAACGTCCGCAGGATCGCATCGCCCTGGATGTCGCCGACAGTACTTATGAAAACCACCTCAAGGCCGCTATCGCGAATCGCGACGGCGGCGGTTCAGCGATGGCTGAACTGGATGGCGAGCAAGTGGAAATTCGTGACGGTGCGGTATTGATCGCCGCAATTACGAGCTGCACCAACACCTCGAACCCGGCCGTAATGATCGCTGCAGGCCTTCTGGCTCGCAATGCCAGAGCGAAAGGACTGCACACCAAGCCATGGGTCAAGACCAGTCTTGCGCCCGGCTCCAAGGTCGTTACCGATTATCTCGAGAAATCTGAGCTGCTCGACGATCTGGATGCAATGGGCTACTACACGGTCGGCTATGGTTGCACGACCTGCATTGGCAACTCTGGTCCGCTAAAACCGGAAATCGCAGCGGCGGTGCAGGAAGGCGAAATCATCGGCACCAGCGTTCTCTCCGGCAACCGAAACTTTGAAGGCCGTATTCACCCGCTGGTACAGATGAATTTCCTCGCATCACCACCGTTGGTCGTCGCCTATGGCCTTGCTGGCAACATGGACGTCAATTTATTCAGTGATTCGCTCGGCAATGACAATGACGGCAACCCGGTCTACCTGAAAGACATCTGGCCCAGCCAGGTAGAAATTCAGGAGATGATCGCAGCTAACATCGATTCGACGATGTTCAAGTCCAGCTACGACAGTGTTTTCACTGGCGACAGCAACTGGAATTCGATTAGCTCACCTGAGGGCGAAATCTACACCTGGGATCCCGACTCAACGTACGTTAAGAACCCACCGTATTTCGAAGGCATGACGCTGCAGACATCGGCCATCGAAAATATTCATGGTGCACGCGTACTCGCATTACTTGGCGACTCCGTGACCACCGATCATATTTCGCCGGCGGGCAATATTGCCGCTGACGGCCCGGCTGCCGAATATCTGCGTTCCAATGGGGTTGAGCCGCACAATTTTAATTCCTTCGGTTCACGGCGTGGCAATCACGAAGTCATGATGCGCGGCACGTTTGCCAATATTCGGCTGCGCAATCAGCTAGCACCTGGCACCGAGGGCGGTTGGACCAAACACCAGCCCAGTGGCGAGCAAATGTCGATATTTGCTGCATCGCTCAAGTATAAGAATGAAGGCACTCCGTTGGTCGTAATCGCCGGATCTGAGTACGGCACTGGTTCATCTCGCGACTGGGCCGCGAAAGGCACGCTATTACTTGGCGTCACAGCAGTCATCGCCAAGAGTTACGAACGCATTCACCGCTCTAACCTGATCGGCATGGGCGTTTTGCCGCTGCAGTTCAAGGATGGTGAAGATGCGGCCTCACTCGGCCTGGATGGCAGTGAAACATTCGATATTTCCGGCCAGACCGACCCTACTGCAAAATCCGTGACAGTTACCGCTACTTCGGAAGACGGCGCTACCAAGAGCTTTGCGGCACTGGTCAGAATCGACACGCCGAAGGAACGTGACTATTACGAACACGGCGGTATCTTGCAGTACGTATTGCGGCAGTTGGCAGCCTGATCGATCGCTGATGAACGACAAGAGCGCAGCAAGCATCCTCAAACGACCGGCCTGGTTACGCACCTCGGCTATCGTCCTGGCAGTACTGATTGTGGTTTACGCCATTCTCGGTATCTATTGGTCCAGAGCGCCTGACGTTTTCTGGGTAAACCGCAGTGTTGAAGACAATCGTATGGTTGTCGGTTATGCGACCACCGATACGCTCATCAAAGTGGCCGAAACGATGCTCGACAAACCCGGCGGCTACCTGAGCAACGACCGCTTTCCACCGGGCGTTTTTCTGGACAACACGCCGAACTGGGAAGTCGGGGTGTTGCAGCAGGTTCGCGATCTCGCACGTGTTATCCGTAACGACTACAGTCGCAGCCAATCGCAATCTATCGAAGATGATGAAATCAAGGACGCGGAACAGGCATTTTTTATCGCCAACGATTCCTGGATTCTGCCCGCCAGCGAATCAGAGTACCGCGATGGCATAGAGGGTTTTACGTCCTATCGCGATCGACTCGGTGATAACACGGATAACGCCGCACAGTTCTATGCGCGCGCCGACAATCTCAGAGAATGGCTCGCTCAGGTTGAAAAGCGCTTGGGTAGCATCACCGGTCGTCTTGGCGATAGCGTCACCACGACACGTATCAATGAAAGCCTGGCCGGTGAATCTGCCGCAGAGGCATCCAACCCACAACCTGACCAGGTCGAAGTCAAAACGTCATGGTATGAAGTTGACGATGTCTTTTTTGAAGCGCGCGGTACTGCCTGGGCGCTATTACACTTCTTTCGCGCCGCGGAGCTCGATTTCGCAAGTGTCCTCGAGGACAAGAATGCGCGCGCCAGTGTCCGGCAGATCATTCGCGAGTTGGAATCCAGCCTGCAACCGCTGGGGTCGCCCATGATCTTGAACGGCAGTGGCTATGGCTTCTTCGCCAATCACTCTTTGGTCATGGCCAACTATCTGGCGCGCGCCAATTCCGCGGTAATCAACTTGCGAGAACTGCTCGACCAAGGGTAATTATTTACTTTAAATAAGTTATTCAACTTATTGTTTTTTAATTAATTCCTACCCAAACTGGAACGCGATTCCACGAGTCCGTCAAGGCCTTGTCCAGACGCTTGTAGTCGGGCTCAAATTTGCCGACACGCTTCCAAAAGCGCGCTGAGTGGTTCATGTGCCGCGAGTGACATAGCTCATGAATCATCAGGTAGCGCAGAGAATCCGGATCGAGGAACAGCAAGCAGTAGTTGATGCTGATGGTGCCGCTTGAAGAATGGCTGCCCCAGCAGGTCTTTTGTCCGCGCACGTGCATTTTCTTGAATGGATTGTCAGTAACCGATGACAAGGAGCGTAATTTCGGCGCGAACTCCAATTTTGCCACCGCGGCCAGCCAGCGCTTAAGCGCGGCGACACAAAGCTTGTCGTCGCCTGTACGCCCGCTCAGCACCACGGTATTACCGGAACTGCGGTAGCGCACTGTCTTTGCCTTGGACTGCCGCTCGTAACGAACGCGAAACGTCTGCTCTATGGCGGCTAGCTCAACGATAGCTGGCAGCAAAAAGGGTTCAGGCGGGTGAATCTCCGCGAACGATGCACGTGCATTGTTGATCCAGTCGGTATGTTCGCTGACGAAAGCCTGTACAACCTCTGGACGGGTGCGCGGCGGGACCACCACCTCAACCCGCCCACGCGGAAAAACCTTGATGGACAGGCGTCGAGCACGCTTGTTTTGACGCACAGAAAAGCCGGACGAATTGCCGGGCTCCTCGCTGTCCGAAAATAATGCTAATTGACGGGCCGAATCATCCACGGCCCTATTCTACGGTTCTTTGGTCTACGCTGCTTTAGGGTTTGTCGCCGCTAAATCGAACGGCGTCGGCCATCGACATCTCACCGCTGACGCCACCGACTTCAGCGCTTTCGCTGATGTAAAGACGTACCTCGCGTTCAACTCGAATCTCGCCGTGCACCTTTGACCCCGGGCCAACTACGATTTCGGGAACTCGGGACTTTTTCTCATTCCAGCCCCAGCTATTCGGTTTCTCGACAATGATGTCGCCCATGACCTGCGCACCTCCGCTGAGACCGACATCGCCAGTGACTGTAGAAACATCGCCACCCACCGTGCTGGCGTGCAATTCAATCTCACCGTTGACGTTGCTGACACCGCGGCGGACGCTGCTACCCTTGCCCAGGTCGATTTCGCCGTTGACTGCCTCGATCTCACCGTCGACGGTGACGTTTTCGGCAACATCGATGGCGCCGTTCACCGTACTCAATGTCTCTGTCTTAGTGCCAGAATCGATGCGCAGGCCGCCGTTGACTGTTGAGACATCCTCGACCGTCGCATCAGAATCGACCCGAATTCGACCATTGACGGTACTGAGATCGCCAGTCACTATCGCACCAGAGCCTACCGAGATACTCCCGTTGACAGACGATTCGCCGCTCGACGTGCTGTCAGCGTCAATCTTGACGCTCTTGTTCACGTTGTGGGCATTTGCAGGTGCTGCGACACTCAAAGCCAGAACCACCAGCAAACTGACCGTGATCGTGCTTTTAGAAAGAATATTTTTCATGGTTAGATCATCCCTTGTTCGATCAATTCATTGGATCGTTGTAACCTTTAGATACCGCTAATGCCGAAACGGTTGCAAACTAAATGCCCCACCCCTTGATAGATATTGGTGCGAATCTCACGCACGACAGCTTTGCGGAGGATCTCAACGACGTCCTTGGCAGAGCCGACGCCGCTGGCGTTGGCCGCATGGTCGTTACCGGTAGCGACGATCAGGGCAATATTGATGCTGCAGAGCTCGCAGAGGCTCACCCAGGCCGCCTGTTTGCTACCGCCGGCGTGCACCCGCACCATGCAGCGGACTACACGGATGCCAGCGATGAGCTAATTCGATCGCTGCTGTTGCGTAAAGAAGTGGTCGCTGTCGGTGAGTGTGGGCTCGACTATTTTCGAGATTTTTCGCCACGGGATGCACAGAAAGAAGCGTTTCGCTCCCAGTTGGATATCGCCGCGGATACAGGAAAACCGGTTTTTCTGCACCAGCGCGACGCGCACGATGATTTCATTAACATCCTGGAGCCGGCGTTGCCGAAGATTTCCCGCGCAGTGGCGCATTGTTTCACGGGCGAAGGTGAATCAATGCGCGAGTATCTGGCCATGGGCTTATGGATCGGAATCACAGGCTGGATTTGCGACGAGCGCCGCGGCGGGCACCTGCGGGAAATCGTCGCAGAAATTCCGGATAACCGCTTACTGATCGAAACGGATGCGCCGTATTTATTGCCTAGAACTCTCAAGCCAAAGCCCAAATCAAGGCGCTGCGAACCTGCCCACCTGACGGAAGTATTGAAAGTCGTTGCCAAGGCGCGCGGTCAAAGCGAGGAACACGTTGCCGACATTACTACGGCCAACGCAATAGAGTTTTTCGCATTACCCTGACTCGAAACCGATTTTCTTATGTTCGCCATCGCAAAACGGTTTGTTCTTTGACGCTCCACAGCGACACAGGAACGCCTTGCTAGCGTTGAAGGCTTCGCGGCCGCTGCTGTTGTATATCGTGACATTGCCCTTGCACGCGAGCGGACCGTCCTTGAGCGGCTGAATACTGAGAGCACCACCGTGCGCTGCATCTGCATCGCCCGATTCGCCAACGGCACCATAGTCGCGAAACTCATCTTTCTCGTGCGAGTTATCGCAATAGGGTTTGTTACGCGACTTGCCGCATCGACAGAGAGCAGCACGGTAGTTCAAGCCGGGTGCATTCTCCGGCGCATCCGCAATATCCAGGTCACCACGAACGAATAACGGCCCGTTGTAAGCGACGTGAACAGTATTCCGGGAATCCGCAGTTTCGACATGCGAGCCATCTTCGTAGTCGACGGTTAGCGCACCAGTAGGACAACGCAATACAACTTCCTCAACTTCTTCATCCGTAGTGACATCAGGCTGACACCAGGGCTTCCTGCCGGCAACGAACAACTCGCCTTTCGCTCGCCCGCACTCGCCGACATGGATGCACAGGCGACCGTGCCAGGAAACTGTGGCGCTTTTACCGTCGTACTTGAATACTTTTCCGCCCGCCATCGCTTCTTACTCCAGTTGTCGCCACATCAAAAGATCAGTATACGTCGTCGAACCCAGCTTGAAGTCGACTTTTCCGATTGTCGCAAAGCCATTGCGTTCGTAAAAATTAGTCGCCCAATCGGCGAACTCCCATGCGGACAACCAAACTCCGATTGCTGCATTTTCCCGCGCGAACGCAAAAACATCAGCTATCAAGCGTCTTCCGAGGCCGTGTCGCTGCATCGTCGCCAGCACATAGAGTTGCTGCAATTCCACCGCATTCGCGTCACCGCCGGGAACGGGACATGCAGCTTTTCGAATCTTGGCCAATCCGGCTGGTTCGCCGTCGACAATTGCCAGTAGATAACGGCGACCGTGCTGCTCGATCTCATTGCATACCGCCGCGGCGGTAAAGTACGTATTGATGTGGGCTTCGAGATCGTTCGGATTCGAGTGATCCTGGTACGCCTCGCGGAATGAACTCGACCCGATGTGGGCTAGAACGCCGACGTCTTCCAGACTTGTTTCCCGAACCAAAATGTCGACTGCAGACATTCGCCAGTGCCTGTCAGGAATTACGCCGACCAATTAATTCGTCGACTTGCGAGCCTAACGCCGCTTTACGAATCAGGTCCCAGTGCGGTTTGAATGCTTCGATTTTGAATTTCCCGGCGGCTTTGTCCGGCTCGCCAAAGTCTGCCTGCAATTGATCAATGCTGGCAACCAAGTCCGGCACGCCCTTGGTGAATTCAGCTTCATCGAGAAATATCACACGACCTTCGACCGGCACCTGTCGAACTATATGTCGTACAGCCGCGACTCGATCATACAAAGCCGGCTGTGGATTCGGAAACGTAAAGCGATGTTTATTGCTGATGACGGTCCAGTTTTCCATCTTGTCGCTACCGAATACAGTGCCAGCGACGTCCTTGATATCGACGATTAGCAAGCCGCGCGCAGTTAACAGCATATGATCGATTTGAATCTCACCCTCATCACCGTTCGGTATCAGAATACCGTCGACGCGATCGTAACTGATCTCATCGAGCACACGCTGTAAGCGATCAGCGCCAATCCGACGACGATAAATCAACCACACAACCAGCAGCGCCACAACCGCGGCAGCAGCGTACATCCAGTTGTTTTGATCAAATGTTAAAAAATCGGTCACGCATCGAATCCGTGAGAGCGTCAAGCGAGGGAGCGATAGTAACCGAATGGCTCGGTCTAGACAGGATCGCTTTCAATTCTGGCGGCAATGGAATAGTTGCTTCGATCAGCGGTTCGACAATCGTTTCAAATTTGGCAGGGTGAGCCGTCGCGACCAGCACCCATTCCGACGATGCTCGTTGCTCATCAGTCAGTTGACGCCAGACGTGCGTTGCTATCGCCGTGTGTGGGCAAGTTGCGAATCCGAAGTCCGCGAAGTCTTGCTTGATAGACGTTTTTATTTGCTCATCAGTGACGGATGCAACACTTACTTGCTCGCGAAGTTTGTCCGCATCGCCCAACAGGCCGCGCAATCTTTCCATATTGCTCGGGTCACCGACGTCCATCGCCGATGCCAGTGTTTGCACGCTCGCGCGCGGCAGCCATTCCAGCGTCTCAAGGTAATCCGGGATAGTACGATTCTCGTTCACGGCGAGTACGACCGGCCCGATCGGCAATCCCATTTCGCGCGCCATGATGCACGCGTGCGCATTGCCAAGGTTACCAGTCGGAATGATAAACCCCGGTTTGTTTCCGGTATCCCGAAAGTGTCGCAAACTCGCATCAGCGTAGTAAGTCGCTTGCGGTAACAAGCGACCGATATTGATGCTGTTAGCTGAACTGAAGCGAAAATCTTCTGCCAATGATTTATCTGTCAACGCCGCCTTCACCAATGCCTGGCAATCATCAAATGAGCCACTCACGGCGACCGAAAGAACGTTGTCACTCCAACACGTAAGCTGATGCGCCTGGCGCTCCGATACTCGACCATCGGGGAACAGAACAACCACTCGCATGCCAGGTCGCTGGTCGAACGCAGCGGCAACTGCACCACCGGTATCGCCTGATGTCGCGACCAGAATAGTGAGCGGCGAAGCGTCGTCACCCTCAAGACGACCAAGGCAAGCTGCCAGAAAGCCGGCACCAACGTCTTTGAATGCCGCCGTCGGTCCGTGATAAAGCTCCAGCAAATCGGCCTCGCCTTGCGAACTACTGACCCGCGTTACCGGGATTGGAAAACTGAAGGTCTCGCCAAGTATCGCGGCCAAGTCATTCTGCAGCGAAGAACCCTCGAAGAACGGTGCCAGCAATACTGCCGCAACATCCTTTAAAGATTGAGCGTTCGCGAAATCGGCGACATCGAATCGTGGCAATTCTGTAGGCACATACAGACCACCATCATCGGCAATGCCATTGACCAGCGCCGTGTCGAGGTTTACTGGCTGTGTGCCGCGCGTACTGACGAACTGCATGCCTAATCCTCGATATACGCGCCGCGCGCGGACATGGAACTCACGTAAGCCTGACAATCGATACCCATCGCGCGGCAGGCTTGCTGCATCGCCATTGCGATATTCTGCGCTTCATTGTCGCGGCATAAAGCAAACAAACTAGGTCCGCTGCCTGACAGGCTAAATCCGAGCGCACCGCTCCGTTCAGCCGCCTCTTTGACCGCATCAAAGCACGGCACCGCTGACGCACGCTGTGGTTCGATAATAACGTCCTTGAGAGTCTTGCCGATCATGTCGATATCGCCAGATGCACAGGCCGCAATAAACCCACCCATGTACCCTTGTTGGCTTAACCATTGCTCAAGCGAATATCCTTTCGCCAGCTTTTTTCGCGCATCTGCGGTATTCACTTGCAGCTCAGGGTGGATCAACGCCGCACTTACGCCTTTCGGCACTGGCAGTCGGATCACTTCCGGGAGCAAGACCTGCGGAGAGAAAATCAATCCGCCGAGCAGACTTGGTGCAACATTATCGGCATGCAAACCGCCACTGGCATATTGCTCACCGACCAAAGCGTACGAAAGCAACTGCTCTGCCGGCAATGGCGTTCCCAACAACGCGTTTACTGCGACGGTCGCAGCGACAGCTGATGCTGCCGAACTGCCCATTCCGGATTGCAGCGGCACGCCTTTATAAACGCTGAGTTCCACACCACCGTCGTCGCCGTAGTCATTCCACAGAGCTTTTGCCGCGATGGAAGCGGTATTGTGGTCTGGATCATTAGACAAATACGGATGAATCTTGCCATCGAGTCCGTAAACGTTTTCAACGCTGACCCCTCGCGAAGCAACACGCCGCGCTGAAACGCGATCGCCGACACCTTCTAACGCGAGGCCCAGCATGTCGAAGCCCACGGCGACATTACCTATTGAAGCTGGTGCAAAAGCTGTTACTAGTTCTGACATATCAAACGCCCACTCTTAAAAATTTAGCAAGCCGCAGTAATTCGCTGAACACGCCGCCTGCAGTAACTTCCGGCCCGGCACCGGGGCCCTGTACATACAAAGGATTTGCGGAATACCGCGCTGTTTCGAATTGCACAATGTTATCTGTGAGATTGATATTGCCGAACGCATGATTGGCATCGATTGATTCAAGACCGACAGACACGTTTCCATTTGCTTCGAGTCGGCCGATATAACGCAATTCTTTACCCGCCGCCTGTGCATCATCGTACATTTTCTTGATGTCGTCGTCGTAGTCACTCAGCGCCGCCAGGAATTCGTCGACACTGCCATCGCGAAGCGCTTCGGGAACCAGGTTCTCAACCGGAAAATCGCCGACCTCGGTTCGCAAGCCAAGTTCTCGGGCAAGTATGACCAGCTTTCGAGCCACATCCATACCGGACAAATCATCCCTTGGATCCGGCTCCGTATAGCCACTCTCCTTGGCCTGCCGAACAATCTCCGAGAACGGCGTTTGGCCGTCATACACATTGAAAAGATAGGCAAGCGTGCCGGAGAATATGCCTTGCACTGAATAAATATCATCGCCGGTATCAACCAGATCGCGCAAGGTCGAAATAATCGGTAGCGCGGCTCCAACTGTTGTTTCATAGAAAAAGTGAGCACTGCCCGCGGCCGACTTACGCTGCAAGTCATGGTACGCATCCAACGGTCCGCTGCAGGCGCGCTTGTTCGGTGTGATCACGTGGATGCCGCGTTCCAGCCAGCCGGCGTAGCGCGCTGCAACGTCCTCATTGGCGGTGCAATCGATGATTACGGCGTGCGGCAGATGATCTGGATTGACGCATTCTTCGAACGCATCGAAATCAATTTCCACCGCCGACGTCGAAAATTCGTCCTGCCAGCTGTCGAGTTTGATGCTGCGCTCGCTCAACAGCATGGATTGCGAGCGTGCAATCGCGCGAACACGCAAGTCCAGATTGAACTGGCCTATCAATTGTTCTGCGCGTCGTTCAATTTGCTTCAGTAAGGTCGCACCAACGGTGCCCGGGCCGATCAAACCAATCGAAATTGTCTTTGACGACAGGTAAAAGCCGGAGTGCGCTGCGCGTAATGCGCGCGTGGCATCAGATGAGTCGACCACCGCCGAAATATTTCGCTCCGAAGAACCCTGCGCGATCGCACGCACGTTGATGCCCGCACGCGCCAATGTGCCGAAGAAGCGGGATGCGATACCCGGCAATCCTTCCATGTCATCACCAACCACGGCGACGATACTTTGTTCGTCGGTTCGATCCACGCTTTGAATTTGCCCCGTCGTCAGCTCCACCGCGAACGCATCTTTGATAACTCGGGTCGCGCGCTCGGCAACATCCTGTGGCACGGCAATACAAATTGAATGCTCGGAACTCGCCTGAGAAATCAATGTAACCGATACGCCGGCGTTCTTGAGTGCAGAGAACATACGGTCCGCGGTGCCCGGTACGCCGATCATCCCGGCACCTTCGAGGTTCACAAGCGCCATGCCGCCGATCGCCGTAATTCCCTTAATACTGTCCTTCGAGTCAGAGCTGTTTTCAATACGGCTGCCTGGCTGCGCTGCATTGAAACTGTTGCGAATAACCAGTGGAATATTAGCGTCGATAACAGGCCCCAGTGTTTGCGGGTGAATCACGCTCGCGCCGAAATAGGCCAACTCCATTGCTTCGCTGTAAGTCATTTTCTCGATGACTCTGGCCTCGGGTACTCGATTGGGATCTGCGCTCATGACGCCATCAACGTCACTCCAGATCGTGAGCTCGCCAGCCTGACTCAGCGCCGCAAAAATGGCTGCCGAGTAGTCGCTGCCATTGCGCCCTAATGTCGTCTGCAATCCCTCTTCGTCGCTAGCGATAAAACCCGTGATTACAACGATGCCGCTGAAATCGTCAGCGACAATGCGCTGGAAGTTTTCACCTGATTTCTCCCACAGCACGGTGGGACCAAGCTCGGTCTGACTAACAATGAGAAC
>RCNC010001150.1_pt1 | contig 17660 bp, 11 predicted proteins | sample 2041301 | NCBI WGS metagenome assembly RCNC01 (sample SAMN09708231, study PRJNA481090) | Marine sediment metagenome, whole genome shotgun sequencing project. | biome: marine sediment; feature: ocean; material: sediment; isolation source: Sewage treatment plant 13A marine sediment (STP13A) ... | reverse complement strand
GGCCCTCAGAACATGCTCCCCGTCACCGAACTCCCCTGATTTCATCCGCGTGAACAGATCCAGGTTCTCTTCCACCGAACGGGTGCGATGGGGGCTGTTCCGCCCGGGCTCCGTCACCGTCCCCCGGTACTCGCGAATCTCCTCCTCGGTATGGGAGTCCACATAAGCCTTCCCCTTCCGGATGAGGACGACGGCGAACTCGTAGAGCTGGTCGAAGTAATCCGAAGCGAAAGAAAGGTGCTCGCCCCAATCGAAGCCGAGCCAGCGGACGTCTTCCTGGATGGCTCGGACATACTTCATGTCTTCGGTGAGGGGATTCGTGTCATCGAACCGAAGGTGGCAAACGCCGCCGTTTTCCTGGGCGAGGCCGAAGTTCAGGACGATGGGCCGGGCATGGCCGATGTGAAGGTAGCCGTTGGGTTCCGGGGGAAAGCGGGTTTCCACCCTTCCCTCGTAGGTCCCGTCTTCCCGATGTTTGGCGACGATGGTCCGGATGAAGTCCGTTCCTTCCTTCCGGATATCGCCTCGGGTGTCCTCACTCATGAGGCATTCCCCTCCCTGGTCGCTTCCGCTTCGACTGGATTCAGATCCGATTCGTGTACAGACCTGATAAAGTACTTAATGCCAAGCGGTTTTGGAGGGGTTCTGTTACAGCCTCGTCCTACAGCCGGCGCCAGCCCCCCTCGAACAGGTAGTAGAGAGCCGGGGTCGTCGTCAGGACGAACAGCGTCGACGAGAGCAGCCCACCAATCAGGGAATAGGCCAGGGCGTTCCAGATATTGGAGTCCGCCCCCTGGCTGAACAGAACCAGCGGAAGGAGGCCCAGGACCGTGGTAGTCGTGGTCATGAGGATGGGCCGGACCCGCTCCAGCGTGCCTTTCAGGATGGAAGCCCTCAGATCCAACTCTCCGGTCCTCCGGATCTGGTTGATGTGGTCTACCATTAGAATGGCGTTGTTGACCACAATGCCCCCCATCATGATCACGCCGATGTACGCCTCCCTGGTGAAGGTGGCGTTGGCGTAGAAGAACATGAGGAAGACCCCGATAAGGGCCATGGGCACCGTCAGCAGCACACAAAGGGGCTGGACCAGGGACTCGAAGAGGGCCGCCGTCACCATAAAAATAAGGAGGATGGAGATGCCCAGGACGAAGTAGATCTGGTTCCTCTCCTCGTCATCCCAACGCCAGGGATCCCTCTCCTCGATGGTGTAGCCGGCGGGCAGGACCGTGGCCTCCACTACGGCGTCCCGAACCATATCCCCCAGCTTGCTGGGGCCTCGGAACTCGTAGGCCACCGTCCGTTCGTACTGCTGGTTCTCCCGGCGGATTCTGGCCAGGATCTCCTCGGGATATATGGAAACCACGTCCCCGATTCGAATGCCGTTGCCGGCACTTCCGGTGATGATGGTCTCCTGGAGTTCCAGCAAATCCACCGTGGTGAACCCTTCCAGCTTTACGTCGAACCGGACCTCTTCCCCCCCGAGCTTCAGGAGGGATCGGCCCGTTTGACCCCGGATGACCGAGTTCATTCGGCCCACAAAATCCTGGACCGTCATGTCGTAACGGGCCAGAGCCACCCGGTCGATCTCTACGACGTACTCGGAGGCCCGGTCCGTGTTGTACCAGGATCCCGAGCTGTTGGTGTCAACATCCCGGATGCGAGTCATGCGGGTGAGGCGACTGCCAAGGTCCTCGGCGATGTCCCGGACCCGCTCGTAGTTGTACCCAAGGACCTGGATGGAGTAGTTGGGGGGCGAACCTCCCCCGCCGTAGAAGGACGGCCCGTACCCATAAACCCGGACCTGAGCCCCGGAAAACCCAAAGGAATAGGCCACCATCTGCTCTTTGATGGCCGGGGGAATCGAGGTGTTCTCCAGGTGGTCCGGGAAGGTGATATGGATGAGGGCGTAGGTTCCCCGGACGCTCGATGTGAACCGTTCCACTTCGGGGAGGGCAGCCAATCGCTCTTCGAAGAATATCGTCAGCTCGTCGGTCCGCTCCAGGTCCGAGCCCCTCGGGAGCGTGATCCGTATATCAACATACGTCTGTTGGCCGCCGCCGAAGCCCCAGACAGCGCCTCGGGTCACATAGCGATTGAACAGATAGTAGGATCCGCCCAGGCATAGTGCGGCGAAGACCACCGCAGCCCAGGGATATCGTAGGGTACCACCGATGATCGCCTGATAGAACCGGACGTAGAGGGGGGTTTTCTTCTTCCCCTCCGTGACCTTCGGAGCACGCCGCCAGGGGTTCGTGACCCCGCCCGGGGTTCCGAGGATCCGGCCGGCGAGAGCAGGAATAAAGGTGAACGCGACGAAGAGGGAAGCCAGAAGGGTCAGGCCCACCACAATGGCCAGGGGCACATAGAAGACCCTCAACTCACCTTGCAGATACACGAAGGGCAGGAAGACGATGAGGGTCGTGGCCGTGGCCGCCATAATGGGAAGAACAACCTGCTGGGCCCCGTCCCTGGCGGCATCCAATGGCGTCTGTCCGCTTTGCCATTTTCGATAGATGTTCTCCAACACCACGATGGAGTTGTCGACGATGAGGCCGAATCCCATGGCCAGCCCCATGAGGGTCAGGACGTTCAGGGACAGCCCGCCGAAGTAAATCAGATTCAGCGCAATGAGGACCGAAAAGACGATGGTGGCGAAAACAACCGCCGCTGATCGGAACGTGCCCAGGAAAACCAGAAGCACGGTAAAAATCACGATGGCCGAAACGATGGCCCGGTACCGGAGGTCGGTGAGCTGTTCCTTGATCTCCTCGCTCTCATCCTGGTCGAGGATGACCTGGGTCCCCATGGGGAGGCGGACTTCCAGCTCCTTCATGCGGGCCTTCACCTCATCGGCTACCTGGACGGCGTTCGCCCCGGTCTCCCGGACGACCTGGAAGGACACCGCGGGCCGTCCGTCGATCCGGTAGTAGCTGAAGGCCTCCTCGTAGGTATCCCGGACCTCGGCGACATCCGAGACCTTGATCATCCTCCCGCCGGTGGAAGTGACTATGGCGTCCCGGATTTCCTGAACCGAGGAGGCCCGATTCCGGATCGTGACGGCGTACTCCTGGTCCTGCTGGCGAACCGCCCCGGCTTCCCGGACCAGGTCCAGATCGTTGATCCGGGCGGTTACGACGCCGGGGGTCAGGCCCAGGGCCGTAATCTGGTCCTGATTCATCTCGATCTCGACCAGACGGTCCCGGCCACCGTAAACCCGGACCACCGCCACCCCATCCATCTGGCTCAGCTCGGGGGCCACCTGATCGTCTAGAAAGGTCTTGAGAGCTTCCAGAGTGTAGGGGCCGGTCAGCGTGTAGCTGAGGAAGGCCAGGTTGGCCTGAGAGGAGAACTCAGGGGGTACATAGGGTTGAACTGTGACGGAGCGGACCCCGGGTGGGAGATCTTCTTCCAGGGTGGCCAGGCGCTCGCCCAAGTCGAGGCGAGCGAAGTCCATATCTGTGTCCCGGGCGAACTCGACCTGGACGTTGGAGACGCCGGATCCCTGCTGTTCGTAGGACTCGGAGGTAACCTTCTCCACGCCCCTGACCTGCTGAATGGTCCCCTCGATGGGGGAAGTCAGGAAAGCCTCGATGGTCTCCGGAGAGGCCCCCGGCCAGGACCCGGACACAGAGAGTCGGGGAAGTTGGGTATCAGGCAACAGCTCGATGGGGATATTCCGCCAAGCCGCCACGCCCAACAGGGCCACGCCCATATAGGTCATGGCGACGGCAACCGGCCGCTTGATGGAAAACCCGATCATCAGTCGGCTCCCTCGGCCTTCGCCGGCTCCCGGGTCGCCGACCTCCCAGTCGGAACCACACCCAGGATGATGGCCCTGAGGCCCTCGGCCAACGAGTAGACCACCGGTACGACAATGAGGGTCAGGAGGGTGGCCACAATGAGCCCGCCGATGACGGCGATTGCCAGAGGTGCCCGGAGGTCGGCCCCTCGACCGATGCCAAGGGCCATGGGTGTCAGACCCAACACCGTCGTGACGGTGGTCATGATGATGGGCCGGAGCCGGACCCGACCCGCTTCCATGATGGCGGCCCGGAGAGCCATACCCTGGGCCCGGGCCTGGTTGATGAAGTCCACCTTAACAATGGAATCGTTCACCACAATTCCCACGAGAATCACCGCCCCGATGAGGCTCATGGTGTTGATGCCCTGGCCCGTGATCAGGAGGGCCAGAACAGCTCCCACCACGGCCAGGGGAACGGCCACCAGGATCGTAAAGGGGTGCACGAAGGACTCGAACTGGGCGGCCAGAATCATGTACACCAGGAGAAGGGCCAGGCCGAAGGCGAAGGCCAGGTCCCGGAAAGATCTCCGCATTTCCTCATTCTCGCCCCCAACCTCCATCCGGACTTCCCGGTCCTGGGGAATCTCCCGAAGGACGTCCTGGACGCCAGTGATGGCACCGTCCAAACCCCCGGAGACCACGTCGGCGTACACCACGACCACCCTGCCCTGATCCTCCCTGCGGATCTCAGCAGGAGCCACGGCCTCCTCGACCCGGACGAGCTCCCGAAGGGGAACACCCTGAACCCTCAGGTCGCTCAGTGTTTCCCGGGCATATCGGAGGTCATCGGGTAGCCGGACCACGATCCCGATTTTCCGATCGAAGTCCACGAACTCCGTGGCTCGATCTCCCCGCATGGCGTCTTCCAGAGCCTCGGCGATGGCCCTGGGCTCAATCCCGTACCGGGCTGCCGCTTCCCTGAGAATCTCCACCTGGATCTCGGGCTGCCCTCGCTCGGTTCCCACCCGGACGTTCCCGAGGTCGGGCAACTCGGCCAGGCGATCCCGAACCAACTCGGCCCGGGGGAAGGTCAACCCCAGATCCTCACCCCGAATCCTGACGGCGATATCAGCATCAACACCCCCCAGGATCTGCCCCAGGGCTGTGGCCTGCCCGGCTTCGAAGGTGAGCACCCCTTGAGGATATTCCCTTTCAAGACCCCTAACGCGCCCAAGGACATCGGCAGTAGAAGCCCGGGGGTGGAGTCGAACCTGGAAGAGGGCTGTGTTGACCCCGGACCCTTCCTCGCTCTCGGCGTACGAGCGTACGTCCTTGCCGATCCTCGAAAACACAGCGGCGATGCCCGGATCCGCCAGGAGCGCCGCCTCCACCCGGTCGGCAGCCTCCACGGTGGACGGCAGGGCCGTACCCTCAGCCAGCTCCATGCGAACCTCGAAAGACCCCTGGTCCACATCAGGGAGAAGGTCCCGGTCGAGAGTCATCCCCAGGAGGATGGAGCCCAGGAGGGTGGCGACAGCCATGGCAACAACCGTCCCACGGTTGTCCAGAGACCATTCGAGAGCCTGGTGATACCGTTCGGCGAACCGCTCGAACCCCCGGTCGAAGGCGTTGAGGAAGGGGGTGAAGACCTTCGAGAGGGCTCCTCCCAGGATCTCCCACCAGAAGGCAAACAATTGCTTCAGCGTCTTCCAGAGGATGCCGATCAGCAGGAACGGGGAGAGGGCGATCCAACGAAGACCCCGGAGGACCTTCCCGAAACGGCCCAATTCCTTCCAGGGCGTCTCGGCCCCGGGCAGTTCCACCGGCTCACCCCGGGGCACACCCCAACGGGCCGCCAGGGCCGGAAGGAGGGTCAGCGCCACCAGGAGGGAAGCGAGGAGGGAGAAGGCCACGGCCAGGGAGAGGGAGCTGAAGAGCTCGCCCGCCACACCCTCCACATAAACGATGGGCCCGAACACACTGATGGTGGTAAGGGTAGCCGCCGTGATGGCCCTCATGACTTCTTCCGCTCCCACCGCCGCCGAGGCGAGGGCGTCCTTCCCGTGCTCAGTCCTGTGCCGGAAGATGTTTTCCAGCACCACAATGGAGTTGTCCACCAACATCCCGACCCCCAGGGCCAGACCTCCCAGGCTCATGATGTTCAGGGAGATGTCAGCGGCATCCATGAGGGCGAAGGTCCCCACCACCGAAATGGGAATGGCCAGGGCGATGGCTACCGGGTATCGGGGATCCCTCAAGAAAAGAAACAGGACCAGGAAGGCCAGGATGCCCCCGAAAATCAGGGCCTGGACGACGTTGGAAATGGAGTCGGCGATGAAGCCGGCCTGGCTCGAGGCCACGTCGAGGTGGAAATCGGGATATTCCACCTGGAGCTGCTCCAGCGTCCCGTTTACGTCCTCGGCGACCTGAACCGTGTTGGCCCCGGATTCCTTGAAAACCAGGATACCGACGGATTCCTCACCATTGTAACGGGCGATGGATTCTCGCTCTGCATACCCGTCCACCACCTCTCCGATATCCCGGAGAAGGATAAGACGGAATCCCCCCTGCCCCCCGGGTCCCGCTGTCGGAGCCAGCTGGCGGCCCACCACGACATCCCCGATCTGTTCCACCGTCTGGAACTCACCCAGCGTCCGGAGGGGATACCGGTAGCGGCCCCTGAGGATCGTTCCCCCCGGAGCGCTGATGTTGGCCTGGGCCAGCGCCTGCGTGACCTGGCTGAATGTGAGGCCGTAGGAATCCATGAGGCGGGGGTCCACCTCCACCTGGATTTCCCGATCCAAGCCACCGGTGACGGCGGCCTCTGCCACACCATCCAACTGCTCGAGCCGACGACGGAAAACCGATTCGGCCGCTTCCTTCGTGGCCCAGAGGTCGGCGCCCCCGACCACGGAGATGGCCATGATGGGCTCGGACTCGGGATCCACCCGCAGAATCCGGGGACGAGTGGCCGTTTCCGGGAGGGTTTCCCGGATGTTGTCCAACCGCTCCCGAACGTTGAGCATGGCGAAGTCCATGTCGGTGCCCCAGGCGAACCGAAGGGTCACCAGACTCACGCCCTCCCGGGAAGTCGACGTCACCCGCTCCACCCCCGGCACCGCGGCGCCCTGGGCTTCGACCCGCTCCGTGACGAGGCGCTCGACCTCCGCCGGCGCCACATCGGGATACGAAGTGTAGACGACCAGGCGGGGATAGCTCACATCAGGAAGAAGATCGATGGGGAGGCGGACGAAGGAGATGATCCCCAGGAGAATGACGGCCAGGAAGAGCATGGCCACGGCCACGGGACGCCGGGTGGAGGTCGACGGGATGGACATGGTTAGCGCAGCTCCTCCCCGACCATCTCCTCGAGATCGGCCACGGCCCTCTCGAGGCCAAAGAGCTGGTTGATGACAGCACGCTCGGCCTGGGAGTTCGCTTCGATGTCCTGCTGAAGCTCGGTAAACGTCCGGGATCCAAGTCGGAACTGCTCCCGCCCCAAGCGGAGCCGTTCCTCGGAGATATCCCGGGAACGGATCGTGATGAGGTAGCTCTGGTAGGCCGTTTCGACAGCGATGAGGCGAGCCCGAACAGCCTCCTCCACCAGGAGCTGGGACTCCCTGAAAGTCTCCTCCTGATTCATCAACGAGATCTCAGCCCGTACGATCCTGGCCTTGTTGTTGAACCCCTGGAAGATGGGGATGGTGATTCCAATGCTGGCGCCACCGGATCGGGACTCGTCAGGCAATCCCGCCAAGAAACCGTCGTATTCCTCCCCAAACGTGCTTTGCCGCCCGCTGAAGGAGATGGTGAGGGGAGGCCAATGGGCCCGCCGGGCGCTTTGGGCCTGAGCCCTGCTCACGTCTACCGCCGCCTCTTGCTCAATGAGGTTGGGGCTCGAAGAGTAGGCGAGAGCGGCCAGGGATTCCGGATCCAAGCCGGTAGGATTAAAGGCGTCCGGAAGATCCGTCTCCACTTCAAAACCCAACAAATCCGGATCTCCGACCACGGTCCGAAGACTCAGAAGAGCCCGCTGAAGTAGACCCGAGGCTTCTTGGATCCGCTGCCCCTGCCTCGTAACCTCCAACTCCGCCGACAAAACATCCACTCGGGAGGCCCCAGCCAGTTCGAACATGCGCTGTGAGGTCTGGAGGTCCAGTTGACGTCTCTCCAGCAGGGACTCCTCCACCTCCAGAAGGGCCGACTGGTTCTGGGCGCTTCGGAAAGCCCGAATCACGTCGGCCCGAAGACCTCGGGAGTCAGCCGTAACCGCAGCCTCCCGGGCCCTGGCCTGGGCCTTCTGGGTCGCCGAGTTCCTTGACCGAGCCCCCCATTGATAGAGGGAGAGGCTACCGTTGATGGATTGGGTGGTCGAGGAGGAAGTTTTCCAGTCCTGAAAGGGATTATCAACCGGATTTCCGAACTCATCCACGGAAACGAGCTGCCGGTTGAGATTGACGCCCGTGCCCGCATAAAAGCTGAATGTGGGGAGGTAAGCCCCCCAAACCTGCTTTCTCTCGATGTCGCTCAATTCCAGGTTGTTGACGGTACGGCGGAGTCCGGGATTGAATTCGGTGGCCCGGGCGAGGGCCTCCTCCAGCGAAAGGACAAGGCCATCCTGGGCGGAGACAGGCTCGGCCGGGAGAAGAAGGGCAAGGACGGCCCCAAAAACTGCTACCATCCTCCCTTCCCTACCCCTCACTGCTGCCCTCCCAACGACCCACCCTGGATGGCTTCGACGAGCTGAACCTGGGCGTCGTGGGAGATATAGAAGTGATTGTCCACCAGAACGATCTCACCGGGTTCCACCATGGAGGTTTCTTCGTTCTCGATGATTTCCACCAGGCGGTCGCTCTCGAGTCCTCGAGTGACATAACGCCATTTGGCTCGACCATCCTCGAAGACGAAGAGCATGTCCCGGCGATCTTTCTCCAGAATCGCGCTCCGGGGGACCAGGATGCGGTCCGGGTAATACTGGGCCTCCAGGGAAACACGGGCGTACATCCCCGGCTTGATCCGTCCCCGGGGGTTGGAGAGAAGAAGAGTGACCCGGGCCGTTCTGAATTCCGGATCCACGACCGGATTGATCGTGGAAACCCGGCCGTCGAATGTCTCCCCCGGGAAGGCGGCGAAACTCACCGTCGCCCGCCGACCTTCCTGCAGGAAGCCGATCTCCTTCTCCAGGACCTGGACTTCCACCTTGATAGGATCGAGATCGACGATGGTCATGAGCTCCGTGCCCTGGCCCACGAACTGACCCTTCACCACTCGCAAATCGGCCACACGACCCGGGAAGGGAGCCCGCACCGCCGTCCGGGCCAGATTGATCTTGGCCTCCTGAAGTGTGACCTCGGCCTGAGCAAGACCACTCCGGGCCCGACTCAAGCGCTCACGCTCGGCCCGGACAGCCGGATCGGTGATCTCGTCGTCGAAGAAGATCATCTCCTGGAACCGGGCCTCGGCGCTGACGAAGTCGGCCCGGGCTCGAGCCAGGGAAAGGGCGTATTCCGTCGTATCGACCTGAAGGAGGAGGCCCCCTTCCGCAAAACTCTGGTTTTCCCTGGAGGGGATCTCCTTGATGATGCCGCCCACCTGGGACAGCAGGGAGGTTCTGCGGAAGGCTTCCGCCTGGCCCGCTGCCGACACGGTAATCCAGAGGGTATCCCGAACGACTTCAGCCCCCACGACGGGCTGGGGAACGTCGGTAGCGAACTGCTGGGAGGCTGATTCAGGGAGAACCGTGGCATTCTCAGAGGAAGCTTCGGCTCCGTCTTCCTCCGGGTCGCCTCGGAGCCTGAAATACATGCCCGTTCCCAGGCTGCCGACGATGATGATGAAGGTGAGAATTCCGAGGGCCTGCCTGGAGAGCGCCATGCTTATTCGCCGGGCAAAATGTTGTCGTGATGTCCCTGTCGGTTCCGAAGAGCCGACCCATGGTATGACGTACGCAAATGGGGGACCGTTGCTTCACAATCTTCCCCTTCACATTCGTCCCGGTGAAGGTAGGTGGCCCGGAGGAGTGGCGGCAATGCAGGAACGGGACGGATAAAACACCCCTGAAACCATGAGGCGGAGGGTACGGAGAAGGATGTGACAGATTGCCCCACCCCCAAGAATTGTCATATTTAAGGTTTGCCGGCCAGTCGAGTACCCGTTTGGTTGACGTGAATGATCAGGCCCAGGAGACCATGGCCAACCCCAAGACAGATCGAACAGAAGAGCTAGCGGCTCTTTATGAGATTGGCAGCGCCATCCTCAGTACTCTGGATGTGGAGGCCATTCTACAGCGCGTCTGTGACACCGCCCAACGTCTGCTTGGTGCCGGGGGGGCCATGATCACCGAATACCGGGAGCAGGAGGGAACCTTCTTCCTGCACACCTGCTCCGGGACCTTCATTCCGGCTTTGCATCACACCTTCCCCTCCGCCCAAAGCCTCAGCGCCCGGGCCCTCTCCCAAGGGAAGCCCGTGGTAGACAACGACGTCGCCCATGGGCCGGCGGGAGATATCGCGAAAGCCCTTCCGGTGCCCATCGACCGGGCCATCATCGCCCTCCTGAACGGGCGGGAGGGTGTTCTGGGAACCCTGGTCTGCGTGGCCGAAAATGACCGGGACCCCTTTACCGAGGGTGATGCGGAGCTTCTGACCGCCTTTGCGACCCAGGCCGCCCTGGCCGCGGAAAACGCCAGGTATTACCAGGAAGAAAAGGGCCGGGCCCAGGAGCTGGAGCTCCTGAGGCGACAGCGGGAACAGCAAATCCAACGCCTCCACGACCTCCACGCCGCAGGCCTGGCGGTCACGTCGGACCTGGATCTTGCCGACCTCCTGGAACGGGTGGCGGATGAAGCCCGAAAGCTGACCCAAGCCGACTACGGTGCCCTGGGCGTTTTGGACGACACCAAAACCAAGCTGGCCCAGTTCATCACGTCGGGCATGGCTCCGGAGGAGATCGAAGGCATGGGTCCCCTCCCTACGGGGCACGGGCTCCTTGGGGCTGTCATCAAGGAAGATCGCTCCATTCGGCTCTCCGCCTCGTCGGAGGACGCCCGGGCGGCAGGGGTGCCCGAAGGCCATCCTATTTCCGTTTCCTTTCTCGGCGTCCCTGTCCGGGTCAGGGGCGAGGCCATCGGCAATCTCTACCTCATCAACAAAGCCGAGGGCCTGGCCTTCACGGAGCAGGATGAGACGATCGTAAAGATGCTTGCGGCCCAAGCAGCCGTGGCCATCGAGAACGCGCGCCTCTTCGCCGAGAGCGAGCGGCTGTTGGCGGAACTTGAAGCCGCCCATCGGGCCAGAAATCGCCTCCACGCCTATGTGAACCACGACCTGCGAAACGCCCTTCACGGTGTGTCTCTTTGGGCCGAAAGGCTGGAACAGGGCGCCGCCGGCCCGGCGGAGTCCTTCGACCATGAGGAGGTGCAGGAAATCGCCCGGAAGATTCTTCGGGGCGGAAGCCACGCCCTTCGGCTGGTCCGGGACGTCCTCGATCTGGCCAGACTGGAAGAGGGGCGGCTTCAGACCTGGCCCAGACGGGTCGTGATTTCGGACCTGGTGGAGGCCGCCATGGACGCCATTTCCCCGGAGGCGGACCGGCGGAAGGTGGAGCTGGTCTTCGAGGACCTGGAGGATAGGCTCGAGCTGGTGGCTGACCCGGACCGGGTGCTCCAGATCACCCTGAATCTCCTCAGCAACGCCGTGAAGTTCTCGCCGGCGGGAGGTAAGGTCTCCATGGGGGCCAGGACCGAAAACGGAATTGGATCCCCCCTGATTCGGCCCGAAGGCGGTTGGGTCGCCATCTGGGTGAACGACGAAGGACCTGGGATCGCCGCGGAGGATCTGGAGCGGGCCTGGGGAGAGTTCCAGCAGGTAAATCCGGAAGACGCAGATCAGGGCTCAGGCATCGGCCTGGCCCTGTCCCGGCAGATGGCCGAGTACATGGGCGGCACCCTGACCGTGGAATCAGCCGTCGGAAAAGGATCTCGGTTTACGCTCTGGATGCCCGCCGGAATGGAGAAAGAAGAGCGTAGCGGCTGGATCGGTTGAGGTTCGATTCTCCCCAAACATCAATCCTGCAGTATTTGATGGTCCGCCAGCAGGCCATCCTCCCGATATTTCTTCAGCTTCCGATATAACGTACGCCGGTTGATACCCAGAATCTGGGCGGCTTCACCCTGGTGCCAATGGGTTTCCTCCAGGCATTCCAGGATGTACTCCCTTTCAAGCCTCTCCAGGTCCCACCGCTCCGCCCGGGCCCGTGAAAGAGTATCCCGCTCCGGCCGCCGACCAAGAGCCTGGGGGGGGTCGAAGGGAATGGACTTGGCCCCGGCGTGCATGATGACGGCACGCTCGATGAAATTCTCCAGCTCGCGGACGTTTCCGGGCCAGTCGTAGGCCATCATCCGTGAGAGGGTTTCGGGGGGAATCTCGGGGGGCTCCACCCCGTTCTCCTCGGCGAACCGAATCCTGAAATAGTTCGCCAGGACCGGGATGTCTTCCCGTCGGCTCTGGAGGTTGGGGACCTCGATTGGGAAGACGTTCAAGCGATAGAAAAGGTCCTCCCGGAAATCACCCTCATCCACCATTTCCACCAGGATTCTGTTGGTGGCCGCGATCAGGCGGAAGTCCACGGAGATCATCTCCCGGCCCCCGACCCTCTTCACTTTCCGTTCCTGGAGGACCCGGAGAAGTTTCACCTGGATGGCCGACGACACCGTGCTGATTTCGTCCAGGAAAAGAGTGCCGCCTGCGGCTTCCTCGAAGAGCCCCCGCTTACTCTGAATGGCCCCGGTAAAGGAGCCCTTCATGTGGCCGAAGAGCTCCGATTCCAGGAGGGTTTCAGGCAGGGCCGAGCAATTGATGGCCACAAAGGGTCGGCGAGCCCGGTCCGACAGATCGTGGATGCCCCTGGACACCAGCTCTTTTCCGGTCCCGGTTTCCCCGGTTACGAGCACCGTGGCTCGGGTCGGAGCGACTCTCTCCATGAGGTCGAAGAGACGCTGCATGGGCGCGGACCGACCGACCATCTTGGTTTCAGGGCCCTGGTCTCCGGCCCGCCTACGAAGCTGGGCAACCTCCCGGCGAAGGTCCGCCTCCTCCCTGGCCCTTTTCAGGGTCAGGAGGAGTTCTTCGGTCCGGAAAGGCTTGTTGATGTAGTCGTACGCCCCCAGGCGCATGGCTTCCACCGCCGTATCCACGGTTCCGAAAGCGGTCATTACGATGAACTGTGCGTCGGTCTGAGTCGCTGGAGCCGCAGAGAGGACGTTGAGGCCGTGCATGCCCGGAAGGTTCAAGTCCAGGAGGACCAGATCGTACAGGTGGCTGTCCAGGGCTTTCAGGCCCTCTTCACCCGATTCCACTGCATCGACCCGGTAACCTTCCTCCGTTAGAACCTTAAGGAGGATATCCCGCACGATCTCCTCATCTTCAACGACCAGGACGCGGGGATTCACATCGCTTTGGTTTGCTTCTTCACTCATCGGTTGCCTTTTCCAGATGCACGGTAAATGTGGCGCCGCCCATGGTGTTGGGAGACTTCACCTTTATACCGCCTCTCTGTTCCACAAGGATCTGCCGGGTGAGGAAGAGTCCCATCCCCGTCCCCCCCGTGGTCGACACGAAGGGGAGGAAGATCCGGGACAGATCATCCGGAGGAATCCCCGGCCCCGAATCTTCGACATGAAGGTATACCCGGTCCCCATTTGATTCGGAGCGGATATTTACCCGGCGCTCTCCCTGCCAGCTCTGCAGGGCGGCCCGGGCGTTGAAAAGTAGATTAACTACAGCCTGTAGCAGATGATTTCTGTCGGCCAGCGCTTTGACCGGAGGGCCGTCCAGATCCCAGCTGCAGGTCACACCCCGTTCTTCGAAGGATCTTTTCATGAGCTCGCAGGCGCTGTCGGCGATCTCATTCAGGTCCACAGCCTCCAGGCGAGAGTACCCCGGATCCGCCAGAGCGATCAATTGCCGGGTGAGGCGGGTGATGCGCTCGGTTTGGTTGAGAAGCTGCTCCAGGGTCCTCTTCTTCTCGGCGTCTTCCGGCCCACACCCGTCGATGAGGTGATCAACAGCCACCTGAATGGACGTGTTGGGTCCGCCGATTTCCTGGGCTACCGTCGCAGCAAGCTGACCCACAGCCGCCATCTGCTCGGCCTCTACCATGCTCCGAAGCCAGTCGGGATCCAGCTCCCGGACCGGGAGGTATACCCCCCACAAACCATCAGCCAGTCCCGTCTTCTCGGATGGGCTGTCCAGTGGCGGCCGGCTGGCCTGAATGGCGGGCTGCAGTTCGGCAGGGAGGTCCCAGAGGGTACGAGGGTTCTCGATCCCCATCCGGTCCAACGCTTCCTTGGCCGGCGGGTTTACATAGACCACCCTTTGCTCCGAATCCAGAAGCACCACGGCCCGTGCCTCCCCGTCCAACGGACAGGAGGGCACCACAGCCGCAGGCCTGGGCTTTACTTCCCTGCTAGACATCGTATTCCCCAATAAACCGGACCCATCCCCACCAGGGGCTCAGTCCCCAACGAAGGCCCTCAAAAGGTCGAAGGCCGTGACGATTCCCAGAAGCTTCTTTCCTTCTACCACCAGGGCCCGATGGATTCGACCCCGAAGAAGGAATCTCCCCACCTCTTTTACTGAATCCGAAGGCTTCACCTTAAACACCGCCGGCGTCATGATATCCGATACGGTGTACCCATCAAAAACGCCCGACGGCAAAGCTTCGGCTTGGGTTTCGGTGGCTTGAAGCCAATCCACCGAGTCCAGGTAGAACGGTACGTTGGAGCTTTCGTCGTAGTCCTCGTTTGGGAGGACCAAGGTTCCCCAGCTCAGTTCGGCAGCGTTCAGTTCCTTTTCCCCTGCCCCCAGCCGAACCACGTCTGTGGTCGAGACCACTCCGACGATTTCGCCCTCCTCGGTCACAACTGGAACCCCGCTGATCTGGAAACTGACCAGCCGTTTCAGCAGAGTCCTGACCGACGTCTCGGGGGTTACTGTCACCACATCCCTTTGCATCACATCTTCCACGATCTGACTCATCGTTCCCTCCCGAGTGCTTGGAATTCTTCGATCTCCCTTAGATCGAGATCCATGCCGTCCGAGATTCATCCTCCGGAGAACCGGTTGCGTCTCCGTAACCACTTGTGGGACAAAAGATTAGGATGACGCCACTGGCCACCTGACAAGAAAAGACCCAGGCCTGAACCTGGGTCCTATTGTCTCATGCCGGAAACTCCGGGGACGGAATGCCCCGTTCGGGGCCAGAAGTCCCAACTTCGCGGCTACGCGGTACCGTAACGCTTCTGGATGTACTCCTCGAGGATCGTCTTGAATTCCCCGACCAGTCCCTCACCCTTCAGAGTCGTAAAGTGCTCACCGTCCACATAGACCGGGGCCTTGGGCTCTTCGAAAGTCCCGGGGAGGGAGATTCCGATGTTGGCGTGCTTCGACTCTCCGGGCCCATTCACCACGCACCCCATCACTGCCACGTCGAGCTCTTCCACTCCGGGGTAGGTCTGACTCCAGGTCGGCATCTGATCCCGTATGAAAGCCTGGATTTCCTGGGCCATTTCCTGGAAGAAGGTGCTGGTCGTTCGGCCGCAGCCCGGGCAGGCTGTGACCTGAGGCTCGAAGCTCCGGAGCCCGAGGGATTGGAGGATTTGCCGAGCCACCCGAACCTCTCCCGATCGGTCGCCTCCTGGGTCGGGGGTCAATGAAACCCTGATGGTGTCGCCGATTCCATCCAGCAGAATTGGGGCCAGTCCCGCCGTCGACGCCACAATTCCCTTTGCGCCCATCCCCGCCTCGGTCAGACCCAGGTGGAGAGGATAGTCGCTCAGAGGTGCCATCTGCCGATAGACGGCCACAAGCTCCTGAACCTGGGAGACCTTGCCGGAGAGGATGATGTCGTCGTGGGGCAGGCCAGTCTCCTCGGCAAGAACCGCGGATCGCATGGCACTCTCAACCATGGCATCCCGCAGGATGGCGCCGGCCTCCTTGGGCTGAGGGCTGGAGGAGTTGGCGTCCATGAGATCGGTGAGAAGGCGCTGGTCCAGAGAGCCCCAATTCACGCCGATCCGCACCGGCTTCTGATTCTCGATGGCCACCCGGATGATGGCCTGGAAGTTCTCATCCCGTCGTGTGGTTCCCACGTTTCCCGGATTGATGCGGTACTTGGCCAGGGCTCGGGCAGCCTCGGGGAATTTGGTGAGGAGAAGGTGCCCGTTGTAGTGGAAATCTCCGATGATGGGAGTGTTGTCACCGAGATCGCGGAGGCGGGCAACGATTTCGGGGACCGCCTGGGCTGCCCCCTCATTGTTGACGGTCACTCGGACCAACTCGCTCCCGGCATCGGCGAGAGCCCGGACCTGGGCAACCGTGGATTCCACGTCGGCCGTATCCGTGTTGGTCATGGACTGGACCACCACCGGATGGTCTCCCCCGACCCTTACGCCTCCAACATCGACCTCTACCGTTTGTCTCCGACTCACCATGTACTTAGTCCTCTTCCCTCAACTTCTCCAGGAGGTGAAGGAGTCCCAGCGTTGGGTCCGTGAGGCGAACCGGGTGAAGCACATCGTGATATTGTTTCAGGTGATCCATGACGAAGTTCGCCACCCGCCGAAGCGGAATGACCGTGTACCCCTCCCCGGTCTGTTCCTCCCCATCCCCGAAAGCGGCGATCCGGACCCGGGACTGAATGGCCACACCTCCATCCCGTACCCATGTTTCCCCCTGGGTTTGCAGTTCACTCACAGCCTGTTCAAGCCGGTCCGGGGGACAAAAACCGAAACGGACCAGGGCCCGGTAAAGGGTGTCTTCGTCCCGCAAATGTGGGTTGATGCGCGGCCTCCCAGCTTTCACCTCACCAATAATCAGATCCATCGCATCGGATGGAATATCCAGATCAGGGTCCGGCAGAAAGTGGAGATCATCCAGGGGCCCCGGGCGCCCCTGAGCCACGATATGGGAAGCCTGGGGAAATCGGAGGGCAAGGATGTCGATATCAGTGACCTCGAAGAAAAGGCCGTCATTACCCTTCTTAATGACGGGAACTTCTGTAGTCGCGAAATATCCGTTGAGCGTCAGGTAGGTTTTTACCAACGAGACCGCTGAATTCAAGACGGGGCCTCCTTTCACGGGCCATGGTTTCTGTCGTAGAATACCGCTCAGGGGATGTGCCCGGAACCCCGCACGGTACCGAGGGTTCTCTGATGCGGAAAACACAACCCCCAAATGGAGAAGACTAATGTCGGCCGCGAGAATCACCATAAGTGAAAACGGCTCCCTGAAAGTAGAAGGGGAAGTCACCCTGGAAGACAAAGACGGAAACCCAGTTCCAACCCGAGAGGGTGCTCCCTTCTTCCTCTGCCGGTGCGGTGCTTCAGGGAATAAGCCGTTCTGCGATGGATCCCACAAAAGGGTGGAGTTCGACGGTTCATAGGGAGGCGTTCGATGCCGGACCCAATTGATAGTTGGCGCAAACTCCTGGACCGATATGAGGAGTTCAAAACGGGCCAGTGGTGTTTCCGCGGGGACTGTCGTAACCCCGGGGCGCTAAAGACCAGCCTGGAGAGAGCCGCCGTCGACCGTTGGGGACGGGAATGGTCCGAGTTGCCTGAGATCGAGGAAGGCCTTTTGAGGCGTTTTCAGCGAGAGGCCCACCTCTATTTGTCATCGGAACCTGCTGAAGGGGACCGCATCGGTTGGCTGTCCCTCATGAGGCACCATGGAGCACCAACCAGACTCCTGGATTGGAGCTTTTCCTTCTTTGTCGCGGTGTTCTTTGCGGTTGAACGAGCCGAGCCGGAGCGGGCTTCCTCCATATTTGCCATGAACCTGGGAAGGATTCGGGATCGGGTGGATGAGCTTCCCCACCTTCGGTCTTTCCTCCTGAAGGACCCGAATGCGAAGCATCC
>RCNC010001149.1_pt1 | contig 17662 bp, 14 predicted proteins | sample 2041301 | NCBI WGS metagenome assembly RCNC01 (sample SAMN09708231, study PRJNA481090) | Marine sediment metagenome, whole genome shotgun sequencing project. | biome: marine sediment; feature: ocean; material: sediment; isolation source: Sewage treatment plant 13A marine sediment (STP13A) ... | reverse complement strand
CACACAGGCCACATCCTTATCAGGAAAGGCCAGTTGGACCCCCATAGCCGCAGGCAAACCGAAGCCCATGGTGCCCAGACCACCGGAGTTTATCCAACGCCGAGGCTGGTCGAAGCGGTAGTATTGGGCGGCAAACATCTGGTGCTGACCAACATCGGAGGTGACATATGCATCGCCATTCGTGGCCCTGTACAGACTCTCGATCACCTGCTGCGGCATGATCATGTCACTTTCACGGTAGCGGCGCCCCGACAATAAGCCATGGGAAGCGCGCCAGTCCTCAATCTGTTGCCACCAGCGCTCCAGGGCATCCACATTGGGTAAAGTGCTGTCTTTCTCCCGCAGCTGCCCGATTTGCGACAGCATTTCTGTCAGCACGGACTGCACCGGGCCTACAATGGGAATATCCGCCATCACCGTCTTGGAGATAGATGCGGGGTCCACATCGATATGGATTATCTTGGCGCCAGGACAGAACTTGTCCACCGTATTGGTAACCCGGTCGTCGAAGCGCGCACCGATCGCCAGAATACAGTCACTGTGGTGCATGGCCATATTGGCTTCGTAGAAGCCATGCATGCCCAACATGCCCAGAAATTGGCGATCACTGCCGGGGTAGGCCCCAAGACCCATCAGGGTATTGGTTACCGGGTAATTGAGTTCCCGGGCCAATTGCGTGAGCAATTCACAGCCCTCTCCCAGGATCACACCACCCCCGGCATAGATCACCGGGCGCTTGGCTGCAAGCAGCATTTTGGCCGCTTTCTTGATCTGGCCGGTGTGCCCGCGCTGCGCCGGAGAATAGGAACGCATCTTGACTGTTTTCGGGTAGTCATATTCGAACTTTTCGTCCGGCCGCGTTAAATCCTTGGGAATATCGATAACCACGGGACCGGGACGACCGGTAGACGCTATATGGAATGCCTTCTTGATCATGCCGGGCAGCTGCTCGGTCCGCTTTACCATGAAGCTGTGCTTCACTATGGGTCGCGATATACCTACCATGTCCGTTTCCTGGAAAGCATCCTCCCCGATCAGGTGACTCTGCACCTGGCCAGACAGTACCACCATAGGAATCGAGTCCATGTAGGCCGTGGCTATTCCAGTAATCGCATTGGTAGCACCGGGGCCCGAGGTGACCAGTACCACGCCCGGTTTCCCTGTAGCCCGCGCGTAACCATCTGCAGCGTGGGTAGCCGCCTGTTCATGGCGCACCAGCACATGGGGCACCTTGCAGTCCTTGAACAGGGCATCGTATATATGTAGTACCGCGCCACCGGGGTAGCCGAAAATATATTCAACTCCCTCATCTTCCAGGGCACGGGCGATCATCTCACCGCCGGATAACAACTCCACAATCAATCTCCAATTTAAAACGCCCGGCGCGTAACCCTCACCGGAACATTCCAATTTATGTGTGGACGTTGCTGCGCGAATACCAGGAACCGGTATTCGAAAAGCCACGCCACCCCCAATCAAGCTCGATACACTGCCCGGAACTCACCCCCAGGAACACTCCTTGAGGGATATACGATCACGAACAGCCTGTGTATCGGTCGCCCTGCGGGGTAGCGCAGTGTCTGGCCCTCAATTCGGCCGGTATGACACGAATTGAATACGGGACTCACAAGCAGCTGTAGCGAATAATCAGATCACAACAGTAAACCAGAGGCCGAGGGTACTCGACGTTAGCCGTTGCCACATGTAAGACAGCTATATTGTTGGCGCGAAGTCGCCTAAAGTCAACCTTCAACAACAAAGGGACCCTCTTTTGCCGTAATTATGCCCAATTGCCTAACGAGGGCTTGTGGGGTATTTTTAGCCTAGGTAAGCAGGATAATTCTTGGGAAGATATGTAATGCGAACACTGATCAAATGTACGCTGTTAGCTGCGTGCCTGGCCACGGGCATGAACATTTTGAACGCCGCCGCTGGCGAGGTGTACTACCGCTGGGTTGATGAACGCGGCAACCCCACGCACAGTGACCGGCCACCGCCCAAGGGCATCGATTACGAGGTTATTACTACTGGTTCCAACTTCAAGCGTGAGGTTGACGCCGAGGAAGGCGTCGTACCACTGGAAGTCAAACCCAATCCCGGTAATGAGTTCGAAGTAGTCACCGAAAAGAGCGCTGTCAAAAAGAACCCTGAGTATTGTTCTCGGGCCAAAGACAACCTGGTCCAACTGAACACGAGAGCGCGTATTCGGACACGCAACGAAAACGGCGAGGTCTCCTACCTCACCGAGGAAGACAAAGCTACGGAGCGCAAAAAAGCCCAGGACGCGATCGATGCGTACTGCGATTAACTATTCCTAAAAGAGAGAAGTACTACTTTGAAACCCGTTTTTCGACATAGTCTCAGTACACTTTTGATGCTTGTGTTAACCGCAGGTAGCCTTGAAAGTGTGGCTGCAACAAACTACTACCGCTGGATTGACGAACGGGGCAATACGATTCACAGCGATCGCCCGCCGCCAACAGGAGTGGATTATGAAGTGGTCCGCACTGGCGCCAGTTTCAAACGCCCGGGATCCTCAGACGAAGCGCCGGGCACAGAGCCTGGCGGAGACGGTGAAGCGGGTCAGGCAGATGCTGCGGCAGCAGCAGCCCAGAGCCAACAAGATCCCGAGCTTTGTGCGAGCGCCAAGAACAATCTGGATGCTCTCACCAATTCGGACAGGGTCACCATGCGCAATGAAAAGGGTGAGGTCCATGTGCTCACAGCCGAAGAGATCAAAATGAACATCCAAACCACCCGCGGACAAATCGAGGCGTTTTGCGAGTAGTTTTCAGGCGCGACTGATAAACCTCGTGGGCACTCACTGCAACGGCCCATGAGGTGCTATCCCCCACCGGTCACTACATTACTTCGGGAAATTCTCGTAGAATTGCTGGAAATAGCTATCACTGAAGCTGCCTTTTCCAGCCACAATACATTCAACTATAGAAACCGCTGGGCTCTCGCCTCCGCCTATCTTGTAGGCATTGGCCTTCTTAGCCGCTGCCTGCGCTGTGGCCCGTGCGTCAGACTGGACCATCACTAATCCGGCGACGCCATCCTTGGTCTGTACCTCACAGGCATAGGTGACCTGGGGAAGTTGGGCGGATGCCGTTCCACTCACCAAAGTGGCGAGTAAGATCAGCCCGGGGCGAAACATTTTCACTACATTAACTATATTGGCCATGTCGAATACCTTTCCTGGGGGTTCACCAACATTCTGTGTCGGTGGAACCCGTTGCTGTCTTGGTGCCGTTTGAGTTGAGTATAAAGCTGGTACATCTCGTATCTTTAGTTTGTGGTGAGCCGGTCGCCGGTGTCGCGGTTAGCTTGTAACAGGTTGCGATCTTGGAAGTTCCCCCGTCACAATCTTTAGCCTCGATACTGTAATGTCCATCGGTAGAAATATAGGGATTAGTCGTATAGCCCAGGTCCTCCATATCGAGGGTATATGTGGACCGATCAAGCATGTATTTTTCCTGACGGCCCGCAGCATCCATCAGGGCAGACATGCCATCGGCACGTCGCCCCTTTTCCAGGGATCCTTTATAGGCGGGTAAAGCCACCATCATCAGGACCCCTACAATGACTACCACGATCATCAACTCGATTAACGTGAAACCTCTTTGCCTGCTTCTATTCACCCTTAGTACTCCTCTCGGTACCAGTAGTTACCGAACGGTGCTGGGAATGTCTCGTACAAGTTGCATACGCCGTTGTTACAATCTGGTGGGTTATCCGGATCCGGAGTTCTCGGCGGAGTACCAGGCGGCAATACAAAGCTGATTTCATCATCGATGACAATCACCGAGGGTGTATCCGGAATGATTGGGCCGAGAGGAATAATTTGGCGCTCGCCATTATAAATATCAACCACGTACAATTTACCCTCACCAGATCGAGGTTCGCAGGTATTGATATTGGTGATAATGCTGGCCGGGGTAAAGGTTGTGAATGCTACCCTGCCCGCAATAGTAATGGAGTCAGAGAGGCTCTTTTCACCAGTCCCGGTCAACTGCAGCTTCCAGCCTAAGGACGATGCCAAAGAATCCTGGGCAGTCTCACGGACCTCCAGGGTTGAGCTGTTGAGATCATCATCGGTGATATCATACAAAGCACTGGTGAGTAACGGCAGACTACAGCGAAAATCGACACTCGCCTCTGCATCATCTGGATCGTTACACCGGCCAATGGACGGCTCATCAGTGGTATAGGGCGCAGTTCGTAGATCGCGGAGCAAATAAAACGCATTGTCTACATCCATACCCAGCGGGTCTGTGCGATCGCCACTGCCCACCATGAGAACATCAATCGCAGTACCATCATTGGCCCGAATACGCACGGCATCCACGGCATTGAAGAAGCGGCGATCATTCGCTGCTCCGCTGGCAGCGAGTTGAGCAAACTTCACGACCCTCCACGATTCAGTAGCTGTTGAGGTAGGTATGGTACTGCCTATATCAACTCTCCAGATGTTGCCGCCGGTGTCGGTAAGGTACAGTCGATCAGTTAACTCATCACCGTTACTATCCAACAGCGTCACCTCGGCCGGCACCGAGTCCACCAGCCCGGGAACATTCAGGTTGGTGGCCGTAGCGGCGGCGGGTGTTATGGTCCTGACCACAGCTCCAGTCTCGGCATCAAGAATAAAAACACCCCGACCCATACTGTCATCCGTGCCCACGCCACTACCATCCTTGTTGAGATCGTAACCGGCACCTACCACCACTACGGGTTTCAATACATCATTGTCGTCAACATAACCGGGTATTTTGGTTACCACCGGAGATGACCAGGTGAACCCCATCTCAGACATACCTGTAACATCGGCACCTTTCGCCCACAGGAATCGAGGGCTGGACGGATTGGATACATCCATGGCGTAGATGGATCGTCCACCTCGTCTCATACCAACATAGACCCATGCTTTATCCCCATCCGAGGACGAGATCGTGCCGTCACCATTCACATCCTGCGTGTAAGCAACTGGCGTGAGATCAAGGCCATACACATGGTCATTGGACAAACTGTTTACCCTGCGCTGATTGAGTATCGACGCAAGTTCCTTGGGGAAAAACGCCCAATCTTCCTGGCCATCATCATTACCAAACATATGCAGGAAGCCAGCGTTAGTGCCCACGATCACTCTCAGGTCGGGGTCGGCCATATCGTAACTGCCCAATGCCCCATAGTTGAGAATTAGCGGCTGACTATGCAGGGGATCACCGAAAACCCACTCTCTCGCTGAGCCAGTGGATGAACCATCAGGATTGATCCCATAACCCTGGCCGTAGGCAATAACAGTCTCTAACGCTGGCCCGCCACTCACGCCAAACAATGCATAAAGCTCAGCAGCTGAGCTGAGCCCATCAAAAGCATCGTAGGTTATGTTGCTGCTATTAAACGCTTCCAGTATTGGAGCGTCACCGGTATTGATCAAGATAGTACGGGTAGACGGGTTCCTGTTAGCCAGCAACTCTCCTACACCCCCCTCTTCAACCAAACCGCCATCATCAGTACTCCAGAAAGTATCCGCATCATCCTTGATAAAACCTGTAGCGGGATCAATAGCCCCGTCACCATTCTTATCGACAATAGCCAAACTATTGTCTACAGCAGCCACCTTCAACTTCTTGATGTTACCTCGCCAATCGATACGATCATCGGGCTTGAACATGGCGTAATAGACATCGTCGCGACTCTCTGTCCGGGTAAAGGTATCGACCGCCACGGCAGGCGAGGTAAACGTGGACTCGGTTGACAGGATACTGAGCAGCGCGCCCTGGAACGCTGCCGACAGTGCCGTTGCGCTATTCGCTCCATAGTACAAACCGCCGCCGAGGGTTGCTGTTTCTTCCAGTAAATCCGGCCCGGTCCAGCCGGCAGGGGGTGTAAGATCAAAACCGATGGTATAGGTGATACCAAATTGATCGCCATTACTATCGTCGCCATCAAGATCGTTGCTGGCCATATACTCCGCCAGTTCCGGCAAACAGCTCTTGGGATTGCCGTTCCCTGAAATATCATCCGGGAATTCTCGGCAAGTTTTTCCAGTCAGGAGCTCGATGGCTTCAGTTGCCTCATTGTCATGGGTGGGCAAACCATCCGTCATCAAAATTACGTAGACATAGGCGCAATCAGAGGTCGGCGAAATATAATCGTCGCCATCTTCCGCCGCCGTATCTCGTACCGGCAAGTCACGATCCGGGGTGCCGCCCGTATCACGTTTTTTACCGAACAGCACCTCATCTGCTGCAAGATAGCGATAAATCTCATAGGCGCTTTCACACAAGGGGGTCCAGCCACCAGGCGTCAGGTCATCGTTAACCATATCCACCAGGTTCGAACGCTCGGTTGGACTCATGTCCGAAATAATGCGACTGATAATCCGGCCACCATCTTCGTCCTGGCCGTTAGTATTGTCATTGAACGTCGCCAGACCGAAATCAACCCCCGTATTGGCGCTGATGAGATTTGAAATCACATCCTTGGCAATGTCGATTCGAGCGCGGTCCTCTATGAGCGAATCGTCATACCAGTAATCCACATAGTTGGCGCTGTAGAAGGTATACCCCTGATTGCCCCAGTCTACATTCGAATCTGCCGGAGTTGCGCCCCCAAATACCTGGGCATCGGGAACATTATCCAACGCATAACCATCTGCCACACTGGGGCCATTGCCAGGCTCACTATTAGTTATATCTACTTTACACTCAACATGCACAGGTGAATTATCACTCCTGGACAGGTCAGACCAGCCACCGGGAATCGTTTCGTTGGTGCAAGTGCTTGTAAGCGTACCACCCCGGTTGCGACACCAGCGGGCGGGAAACCACCTCCCCCACCCGGTAGGCGCCGCCCCGGTAGCGGAGCATATTGTTTCACAGGACTCTTCCGTCCTGCTGCCCTCCCAGCGCTGGGCTCCTCCCGTAGAGAAAAATCCCTGGTTATTAAGCCCGCCAGAAGAAGACTCACAACGGTTAAGTGTCTTGGTAAACCACTGGGTTTCTGCACCCCCACCCGGTTGCGGGGGCGTACCATCAGTGGACCAGTACAACCGGTCAAACTCGGCGCCATCGATACCGCCATCGTAATCAGTTTTGGTGGGATCATACTCTGGCCGCTGCCCGGTAATTTCGGTACGCATACTGCCGGAATCATCGAACAGGATAAGCACCTTCGGGCGCCCGGAGACCGAGCTATTGGCGGTTACCTGGAAGATTTCCGTGTCGTCAGCGTTAACTGGCATTGTCATGCCTGTCAGGCAGGCCAACACGGTGAGAGGTATCAACAACATATTTCGAGGCATTGTAAAGTTCATTTACTTGCCCTCCTTGGATTGATCAATCCAGTCACACAACAACCCTTGCTGTGTTTTCCTGGATGTGGGTTCAAATGCTTTCATATTCACTTAATTGCTCGCTAAAACCGTCTTCACAACGCCCAGGGATGCCTGTGTCCGGGCCCTGGAGGTGACCTTGTGTTCTGCATCAATGCGGTAGTAATCACAGGCGAAAGTACCTACGCTATAGCCACCGCGTCCCGAGCGGGGCCGTGGACAGGCCCTGTCAAAGGCGGTCAAACTGACGCCAGCGGTAACCGAATTTTGCTCATTCAAATTGGTCAATGGGTTGGCAGTGGTAAATGGGTTCATCCACCTGCTACCGACAAAAGGATCATCGGCAGTAGCGGCCAACGCCAGTGCGCCAAATAATCCCGCCTCCGTCGACTGCAGGGAGTTGTTCTGGTCCTGCATATTAGAAGCCATCTTCAGGCTTATGGTGCTGTTGCGAGCGGCGGTAACACTGATAATGGTCACCACCAACAGGAACAACAGCGAAACCACCAGCGCTATACCGCGCTGCCGGCCTTGATAATCGTAAGACTTCACTGTCCACCTCGTATATAAAACAGACGATTGCGTAAAGTAATGGGGCTACTCACCAGCAGGCGCGAAAACTCCTGTGGGTCCGCGTCACTGGGGGAATTGGGATCATCCGTGGCAGGCGTATACTCCAGGTCCGCCATGACATAGGTTTTCTCATCGACGTAATTGGGATCGCTATCCAGGCTGCGCACCAACAAAAACACCTCTATAAAGCCCACCGATGTCCAATCCCATGTGGTGGGATCTTCAGTGCTATTCAAATCACGATAGGTGTCGATATCGCCATCGCCATCGGTATCAAAGCCAAAGCGAAAGCGCATATTCTCCACACCCTCTACCAGGTCTTCCCTCACAACAGCCATCGATCCTAATGATGCATCCCAGCGCAATGTCCTACGCGCAAGCACAGGCGGCTCGGCGTCACGCACATAGTAGACCTGGAATTGATACGGCCAGGCCCGGGCGCGCGCCATGGGCTCCCCATCCTCAACCTTGGGAAAAGAGCTGGTGGCTTCTTCCCCATCCATCAACAGCCCACTCTCGGCGTTCGCCACAACATAGGTCACTTGCGGATCCATGGCATTTGGAAAACTGATACGACCGTCCGGGGTGTCGCTGGGGTCGTTCGGATCAGCATCCAGGAGGGGTTCGGGCAGCAGATACTTGATCACCAGAATATCCGAACCACCATCTGTGGTATCGCCGTCAGTCGTGTCACCCTTAGCGTCGTCAAGAATGCCAAAGGGGGCAGCGTCACCCTCTTTGAAGCGCATGGCAAAGAGGAAATTTGACAGGTCGTTCGCGTCGCACTCATCAGTGCAGTTGTCACCGGGCGTGTCAAGATTCGGATGGTCGACAACATCCTGCGCTTCAATCCCCGCCATAAAGCCCGCATGGCGCAATGAATCGGTCATCACCTGTAAAGCAAACCTGGCACTGTTGCCCAGGCTGATGGACCTTTCAGCTTCAGTATAGGAGCGCGATGAAGCCAGATAGATAGAAATGGCACCGCCAATTAATATGGTTCCCAGCAGCATCGCTATCATGAACTCGATGAGAGAGAGTCCATGTTGACCTTTCGTGTTTGTGATGCTCTTCAAGATCATAGCTCCGTCTCGTCAACAACAAAGGTACTAACGGTAACCCGGCGGCGAAAGCTCTCCTCGCCCGTTGTTACCGAACCACAGGCAGGCTCACCACTGGCAACCCCATCGGTAGACTCCTGCAATCCACGCCACTGCACCAATACTGAAAGCTGCCCGCTTCGCACCCAGCTACCCCAGGGCGCAAAGGTGATGCAGCCTCTGGGTTCAGTCAGGCCCGCTACCGCGGTGGTGGTAGCGTCCTCGGTAATGGTTACGTTTTCTCCACGCAGCACCTGCTCCCACTGCCACAAGTCATGAGTCGCCAACTGGACAGGGCTACAGGACGCAGAAATACAATTGGGTGTTGGCTCAGAGGTCGCAGTACCAGGGCCTATGGGTGATCCCAAGCCAGTGACATATGTGACCAGCCCGCCAGGGTTATTGCGCACGCGCTCCAGCATACCGTCCGCCATGTTCACTGCCCGTGCTCGCTGCACCGCTTCATACTCCGACGTTTTTGATACCGACAGCAGGCTGACAATACCCAGCACGCCTACAGCCAGAATCACAAAGGTGACTAGCACCTCAATCAGTGTAAACCCGCCTTCACGGAATTTGCGCTGCGAGGTTCTGGAGTTATGGACAAACAACATTGCTACCCCCTACCTCGACAATTTCATCATCATTGGTGTCGGTCGCAAATCGTACTGCCCCGGCATTGTTGAGAATTACCGCAGACGCCTCGGTAGCACCGCGGTCATCACAGAGCGTGAAATTGCCATTGCGGTTCAGGCTGTCCCCGCGGGAACTGAACCGCACACTGCTGGCGGCGCTGCCGCCAGGGTCTCTGAAAGTAACGACAAGGCCGGGCGCGTTATGCTCTTTTAGCTGAAAAATGTCTTCGCCAGTGTCTACGACCCCGTCATTGTCAGCATCGGCAAAGGCCAGGTGCGCCGTGTTCCATGAAGTGGTATTGGTGGCACATGAGGTGGAATTACTGGTTTCGCAAACGACCACAGGCATACGACGTGCCATTGCCTCAGAGCGGGCGTTGGCCAAAGTTGCGCGAATGGCATAGGTTTCAGCGCGCATGCGGCTGTTCTTGATCGTGTCGACAAACGTCGGCGCCCCAATGGTAAGTAACACAGCTAGAACAGCGACCACCGCCATCAGTTCGACCAGCGTAAAGCCCTGCTCCCTGTCAGGTAGGCAATACGCTGCCTTGCTGTATTTTGATTTTATAGCCAACTGCTGCATCCCAATCACTATCCCCTTTACGTGACTTAAAAGTACCAAACCCGCTCGAGAAAGCCATGGGGCTACCGATTAACGGCGAATATGGACGATAAACGGGTACGATGGGGGGGGAAATGAGAACTATTTCACATTTCAAAACGCACCTACACTACTTCCCTAAGCCCTGAAAAGCCTCAAGCAAGCCAGGTATGCTCCAGGCAATGACCGTGCAACCCGCTGAGGCCGCGCAATCAGTCTTTGGGCAGAATGGTCAGATCCAGTTCAATATCTGAGTTGAGCATCCCCGATTGCATAACCTTGATATAGTTGTCCAGCCTGCGCTGCGCTTCATGCATGTCGCCGAAGGGCCCCTCAGTAGTACCTTCCCTGGTCAGGAAGAACCATCTTCCATCCTGCTGGAATACCCGACTGGAACGAAACCAGCTTTTACTCGCTTCATCACCACCACGTTTTATTGTCACAGGGTCCCCCTCCCTACTGCGCTACGCACGCGAGATCAGTTTTATGAATTTCTTAGCAGACAGCATAAAGCCCAAAAGATGTGCTTGCGACTGCAATATTCACGCTGCAGCCACGCACAGGCAGGCCTGGAAGATCGGGCATTACCAGCCCAACCTCCACTGCAGTTCTTCCCGGCGCGGAAGCGGGACTATTGATCCCTGGCGGTGAAAGCAGGTGCTCCGTCTTCCAGATCGGCCACTATAAGCTGGCCAGGCTGAAACTCACCGGCCAGCAACAACTGTGCCAAGGGGTTTTCCAACTCCCGCTGGATAGCCCGTTTCAGCGGGCGTGCACCATAGACAGGGTCGAACCCGGCCTCCACCAGCCGATCCATAAAGGCATCACTGATCTCCAGCTCCAGATCTCTCTCGGCCAACCTCTCCTTGAGAATGTGCAACTGTATACCGGCGATACCGCGAATCTGGTCCTGAGCGAGAGGATGGAATACCACCGACTCATCCACACGATTAATAAACTCAGGCCGAAAGTGAGTTCCCACAACCTCCATGACCGCCGCTTTCATCGCCTCATAATTGTCTTCACCGGCCATCTCCTGGATCAGGTGTGAGCCCAGGTTGGATGTCATCACTATCACCGTATTGCGAAAATCCACAGTGCGACCCTGGCCATCCGTCAGGCGACCATCTTCCAGTACCTGCAACAGGATGTTGAATACATCCGGGTGAGCCTTCTCCACTTCGTCCAGCAACAGCAGGGAGTAGGGTCGACGACGGACTGCCTCAGTGAGGTAGCCTCCTTCCTCGTAGCCCACATAACCCGGCGGCGCACCGATAAGGCGAGCCACTGAGTGTTTCTCCATAAACTCGGACATATCCAACCGCACCATGGCATCTTCACTATCGAACAGAAAGTTAGCCAGTGCCTTACACAGCTCAGTCTTACCGACACCGGTGGGCCCGAGAAACAGGAAGGAACCATTGGGGCGCTTGGGATCGGACAAGCCGGCCCGGGAGCGCCGCACGGCATTGGATACTGCAGTGATCGCCTCTTCCTGGCCGACCACTCTTTCATGCAGGGATAGCTCCATGCGCAACAGTTTTTCCCGGTCGCCCTCCATCATCTTGGACACGGGAATGCCGGTCCAGCGAGAAACGACCTCGGCGATCTCCTCCTCTGTCACCTTGTTGCGCAGCAGGACGGTCTCGGTTGTCTCTGATTCCTGCGCCGTAGCCAACTGCTTTTCCAGCTCTGGCATACGGCCGTACTGCAGTTCAGACATCCGGGTAAGGTCGCCGGCCCGGCGGGCCGCTTCCAGGTCGAGCTTCACCTGTTCCAGGTCGCTCTTTATCTGGGCGGCACCCTGTACCATGGCTTTCTCACCCTTCCAGATTTCCTCCAGATCTGAAAACTCCCGCTGTACGCGATCGATTTCCTCGTTCAAAATTTCCACCTGCTTGGCGGCGGCGGGATCGGTATCTTTTTTCACTGCCTCGCGCTCGATCTTGAGCTGGATAAGGCGCCGCTCCAGTTTATCCATGGACTCAGGCTTGGAATCGATTTCCATGCGAATGCGGCTGGCGGCCTCATCCACCAGGTCTATGGCCTTGTCCGGTAACTGGCGATCTGTGATATAGCGCTGTGAAAGCTTGGCCGCGGCGATAATCGCGCTGTCGGTAATATCGACACCGTGATGCACCTCGTAGCGCTCTTTCAGGCCGCGCAGGATCGCGATGGTGTCCTCCTCATTGGGCTCGTCCACCAACACCTTCTGGAAGCGGCGTTCCAGGGCTGCATCTTTCTCCACATACTGGCGATATTCGTTCAGGGTAGTGGCCCCGACACAATGCAATTCACCCCTGGCCAGCGCGGGCTTGAGCATATTGCCCGCATCCATAGAGCCCTCGGCTTTACCGGCGCCGACCATGGTATGGAGTTCATCGATGAACAGGATGATACGGCCCTCCTGCTTGGAGAGCTCATTGAGCACCGCCTTGAGGCGCTCCTCGAAATCACCGCGGAATTTGGCACCGGCAAGCAACGCACCCAGGTCCAGCGACAATACGCGCTTGCCGCACATGCTTTCGGGTACCTCGCCATTGACTACACGTTGGGCCAGGCCCTCGATAATAGCGGTTTTACCCACGCCGGGCTCACCGATCAGTACCGGGTTATTCTTGGTACGTCTTTGCAGCACCTGGATGGTGCGGCGGATTTCATCATCGCGCCCGATCACCGGGTCCAGCTTGCCCTGCTCGGCCAGCTCCGTAAGGTCAATAGTGTACTTGTCCAGCGCCTGGCGGGATTCTTCAGCTTCGGGGTTATTCACCCCCTCCCCCCCACGCAGGGTTTCAATCGCCCCTTGCAGATTAAGGGCGGTAACACCGCTGGATTTCAGCAATTCGCCCACTGGCGTCTTGCTCTCCAGCATAGCCAGCAACACCAGTTCGCTGGAAATATAGGCGTCCCCGCCCTGCTGCGCCAGCTTGTCTGTAACATTGAGGATACGGCCGAGGTCATTTGACATATGAATGTCGCCACCCGCGCCAGCAACTGTCGGCAGGGCGTCAATAGCCGCATCACTGCCCTGGGCCAAACGGGCAATATCTGCACCCGCTTTTTGCAGTAAAGGCTTACAGGCACCGCCTTGCTGGTCCAGCAGGGCGCTAAGCAAGTGTACCGGTTCAATAAAATTGTGATCCTTGCCCAACGCCAGGGACTGCGCATCCGCCAGTGCCACTTGCAATTGGTTGGTCAGTTTATCCATTCTCATAATCAATCTCCTTAATGATGCCCCCCGGGGGAGGTGTATCACTCTCTTGCAAGCATATATGGGGCCAAATAGCCCTGTTTCAAGCAAGGAAACAGGGTGGGAAGAACTCTAGCGCCTCAGGATCAGGCTGGCCATCCGGCCGGTCTGGCCATCCCGACGGTAGGAAAAGAAGCGCGCCGGATCACTAAAGGTACACAGGCCACCGCCATAGATATTCGTGACCCCGATCGCAGCCAGGCGAATTCTGGCCAGGGCATACAAGTCGGCGAAATAATGGTCGGGACCCTGCGGATTACTAATAAAACAACCGGCCAGCAAGTCATGCTGCCCGGGCTGCGCGGCGTCCAGAAAAGCCGCCCGAACCTCAGACCCCACCTCAAATGCCGCGGGGCCAATGGCGGGGCCCAGCCAGGCGAGTAACTGACTGCAGTCCACCCCCATGGCTGCCACCGTAGACTCCAGCACTCCGGCCAGCAAGCCGCGCCAACCGGCATGGGCCGCAGCCACGACCTCACCGGACGTGGAACAAAACAGTACCGGCAGGCAGTCCGCCGTCAGGATGGGACAGGCGACACCGCAGCGGCCACTCCAGACGGCATCCGCCTCCGGGCAGGGTGCGCCCTCTCCCGCCTCCACCACGCCCACCCCGTGCACCTGGGTCAACCAGGGAATACTGCACCCCTGGGGCAGGGCCTGTGCCAAAAGAGCTCGATTGCCGGCCACCGCATCATCAGCATCTCCCGCATGGTGACCGAGATTGAAACTATCGTAGGGAGACAGGCTGCAGCCACCGGAACGGGTAGTACTGAGGGCCAGGACACTAGCGGGGGCTGGCCAGTCGGGCTCAATAAAGTGTGGTGTCGCGGGCAAGGGGCGGATCTTCCTGTTCCAGTATGGAAATCAAGCCGAGGATATCGTCCGGCAGGGGACAATCAAACTCCATTGGCTCCCGGGTCTCTGGATGAATCAACCCAAGGGCCCGGGCATGCAGAGCCTGGCGCGAAAAACCACGCAGAGCCTCAATCAATTCATCAGAAGCGCCCTTGGGGATGCGCGGGCGTCCACCGTAGGTGGGATCCCCGATCAGCGGGTAGTGTCGATGTGCCATGTGCACACGAATCTGGTGTGTACGACCGGTTTCCAGGTTTACCGAAATACGGGTGTGGTGGCCAAACCGTTGCGCAATACGGTAGTGGGTAATGGCGGGCTTACCTCCTGCCGCCAAAACAGCCATTTTCTTGCGCTGTTTTGGATGCCGTCCCATGGGAGCATCCACCGTACCGCCACCGGTCATCACGCCTATACAAAGAGCGCAATACTCGCGTTTGACAGTGCGAACCTGTAATTGATCCACCAGGTGATGATGAGCCGACAGGGTCCGGGCAACCACCATGATGCCTGAGGTATCCATATCCAGACGGTGCACGATACCGGCCCGGGGCAGCTGCGCCAACTCTGGCGCATGGGACAGCAGGGCGTTGACCAGGGTACCGTCGGCATGGCCAGCGGCGGGATGCACCACCAAGCCCGCAGGCTTGTTTAACACCAGGATACTGTCATCCTCGTAGACAATATCCAGTGGGATATCCTGGGCCTGCCAGCGAACCTCCTGTTCCAGTTCAGCCTCTACCTGCAGGCTGGCTCCTGCGGATACCTTGTCCCTGGTCCGGTGCTGCGCACCGTCCACGCGCAATTCACCCTTTTTGATCCATGCCTGCAAGCGCGAACGGGAGTACTCAGGGAATAACTGGGCCGCTGCCTGGTCCAATCTGTGACCCTGCATCTGGGGCGGCACAATGGCCTGCAGTTCTATCCTGTCCGTCATCATATTTCCTGTTTATGCGGCCGCCAGCCTGTGGTTAAATACCCCGCAGCTACACTCTCGCTGCCGTGCATAATACCACGGCCGCGCACTCCGATTTGGTGGATACATTGAAATACATCCTGATTCTGATCTTCAGCCTGGCCCTCTACGGCTGTTCCAGCAACGACGAGTTGCCCGATATCGCCGCCGACACTGGCGAACAACAAATGTACGAAGACGCACAGCGCTACCTGCGCGGCGCCAACTATGACCTGGCTGTGCGCAGCCTGCAGCTGCTTGAGTCCCGGTATCCCTTTGGAAAATACGCTGAGCAGGCGCAACTGGAGCTGATCTACGCGCACTACAACGCCTACGAACACGAAGCCGCGGTTGAAGCTGCTGACCGCTTTATCCGCCTGCACCCGCAACATCCCAACGTGGATTACGCGTTTTATATGCAGGGTCTGGCCGCCTACTCGGGGAATGAAGACATTTTCGCGCGCTTTCTGCCGACGGACGTCACCAAGCGGGATACCAGCCACGCCAGGGAAGCGTTCGCAGAATTTGCGCAATTGCTATCACGTTACCCGGACAGCCCCTATGCGGCCGACGCCAAAGCCCGGATGGTCGCTCTGCGCAACCTGATGGCGCGGCATGAAATCAACGTCGCCAATTACTACCTGCGCCGCGGTGCCTACCTGGCCGCAACCAATCGCGGCCGCTATGTCGTTGAGAACTACGAACGCACCCCAGCGGTTGCAGACGGGCTGGCAGTCATGGCCCAGGGCTACATCCTGCTGGGCATGGATGACCTGGCCAAGGACTCCATCGACGTGCTGGCGCTGAATTTCCCGGAGCACCCCTCCATCGATAAAAATGGCGAGTTTGCCAGCGTCTATACCCTGGACGGCTTACAGAGCTCATGGATAAATAAAGCTTCGTTTGGCTTGTTTGACCCGCCACAGCCGCCACAATTTGATAATCGCCCCAAGACCTGAAACCAGCCGGTATACAGCCTCGGCAAATTCCCTTAAGCGGCTAGTCTCCCAGGCCCCAGCCTGAGGTGATGGGGTAGCGGCGATCGCGACCAAAGCCACGCCGGGATATACGCACACCAATGGGTGCCTGGCGCCGCTTGTACTCGTTGACGTCTACCAGGCGTAATACCCTGTGCACCTGCTCACGGTCCATGCCCGTGGCAATAATCGCCTCTGCACTGTAATCCTCCTCCACGTAGAGAGCCAGGATACGATCCAGCACGTCGTAGGGAGGCAAGCTGTCTTCATCTTTCTGGTCCGGCGCCAGTTCCGCCGAGGGTGGGCGGTCTATGACACGCTGCGGGATACATGGACCAAGGGAATTGCGATAGCGGCAAAGGTCGAACACCAGGGTCTTGGGCACGTCCTTGAGTGCATCAAATCCCCCGGCCATATCACCATAAAGCGTAGAATAGCCCACTGCCATTTCACTCTTGTTTCCGGTAGTCAGTACCAGGCTGCCCTTTTTATTCGAAATAGACATCAGCAGGACGCCTCGACAACGGGCCTGCAGGTTTTCTTCGGTGGTGTCCGGCTCGGTGCCAGCGAACTCATCGCTCAGGCTGCTCATAAAGGCATCGTAAATGGGCTCTATTGATATCACCTTGTGATTCACACCCAGTAATTGGGACTGCTCCGCAGCATCCTCCACACTCATTTGTGCGGTGTAGCGAAAGGGCATCATCACCGCTTCGACTCGCTCCGCCCCCAGGGCATCGACAGCCAGCGCCAGCGTGAGGGCAGAATCCACCCCACCGGACAAGCCCAGAACCACTCCTGGAAAGCGATTCTTATTGACGTAATCCCGCACACCCAACACCAGGGCGCTCCAGGTGGCCACCAATTCGTCCAGGGGAGGGCCGCACTCCAGGCCCGAGATAGCGACGGAATCACCGCTAAAATCCAGATGAAGCCAGTATTCGCCCTCATCAAAGTTAGGCGCCGCCGCCACCACAGTGCCATCACCCGACACCGCAAAGGAACCACCATCGAATACCAGTTCATCCTGGCCACCGACCTGGTTGACGTAAATAATGGGGATGCCGGTGTGGCGAGCACGTTCAGAGACAAGATCCCAGCGCTCGCCTCGCTTACCGCGGTGGTAGGGGGATGAGTTGATATTCAGCAGTAATTGCGCACCCGCTGCCGCCGCCTGTGCGGTGGGGCCGTCTTCCCAGATATCCTCGCAGATACTGAGACCAACTTTCACACCTTCAATCTCCAGGACACAGGGGGCATCGCCCGGGCTGAAATAGCGCTTTTCATCAAAAACCTGGTAGTTGGGCAGACGCTGTTTTCGATACTCTGCGACGATCTGGCCCCGGTGCAGGACCCCCGCCATATTGTAAAGAACACCAT
>RCNC010001147.1_pt1 | contig 17678 bp, 9 predicted proteins | sample 2041301 | NCBI WGS metagenome assembly RCNC01 (sample SAMN09708231, study PRJNA481090) | Marine sediment metagenome, whole genome shotgun sequencing project. | biome: marine sediment; feature: ocean; material: sediment; isolation source: Sewage treatment plant 13A marine sediment (STP13A) ... | reverse complement strand
AGAGGGACTCGATGTCCGCAGTGCCCGTCTCTCGGCCAGGTACCGACGAGGGGGATGGCAGTGAGATCGAGTTACTCACCGAGATTCGTGACCTGCTGAGCCAGATAGCTAGCCAACGCTAGCGGGATGGCCATAGGCACGACTCACGTTTTGAGAACGTCGGGGTGCCCGGGTGGTTTCTCGGGGGCCGAATAAGCCAACCAGTACGGGGGTTACCAGTCACTCATTTCGGAACCAGGAACTTCACCACCCCTTTCATGGCCATCAAACGATCGAACGTCCCACCGTCTAGCGATCCTGGCGCAAACCCTCCCATCGATTCATGAGTGCCGAGAGAGTCCGCTCAATGGCGTCAGCCCCCTCCATAGTCTGAGAGGTGGGTCGGACATCCGCCCCCTGGAGGACATTCAGGATGAACAGGGCCTTCTCCTGAAACCCCACCAAGGATTCGTCCTCAGGCGCCGCCGCATACGCGCTTCCATAAACGATGTCGGGATCGCCCGAAGCTCCCTGGCCCCGGAGGGCGGACAGGCCGGATCGTCTGGATTCGGATATGGAGGGATCTGCGAGGACCCGGTCGATGGATTCGACCATGTCCTGGGCTGAGTGATAGACCCGGTACATATCCAGTGAATACCTGGTCTGGAGCCCCAGGTCATCATCCGATATCTGGACCCTGGGATCGAGCCTGACATCCAGAAGTTTCTCGACGGTGGCACCATCCACGGTCAGCCGAACCGTATAGCGGCCCGGGTGAACGAAGGGGCCGTGGGGGCCATCCGGCGTTTTCCGATATACCGCGGCGATGGAAAATTGACGGGTGGATCCCCTGGGGGGTTCCCTGCGGAGGTCCCATAGGAACCGCTGATGCCCAGCCTCGGTCCCGAGCCTCTGTTCCGGTCGGATCCAGTAGGTGGGGTGGGCCAAAGCGGTGGTATCGATGGCCACCGGTTCGTCTCCACTGGCGTAGGACCGGATCAGCTCCCCTTCCCCATCGATGATCTGGATGGCCACTGAACTGGCCGGATCAGGAAGGAAAAAGTCCAGCATGGCCCCGTCGGGCGGGTTCTCCCCTGTGGGCTCCTCCGGCGGGAGGGGGGTGTCGGAGAACATGTTCCAACGGACTCGGGTGGCCGGCTGGGGATCGAAAAGGTACGGATCGGCTGAACCACTCGCCGCCGCCAGCTCTCGGAGGGGCGCAACGTTGTCCAGGATCCAGATGGACCGGCCATGGGTCCCCACGACCACGTCGTTGTCGTGGATCACCAGGTCCCGCATGGAGGAGGGAGGCAGATTCAGGCGCAGCGGCTGCCAGGAGTCACCGTCGTCCACCGAGAAGTAGACGCTCCGCTCCGTACCCGCGAAGAGCAGGCCCGGCTGTTTGGGATCGGCCCGCACAACGTTCACGGGACCATGGTCCGGGAGGCCCTCGGTGATGTGGGCCCAGGAAACTCCACCATCATGGGTCCGGAAGATATGGGGCTCCATGTCGTCCCGGCGGATGGCGTTGATGGCGATGTAGGCAGTTTCCACGTCGTGATAGGACGCATCTACCTGAGAGACCTTGTCCCATGCCCGCAGTTCCGGCGGGGTGACGTTGGTCCAGCTGCCCCCACCGTCCCGTGTGACATGCATGAGCCCGTCGTCGGTGCCCGCCCAGATCGTGTTTTCATCCAGGGGTGAACCGGCCACGGCGTATATCACCCCGAGGCGGTCCATGGTGGCCAATTCAGGGGTCCGAAAATCACCAATACTCTCTGGGACGTCGGGCCGGGGATTGGAAAGGTCCGGACTGATGATCTGCCAGGAATCACCTCCAGTGGTTGTCTTCCACAGGACGTTGGTGGCGAACAGAAGCATGGTGGGGTCCGCCGGATGGAAGAGGAGGGGCACGGTCCGCTTGATGCGGTAGTCACCTGACCGAAGGGTCTCCGGGGCCACATTCTGGGTCTGGCCCGTGTTCATGTCGTGCCGAACCACCCGGCCACCGAAGATGATGTGAGGGTTCAACGGATCCGGGGCGATGTAGGCGTATTCATCCGCCCCGACCCCAATCCAGTCACGGAAGGAGAGCTGGCCTCCATTGCCCCGGCTGGCGATTCCGATGGCCCCGGATTCCTGCTGGCCTCCGTACACCCAATAAGGGAACTGGTTGTCCGTGGTGACGTGGTAGAGCTGGGACGTGGGTTGGTTGTACCAACTGCTCCAGGTTCGTCCCCCGTTCACCGTAACCGTGGCCCCCTGGTCGGTGACGAAGAGCATGACGTCCCCGTCCTTGGGATTGATCCAGATACGATGGTAGTCGTCGCCCCCTGGCGCACCCTTGATGGATGTCCAGTTGAGCCCCCCATCGTCGGACCGGTAGGAGGCGATGTTACCGGCGAAGACCCTGTTCGGATCGTCTGGATGCACACGGATCTCGGCAAAGTCTCCCCCGCGCCCCCAAACTCGCCGGTCACCGGAAACCCACCTCCAGCTTTCGCCCCCGTCGTCGGACCGGTATACGCCACCGTCCGTGGTCGCATCCACCGTGGCGTACATCCGCCTGGGGTCGCTGGGCGCGATGCCGACCCCGATTCGGCCAAGGCCTTCCTCCGGTCCAGGAAGCCCCTCAGTGATGTGTCGCCAGGTCGTGCCACCATCAGTGGATTTGAAGAGGCCGCTATTGGGGCCGGAAAAACTGGCATTTTCCCAAGGGCCTTCCCGGTGGTCCCACATGTCGGCGAAGATGATGTCCGGGTTGGTGGGATCGAACTCGACCTGGATGGCACCGGTATTCTGGTCGATGAAGAGGACCCTTTCCCAGCGGTCACCCCCATCCGTGGATCTGAACACACCCCGCTCCTCATTCGGCCCGTAAGGGTGCCCCAGCCCCGCCACAAAAACGATGTCCGGGTCGGTGGGGTGCACGATGATGCGCCCCACCTGCTGAACGTCGGGGAGTCCGATGTGACGCCAGCTTTCCCCCCCATCGGTGGATTTGAAGATCCCATCCCCCACTGCCAGGTCCGGCCGATGCAACCCCTCCCCGGTCCCCACATAGATCACCTCGGGATGGGAGGGAGAAACGGCGACGTCACCCACTGAGCCGGTGGGAGCATCGTCGAAAATGGGTTCCCATGTTCTGCCGAAATCGTCCGTTTTCCACACACCTCCGTTGTTCACACCCACGAAGAAGACGTTCGGTTGGTCCGGAACGCCGACACCCCCCACGGTTCGACTGGCCCGGTGGGGGCCAATGAGGCGATAGCGCAGCCCTTGATAGGCTTCCGGAGTGATGGAAGTCTGCGCTGAAACCTGCGGGGTCGGAGCAGCCATAGAGGTCACGGCCGCGGCCAGAAGGAAAATCTGAAGCGTGGTTTTCATGGAATCGGTCTTGTTGTGGGTGGGCCTGGGTTGGTGGGAAACTCGTGGCCACGTGGGCGAATGGCAATTGAATCGATCTCCCCTCGCCCCCGAAGGCGGAGTGCCGCATCTTTCCCGGATCTATCACATCAGGTCCCGGAGCGGCCCATGAACAACCGAAGCGATGGACGGATAAGCCGAAGAGCTCTCTTGAAGACAGCCGGTGCAGGTGTAGCTGGCCTGGGCCTCTCCTCCATCCCTTCCCAGCTCTTCGCCCGAGCACTGGATCTGACGGGCCACCCAGGGGCCACGGCCGGTCGGCCCCAGAATGGGTATTTCCCGCCGCCGGAAGCCGAAGGCGGCTGGAGGACTGGAGATCCGTCGGCTCTGGGAATCGACGAGGCCCACCTTCGGGCGGCCATCGGGTACCACGACCATCACTTTATGACCACCAGTTACGGAGGCGCTCTTCTCGTCATCTACAAGGGTCATGTGGTGGCGGAGAGTTATTCCACTGGGGAAGAAGGAGGGCCCCAGCCCTGGACTGCCAGGAGTTGCAACGACATGAAGTCCTCCACCAAGTCCGTGTTCGGGACTGCGGTCGGTGTGTTCCTGGAGGAGTTCAAGGAGGAAGTGGGACTGGATTCATACCTGGTTGGGCCCTCCCGGGAGGAGTCCCTTATCCCTCAGATCTGGGACCAGCCCCTCTCGGACTCGAGGAAAAAGGAGATCAAAATCAAACACGTGATCTCCATGACCTCCGGGCATGAGACCCGGGAACCCTGGCTGGCGCCTAGCCTTCGGTCGCATTCCCCGGGCTACACGGGACCCTTCCAGATGTACGAGTACTGCTTCGGCTGGTGGTCCTTCGAAGGCATCCCAGGGCACCACACGCTGAAGTTCCAGCCTGGATCTGACTTCAACTACAGCAACTACGGCCTCGAACAGCTGGCCCTGGCCATGAGGAATCTCTCAGGCCAGGAAGTGGGGCCTTATCTGTACGACCGAGTTCTCCAGCACATCGGCATGCCCCAGGGCATTCGAGACAACGCATACCGTGATATGCCCTATGCCGACGGCCGGGAGCTGAACTTTTCCGAAGATCCGGGCTGGGGCGTAGGTGGCGGTGAAGGCTGCGACGCTTACGGAGCCGACATGAGCCCGAGCCCCATCGGGTACAATTCGGTCGTGGGAAGCACCTTCCGCTGCACGGCCAGGGACTTCGCCCGGTTGGCCTACCTCTGGCTCAACGGGGGACGCTGGGGAAGCACCCAGCTGGTATCTGAAGCCTGGCTGAAGACCGCCACCAGCCGTTTCGTCCGGGACGACGGAACCACTCCTTCCCCCTACGGCTTCACCTTCTGGATCCAGGATGAATTGGAGGGGGTCCCCAATGATCTCTATATGTCCCGGGGCCACAATCTCAATCACAGCTATGTGATTCCCAGCCTGGATCTGGTGGTGGTGCGACAGGGGAACCAGAACCGTCAGCCGAGGGGAGAACCGTCTTTCGCCAACACGCTGATTCAGAGGGTCGTCGCAGCCCTGCCCAAGGAAATACCCACTTCCTAGAAACTGTTCTTCGGGAAAAAATTCTTGACAGTTGACCTTCGGTGACCCTATTTAAGGGGCGACCTTCTGGAGGTCGACTAATCCAACACAAGCAGTGGACCCGCGAAAGGTGGTTTCCCCCACCTTCGGGTTTTGTTTCGCCCTATCCCGAAAAGGCACGCAATGAGACGACGCACCTTCGTCCGATCCGCCCTCGGCGCCGCAATGGCTGCCACCCTTCCAAGAGGCCGAGGACTCTCGGCCCTTCGACCCGTTGGACAGCAGGTTCCCCGGGATATCAGGGGTGTCACCGGTGCCGGGGGTGAGGTGACCCTGAAGGGAAGCGAGATCAAGGAACTCAGCGCAGCCTTACGAGGCCGGATTCTGTTGGCCGAGGACAAGGGCTATGAGACGGCGCGACAGGTCCTGAACCCGTCCTTCGACAAACATCCGGCCCTCATCGCACAGGTAACCGGCCCCACCGACATTCGCCATGCAGTGGATTTCGCTCGGGAAAAGAGCCTTTTGGTGGCCGTGAAGTGTGGGGGGCATAGCGCGTCCGGGAAATCGACCTGTGACGGGGGATTGATGATCGATCTCTCCCCCTTTCAGGCCGCCCGAATCGATCCGGCGAACCGTCGGGTCCGGGTAGCAGGGGGTACCCTCCTGGGTCTGGTGGATCACGAAGCTATGGCCCACGGCCTAGTGACTCCCATGGGAACGGTGTCCCACACCGGAGTGGGCGGGTTGACGACTGGCGGTGGGTTCGGTCGGGTGGCCCGGCGCTTCGGATTGTCTCTGGACAATCTCACGGCGGTGGATGTGGTGACGGCAGACGGCAAGTTCGTTCAGGCCGGCCCAGATGAGAACGAAGATCTCTTCTGGGGAATCAGGGGCGGCGGAGGGAATTTTGGCGTCGTGACTTCTTTTGAATTCCAGCTTCACCCCATGCAACGCCAGATCCTCGGAGGGGAGCTTCTTTTCCCCATATCCAAGGCCCACGAGCTTCTTTCCCTCTTCGCCGACTACGGCTCCGAGGCCCCTGACGAGCTTGCCCTGGACTACTTTATGGTGGCGCCGCCGGGTGGCGCCGAGGGGATGTGCGGCTTCTCCGTCTGCTACTCGGGGCCTGAGAGCCAGGCGGAAAAGGCGTTGAGACCTCTCCGCGCCCTTGGGACACCCATGGCCGACAGCGTAACGGGCATGGACTACGTGGCTCTCCAACGTTCCGGAGATGTCGATGACCCCAGGGCCCAGGGCTCCTATCTCAAGGGCGGGTTCATCTCGGAGGTCCCCTCCGACCTCATCTCCGCCATCGTGGAAGGGTTCGAGGGGCATCCGTCGAGGACAACACTTCTCTTCTTCCAGCAGGCCGGCGGGGCCATAAGCCGGGTCGATTCCCACGCCACCGCCTTCGCCCACCGCTACGCGTCGGCAAACATGCTGACCTCCGTGGGTTGGAACATGGGTGAAGACCCGTCCCCCCACATAGCTCAAATCCGGAAATACTGGGCCGGCCTCGAGGGCTTCACCCAAGGGTTCTATACCAACGACCCACCTATGGAAGCGGATGGCGCCACCATCGATGCCAACTACCGGGAGCACCACAGCCGGTTGGTTCGAATCAAGAACAAGTACGATCCTACCAACCTCTTCCGCCTCAACGCCAACGTGAGGCCCACGGTTTAGTTCGGACGGTCTCCCCCCTTCTCAGGAGGGGGGGAGATTCGGCTTCCTCCCTCCGTCCACCCCCCTCCTGAACCCTCCTGGCCGGATCTCCCATCCACCCAGAAGGCCCCCTTCCCCATCTCCATATTGTCTGTTGCCCCTTTCAGCCCTACCCTAGGACCCTGTCATCCTGACGAGGTGGGAACGCACCCCATGTCCGCGACAGGCTCCTGGCCCTTCCGCCGGCCGTGGCACTGCCCTGGCCCGGCCGGATTCGGTCACAGAAACGCTGAGATTCGGGACCCGGGTCTCTGAACGGAAACCCACAGTTCTGACAAGAAAAGTGATCAAATGACTAAGTCGCCTTCCATTATTTATACCTGGACCGACGAAGGTCCGGCTTTGGCCACCTTTGCCTTCCTCCCCATCATCCGATCCTTCGCCGGTGCTGCTGGAGTACCCGTGGAAACCAGGGACATCTCCCTGGCCGGGCGCATCCTGGCGGTATTCCCGGATATGCTGGACGATAGTCAGAGAATCCCCGACGACCTGGCGGAGCTGGGAATCCTGGTGGAAGAGCCCGAAGCCAACATCATCAAACTGCCCAACATCAGCGCCTCCATTCCTCAGCTGAAGGAGTGTATCGCCGAGTTGCAGGGCAAAGGCTACAACCTCCCGGACTATCCGGAGGAGCCGGCCAACGAAGAGGAAAAGGCCATCAAGGCCCGGTATGACGGGGTGAAAGGGAGCGCTGTGAACCCGGTGCTCCGTCAGGGCAACTCGGACCGGCGGGCCCCTACCTCGGTGAAAGAGTTCGCCAGAGAAAATCCACCTAGGATGCGGACTTGGCCCGCGGGCTCCAAAACCCACGTGGCCACCATGGACGGCGGAGATTTTCGGAGTAATGAGAAGGCCGTGACGCTCCCCGCCGCCACCACGGTGAAGATCGAGCATGTGGCCGGGGACGGAGCGGTCACGGTACTGAAGGACGCCCTTCCCCTTCAGGCCGGTGAGGTTCTGGACGCCACGTTCATGAGCAAGAAAGCCCTCGTGCAGTTCCTGAAGGAACAGATGGCCGATGCAAGGGAGAAGGGGGTGCTTTTCTCCCTCCACCTGAAGGCCACCATGATGAAGGTGTCCGACCCCATGATGTTCGGCCACTGCGTTCGGGCCTTCTTTGAGGATTTGTTCACCAAGTACGCTGACCTCTTCGACGAACTGGGCGTAGATCCCAACAATGGGTTCGGGGATGTGTTGGACAAGATCGCCAGCCTACCAGAGGGGCAGCGCGCTGCTGTGGAGGCCGATATCCAGGCGGCGCTGGAAGCCGGCCCGGGCATCGCCATGGTGGACTCGGACAAGGGCATCACAAACCTCCACGTGCCAAGCGACATTATCATCGACGCCTCCATGCCCCCCATGATCCGTGATTCGGGCCGGATGTGGAACGCGGAAGGCCAACTTCAGGACTGCAAAGCGGTCATTCCCGATTCCAGCTATGCGGGCATCTACGACGCCATGGTCAGGGACGTTCAGGCCCATGGTCAGTACGATCCGACCACCATGGGAAGCGTTCCCAACGTCGGCCTGATGGCCCAGAAGGCCGAAGAGTACGGCTCCCACGACAAGACCTTCGAGATCCCCGCCGACGGTACCGTGCGGGTGGTGGATGCCAGTGGAAACACCCTCATGGAGCAGACCGTGGAGACGGGGGATATTTGGCGGGCCTGTCAGGCGAAGGACGCCCCCATCCGGGACTGGGTGAAGCTGGCAGTGAAGAGGGCCCGAGCCACAGGCGCCCCGGCCGTTTTCTGGCTCGACAAGAACCGGGCACACGATGCAGAGCTGATCCAGAAGGTTGTGGCCTATCTGAATGATCACGACACATCAGGGATCCAGGTGGAGGTGTTGGCTCCCGTGGACGCCATGAGGTTCTCCCTGGAACGAATCCGCCGCGGCGAAGACACCATCTCCGTCACAGGGAACGTTCTGCGGGACTATCTCACTGACCTATTCCCCATCCTGGAAATCGGAACGAGCGCCCGGATGCTCTCCATCGTCCCCCTTCTGAACGGGGGCGGGCTTTTCGAGACAGGCGCCGGCGGCTCCGCACCCAAGCACGTGCAGCAGTTCGAGGCTGAAGGTCACCTGCGCTGGGACTCCCTGGGCGAGTACATGGCTCTGGGGGCCTCCCTTCAACACCTGGGGGAGGAGTTCGACAACGCCGCCGCTCTGGGCCTCGGGGAAGCCCTGGATTCGGCTACGGCCAGCTATTTGAGGAATGCCCGCTCCCCGTCCCGGAAGGTCCACGAGTTGGACAACCGGGGCAGCACCTTCTACCTGACGCTCTACTGGGCCCGGGCCCTGGCGGACCAAACCGCCGATCCAGCCCTCGCAGAGCGGTTCAAGCCCGTAGCTTCGGCTCTGGAGGAGAACGAGGATGTCATTCTGGCCGAACTCAACGGAGCCCAGGGCTCACCCGGGGATGTGGGTGGGTACTACCAGCCGAACGAGGAACTGGCCACCGCCGCCATGTGTCCCAGCGGTACGCTGAACGGGATCATTCGGGGGTTGTAAGCCCGTAACGTTTCGGCTCCAGGGGGCCGGATGAAGGGGGGCGGGGCCAATTGGGTCCGCCCCCCTTTCTCCGTCTGTCACCCGGCCTCTCAAACCCTTATGATTCAAGGCTGATTCACGACTGTTCTGAAAGCCCGTGCTGAGGACAGAAATTCGACTCTGAAGACCGAACCAAGCGGGAGTATATCGTGGCCTCTTCTACCATCGACCCTTTTGGCGCCCTTACCGACCTTTCCCTATCCGAAGGCCCCACTTCCTTCTATCGACTCCCCCGATTGGAAGAAGAGGGCATCGTCAATCTGGACCGACTTCCCTTCTCTATCCGCATTCTCCTCGAGAACACCCTTCGGAACGCAGGAAAAGGTTTTGTCGGGGAAGATGACGTCCGTGCCGTGGCGGCCTGGAGCCCCACAAACGCAGGAACGTCCTTCCCCTTCATGCCCAGCAGGGTGGTCCTCCAGGACTTCACCGGTGTTCCGGCCGTTGTGGATTTGGCCTCTATGCGCTCGGCCTTGTCCTCCATGGGAGGAGACCCCAAGCGGATCAACCCTGTCGTGCCGGCGGACCTGGTTATCGACCACTCGGTACAGGTGGACCACTTCGGCACCCCCGAGGCTTTCCAACTGAACGTGGAGAAGGAGTTCGAAAGAAACGGTGAGCGCTATGCCCTTCTGCGGTGGGCCCAGGAAGCCTTCGAAGACTTCCGGGTGGTTCCCCCGGGCACCGGGATCGTCCATCAGGTGAACCTGGAGTACCTGGCTTCTGTAATGCACCGGAGAGATGAAGCTGGACGGTTCCTGGCCTACCCGGACACCGTCGTGGGGACGGACTCCCATACCACCATGATCAACGGCCTTGGGGTCGTGGGTTGGGGTGTTGGCGGGATCGAAGCGGAAGCCGTCCTTCTCGGGCAGCCCTACTATATGCTCCTCCCTGAAGTGGTCGGGATGAAGTTGACCGGAGATCTTCCGGAAGGAGCCACCGCAACGGACCTGGTTCTGCGGGTGGTGGAGCTGCTCAGGGCACATGGTGTCGTGGGCCGCTTCGTCGAATTCTTCGGCCCAGGCCTCTCCGGCCTGACCCTCCCGGACCGGGCCACCCTGGCCAACATGGGTCCCGAGTATGGTGCCACCATCGGATTCTTCCCGGTGGATGACGTGAATCTGGGATTCCTGGCCAGCACGGGACGTAGCCCTGAATTGGTGGAGCGGGTGGAGAGAGTATGTAAGGAAATGGGGCTCTTCCGCACAGACACCACGCCGGATCCTGATTATACCTCGGTTCTGGAATTGGACATGTCCACCATCGAGCCCGCCGTTGCGGGGCCGAAGAGACCGCAGGACCGGATCTCCCTGGCGAACCTGAAGGGTGCCTTCGATCGGGATCTACCCAACCTGGTACCTACGGGGTTCTCCCTTGGGGCCGAGGGTGGAGATTCCGAGGTCCCAGCCGGCACTCGGAGGAGCGTGGATATCACCTTGAACGGGGATCCGGCGAAGGTGGAAGACGGCAGCATCGTCATCGCCGCCATCACCTCCTGCACAAACACCTCCAACCCGTCGGTCATGGTGGGTGCGGGCCTCCTGGCCAAAAAGGCCGTGGAACGGGGCCTCGATGTGAAGCCCTGGGTCAAAACCAGCCTGGCCCCCGGATCCCAGGTGGTGACGGACTACCTTACGGCTGCCGGCCTCCTCCCCTACCTGGAGAAGCTCAGCTTCCAGGTCGTCGGATACGGTTGCACGACCTGTATCGGGAATTCGGGCCCCCTTCCCGATCCGGTCCAGAATGCCGTGGTCGACAACGGCTTGGTCGTGACCTCGATCCTCAGCGGAAACCGGAACTTCGAAGCCCGGGTCCATTCCAATGTCAGGGCCAATTACCTGGCGTCCCCGGTACTGGTCGTGGCCTTCGCCATCGCCGGTCGGATAGACATCGACGTATTCAACGAACCATTGGCGAACGATCCCCAGGGTAACCCGGTTTTCCTGGCCGATATCTGGCCGACGGCTGACGAGGTTCGGGAAACCATCACCACATCCCTTTCGCCGGAGATGTTCGAGGAGAGGTACGGAAGCGTCTTCGACGGAGACACCCATTGGCAGGCCCTCCCGGTTCCGGAAGAGAGCAGCCTTTATGACTGGGATGGGGAATCCACCTACATCCAGGACCCGCCTTTCTTCCACGAGATGGACCTGGACGTTCCTGCGTTGTCGGATATCGAAGGGGCTCGGGTTCTGGCGAAGTTGGGTCACTCGGTGACCACCGACCATATCTCCCCTGCTGCGGCCATTCCCAAGGCCGAGCCAGCCGGAAAATACCTGCAGGAAAAGGGCGTGGAACCCGTTCAGTTCAACACCTTCGGATCCCGGAGAGGGAATCACGAGGTCATGATGCGGGGCACCTTCGGGAATGTCCGCATCCGGAATCTCCTGCTGGATGAAAAAGAGGGCGGATACACGCTGAAACTCCCCGGGGATGAGGTCACCTCCATCTACGAGGCCTCCATGGATTACCAGGCGGAGGGAGTTCCCCTCCTGATCCTGGCCGGGAAAGAATACGGGACCGGCAGTTCAAGGGACTGGGCCGCAAAAGGCACCTCGCTCCTGGGAGTAAAAGCAGTCCTGGCAGAGAGCTACGAGCGGATCCACCGGAGCAATCTGGTGGGCATGGGTGTACTTCCACTTCAGTTCCAGGCCGGTGAGTCGCCGGATACCCTCGGCTTGACCGGGAAGGAAACCTTCGACGTGGAAGGGATCCAGGACCGGCTGGAACCCAGAGGGACCCTGACCATTCGGGCCCACAAGGATGATGGGACCACGGTCGAATTCAACGCTGACGTCCGCCTGGACTCACAGGTGGAGATCGAGTACTACCAGAATGGCGGGATTCTCCATACGGTCCTCAGGAAAATGGCTACGGGCCAGATGTAGCAGGAGGGGCCGGCCCGGCCCGGGATCGAACCTTCGAACCAGATGGCTGGCGATCCTCGGGGTCGCCAGCCTCTTGGTTCCGGCGGCCCGGCCCGTTCAAGCCCAGTCGGTTTTGGGCCAGCTGTTCGACGCCGGAACCGGGGCACCAGTAGAAGGTGCGCTGGTCCTTCTTCTGGACCAGGAAGGAGAAGAGGCCGGCGGTTATCTCACCAACGATGTCGGTCGTTTCATCATCCGTGCCCCGGGCCCGGGAAGCTACACACTAAAGGCTGAGCGGATCGGGTACCTGACCGTGAACTCCGACCCATTCCAGCTTGAGATAAGCCAGCAGTTCGGAATCCGCCTCGAGACCGAACAGACCGCCATCCATCTGGAAGGGATCCGGGTCGAAGGTGACCAGAAGTGCGTCGTCCGGCCCGGTGAGGGTTTGGAGTTGGCTAATGTCTGGGAAGAGGCAAGAAAGGCCCTTACGGTACAGAACTGGACCGAACGGGAGGGACTGTACCGTTTCCAGATTTCCAGGTACGAACGGAATCTGGACCTCCTCGGTCGCCAGGTCGACGATGAGGTCCGAGAGGTCCAGACCGGGGTATCCGGTAGCCCCCTGGAGAGCACTCCCGTGGACGACCTCCTTTCGAACGGCTTCGTTCGCCGGGAACCGGATGGCGGCTTCGAATATTTCGCCGCTGACGCATCCGTATTGTTGTCTGATCGTTTCCTGGACACGCACTGCTTCCGGCTGGAGGCAGACGACGACCGGCCCGGGCAGATGGGTTTGGGCTTCGAGCCGGTTCGGGCCGGAGGGATCCCCGACATAGCCGGCACCCTCTGGCTCGACGCCGGAACGGCAAACCTGGAAACCCTGGAGTATGGCTATACCTGGGCTCCGTGGCGGGCGGCCAGGGGATTTGCCCGAGGTCATCTGGAGTTCGAGGCCCTTCCCAACGGCGCTTGGGTCATCCGGAGATGGTGGATTCGGATGCCTCGGGTCAAGCTCGATATGAGCAGGTCCAACGACTCGTGGAATGAGGGGGTGAGCCTGACGGGACTAAGAGAGGTCGGTGGAGAGATCGCCAGTTTTACCGCCCTCATGGCTCCGGTGGTCAGTGAGAATCCCAGGGGTGTCCTGGAGGGCCAGGTCTGGGATAGCACCAGGAATATCCCCCTCGCAGACGCGACCGTGTTCCTTTCGGGAACCCAGTTTGCCGCCGAAACGGATCCAGGGGGCACATTCCTTCTGCCGGACCTTCCTCCCGGTGTCTTCAACGCAACGTTCACTCACCCGCGAATGGACTCTCTCGGCGTCTTCTTCCAGGGGATTGAAGTGGAAATCACCCCGGGTGAACCAACCAGGGTAGAACTGGCAATCCCGGCCGACGCCGGAGTCCTGGTTTCGAGCTGCTCCGAAAGCCAGTTGGCGGCCAGGGATGGGGTGGTCATCGGTTTCGTTCGGGAGGCGGGCACGGAGAATCCCCTCGAGGGAGCCTCGGTCGCCGTCACATGGAGCACCTTCGAAGACAGAGGGGGAGGCAGCACCTTCGTCGAACACCACCAGGGCATTCAGGCCGCCTCTGATGGTACCGGTCGCTACTCAGTCTGTGGCGTTCCGCCCGGGACCACCCTCACCGTCCAGGCAAGCTTACAGGGCCGGAGGAGTATCCCCGTCCAGCTCATGGCGATTGAAGAGGGTTATACCGTGGTTCACATCGAGATGGGAGGTCGGTGAGACGGCCAAGGTTTTCCGAGCCAAGGTTCGGCTCCTTATCGACCCAGGTCTAGCTGTCCTCTCTCAGGGTCACGGGCTTCCCCAGGACCTCCTGATGGACAATAGCCTTCCGAAGCTCCCTTAGGGTCCCCCCGCCAAACAGCTCCGCCCTCACCGATGCCTCGCTGCTCTTCTCTTCTCGGTATTCCGATTGCCGGCGTACACCCGACCTCGACTCTGACTCCGAAGGTCTTGTGGCATGCAGGACTGCATTGGCACCGTGGGAAGCCGGAAACTCCCGGGCGGCAGGGGCAGAGTCGGGCATCGGAGCCACCGGGGGAGAAGGGGCCCGTCTTGTTTCCATTTCCCAGGGCTCCCGCTCCTCAATTTCAGGGGGAAGCGTCTCTTCCATCTCCTCTGGAGGGGCCCGTTGGACTCTCCCTCCCTTTGGTGGGGCTCCCCTGGCCAAGCCCAGGATCTCCTCCCAGACGTCGGATGGGATCACGGCCTCGGAAGAGGTACCCTCATCCGAGGACACATCCACCCCGTCGGTACCCGACCCAGTTTGGCTGGGCCGGGTGCGGGTTGGGGCCTGCTGGCCCTGGGGCTTCGAGCCCGGAAGCCGCTGGCCTGGCTTACCCGTCTTCTTTTTTTTCTGACCGATCCCCTGAAGGACCGCCACTGCAACGATGATCAGCCAGAAAAAGAGTCCATCACCCACGGGCTACGCCTCTGACCCGGGGGTCTGACCGCCGCTTCCCTCTCCTGCGATGGCGTCTCGCATGGAGGTGTCAGACTCGATGTTCCGGTACTTCATATAATCCATGACGCCCAGGTTTCCTTCCCGGAACGCTTCGGCCATAGCCAGCGGCACCTCGGCCTGAGCTGCCACCACCCGAGCCTGCATCTCGACCACCTGGGCCTTCATCTCCTGCTCCTGGGCCACAGCCATGGCACGACGCTCCTCGGCCCGGGCCTGAGCAACCCTCTTGTCCGCCTCAGCCTGATCGGTCTGGAGTTCGGCACCGATGTTCTTACCCACATCAACATCGGCGATGTCGATGGAGAGAATCTCGAAAGCCGTGCCTGAATCCAGTCCCTTCGCCAGAACCGTTTTGGAGATGTTGTCCGGGTCCTGAAGCACAAACTTGTGGGTCTCTGAAGAGCCGATCGTTGAAACGATTCCTTCTCCGACTCGGGCCAGGATGGTCTCTTCCCCTGCCCCACCAACCAGTCGGTTGATGTTGGCCCGGACGGTCACCCTCGCCACGGCGATGAGCTGAATCCCATCCTTGGCCATGGCAGCAACCCGGGGCGTGTTGATGACCTTCGGGTTCACCGAAACCTGCACCGCCTCCAGGACGTCCCGACCAGCCAGGTCGATGGCAGCAGCCTGCCTAAATGAGAGTTCGATATTGGCTTTGTCGGCGCTGATCAAGGCCCGAACCACCCGGTCAACCGATCCTCCGGCAAGGTAGTGGGCTTCGAGGTCGTTGATGTGCAGATCCAAGCCGGCCTTGTTCGCCCAGATCAGGGGTCTCACAACGGCCGGAGGGCTCACTTTTCGGAGCCGCATGCCCACCAGATATCCAATCCCCACCCTGACCCCGGCCGAAATGGCCTCGACCCAGAGCCGGACCGGTATCGCCCAGGCAAGAATGAAAATAAACGCGATCGCGGCAACGACAAAAACCGTCGTTACACCCAACATTTGTTCAGCAGGCATCTAACCAAACCTCCATTGGTACCGGACCCGCACGAGGCGAGTCACAGGACAGGTGTCAGCCAAAAAATCCTTCTTCATTCCGCACGTATATCGGCACTGAAATTCTTCAATTCTCAGATTCTCCAGGTGTCGCTGGCCGAAGGGGCCGAACCACGATCCGATATCCCTCCGAGCTGACGACCCTGATATCCGTTCCTTCTTCGATCCATTCCGACTCGGAAACAGCATCCACTCTCTCTTCACCCAGGAGAACGGTCCCGGACGGACGAAGGTCCGTTAGAGCCTGCCCTTCCCTTCCAAGGAGGTCAGGACGAGGGGAGGTGGAAGCCCACCCGTCCTCCCTTTCCCCTTTGTCGAGGAGAAAAACACCGCTCTTGGCCAGACGGCTGCTGTGGGGCAAATGCCGAAGAAGAGCCCAGGACGTTATCAGGATGATCAGGATGCTCGTGGAGAGAATCGCTCCGGCCTGGGCAAAGTCCGGAAGGGTCGGGGCCCCTCCGATCATGCTCATGTAGATTCCACCCAAAACTCCCACCCCCCCAAGGACCCCGAACAACCCGAACCCGGGGATTATGAATACCTCAACGGCGATCAGCACGGCCCCCGCGCCGAAGAGAATGAAGTCTTCCATCCCCGCCAACCCGAGAATCAAATGGGACCCGAAGAAAAGGCTCAGGGAAAGAAGGCCGGCAAAACCAGCGATTCCCAGGCCCGGGGACTTGATTTCGGCAATGAGCCCCAGGAATCCCAGGGAAAGAAGAAAGGGGGCGACGATGGGATTGGAGAGGAAGCGGACGATGCGCTCCGCCCAGTTGACGTGCATGGTCTGGACGGGAGCTCCCTGGAGGTCCAGGTGGGACATGAGGGCATCCCAATCCTCTACCTCCTCCGCATATCCAAGGCTTACGGCTTCCGCGGTCGTGAGGGTCAAGAGCTTCCCTGACTCCACCACTCCTTCGATGGCCACGTCCTCATCCACCATGGCTTCCGCTACCGCAGGATCCAGACCTTGGTTTTCGGCCAAAGCCCTCATCTGGGCCCGCATAGCCGAAACGATCTTTTCGGAGGCTTTTTCCCCGGATCCGACTATCGGGGTCGCCGCCCCTATCACGGAACCCGGTCGCATATAGACCCGGTCGGTGGCCACGGCGATGAGGGCCCCGGCAGAATAGGCGTGTCGGTTGATGAAAGCATAGACCGGGACACCGGCGTCCCCGAGGGCATTAGCGATGCGCTGGGCGGCATCCACCCGCCCACCCGGGGTTTCGATGTCCAAAATGACGGCCTTTGCGCCCACGGCTCGAGCTTGTTCCAGGCTCCGTTCCACGAAGGGGGCCAGGCCGAGCTCGATATCACCCCGAATCGGGATCTGAAACACCTGACCGACCTCTTGCCCGAGGGTGGGCGTCGAGGCGGTGCCCAAAACCGCTAAAAGGCCTAAGGTTGCAGCAAAAACGTGGCGACCGGACATCTCCCGTCCTCTCTTTAGGGGTCTCTGTCCTGGGATACCCCACACCAGAAAGAAAAATCCGCTCCCCGGATGACCCTGAGAGCGGCTTCTCGACAGACCCTGAAAGGATCGTCAGAGAGTCCTGGCCCCCAGTAGCTGACATGCATAGTAAGCCCGACGGATCGCCCGAGGATAGTCCCCGTCCTCAAGGGCTTCGGTGGCTCCGTATATCAGTCGTCGGATTCGGATCAACTCTTCCTCCGAATACGAAGCCGGGTCGAGTTTTCTTCCGAAAGCTAACGAGGCCTTCTCGATCAGCCCCATGGCGACTCTTTGGGGGCTCATGCTCCAGAGGGCGTCGGCCGTCTCCAGGATGAGCTCCAGGGCAGCCGAAGTGTTCCCCCGGGCCAATACGTTGGCGGCTTCCTCGTGAAGCTGTCTAGCCTGAAGGAGGGAGGGACCGATGGTACCCGGATCCAGATAGATCGCCACACCATTGACTGCAGCGATATTGGATTCGACGCGGCTCAGGAGGCCTTCGATTTCCGCGTCGGACAACTCGGAGGCGAGGAGATGAGCCACGAGGGGATAGAGCTGGTGACGGGCCTCAATGCCCCGGGCTTCTTCCAGCTTCCAGGAATCCCACCAGGCCTCGGAAACGGCGACCTCGTCGTACCCTGCCAAAGCAGTGGAGATCAGGTTGGGAACCGTGGGAAGGTCCCCCCC
>RCNC010001146.1_pt1 | contig 17693 bp, 21 predicted proteins | sample 2041301 | NCBI WGS metagenome assembly RCNC01 (sample SAMN09708231, study PRJNA481090) | Marine sediment metagenome, whole genome shotgun sequencing project. | biome: marine sediment; feature: ocean; material: sediment; isolation source: Sewage treatment plant 13A marine sediment (STP13A) ... | reverse complement strand
CGAGGTGCTTGGGTCGCAGACCCTCGTCTTTTTGCCCGTTGATAAAATACTGTACTTCGCGAGGACCCCAGCTACTGTCGTCGATCTCGAGACTCTTAAAAAGACGCTTGATGATGCGTAGCTGATCATCCGAGTCAATGATCTGAAAATTCTGCGGCAGGCCCGCCTCGCGCCAGTGTCGCCGCAGCATGCGGTGGGCCAATCCGTGGAAGGTGCCGATCCAAAGATGTCTGACAGGAATATTGAGCAGCGACTCGATACGACCACGCATCTCTGCGGCAGCTTTGTTCGTAAAGGTGACCGCCAGCAAGGCTTGCGGACTAATGCCCTCTACATCGATCAGCCATGCGGCACGATGCACGAGCACGCGCGTCTTGCCGCTGCCCGCGCCAGCGAGGACCAGCGTCGGCGCGGCCGCAGCCGTTACTGCCTGACGCTGAGGGTCATTCAGTGACTCAAGTATTGGGGTGACATCCATTCGGGGACAAACTCTGTGAGACAGCACGAAATACTAGCAGAGTTGCGAATGGCTAAGGTCAGCATATTTTCAACCGAAATGGCTCGATGAGCCTTATTTTCGGCGAAAAACATCCTGCCCTAAACCAATAACCAGGGCAATCGCCGCCATCGTCCAGACTATGATCGCGCCCGTGGGTAAGTCGAAGACGAATGACAATGCGATGCCAGCGAGAAACGACATCGCGCCGATGCCATAACCAACCAGCAGTCGTTTTTTAAGAGTCATCGAGTCCGTCGCAAGTGCCGGGATGATCAAACATGCGAATACCAGATAGATGCCCACGATCTGGACCGACGCGGTCACCGCGATTGCAAAGACGACGTAGAAACCAAGAGGACTTATTCGATCGCGCATTGAGAACCAGAAGCCCAGCAACGCCACATACAACACGGCTGTAGGTAGCAGCGACTCCCAGGTTGACCAAAGAATTTGGCCCACCAACAGCTCTTTCAAATGTTCACCGCCGTGCGGGTTTCCTGCCAGCAGCAAGATGCCACCGGTTGCAGCCAAGATGAACAAAATGCCAATCAACGGCTCTTGTTGCTTCGGCCATCGCTTCTCCGTCCAGTGAAGTCCTAAAGCGGCAATGAGCGCGGCGCCAACCGCAGCCAATTGCACCTCAAATCCACCCTGCTCCCAATTCATATTGTGAGCCGCAATTACACCAAGCCCGGCGATCTGGGCGATCGCCAAATCGATAAATATGATGCCGCGCTTAAGCACTTCATGACCCAACGGGACGTGGGTGCTCAGCACAATCAGACCGGCGACGAAGGCGGGGCCAATGATGCTCCAGTCAAGCATTTCGAAATTCACTTCGCAGCCGCCAGTAATTTGTCGATGATTTCGTCGAACAAAGCAAACAAGTCAGTGGCTCTGTCACTGCCACCAACGGTCAGTGGGAGTTCAAGCTCAGGAATCCCCGTCCTCTCAGACAACCAGTTTGAGGCCCGCGCGTCCTGGTACGGCGATCGAATGATGAAGTCGGCACCGCCTTGTTCGAATTTCGCGCTTAAAGTGCTGAGGTGTCCCACGGTTGGCGGCAGACCAGGCACAGCCTCGAGGTTAGCTACTTCAATCAGGCCAAGCCAGCGCTCGAGATATACCCAGGACTTGTGATGAGTAATGACCAGTTTGCCTCGCAGGGAGACACCCTTTTCTTCCCATGCGCTGATCGCCAGGTCCCAACGTGCCAGGAAATCGGCAAGCGCCGCCTGGTAGTCTGCCGCGTTTGCAGGGTCGAGCTCACGCATCCGTTCGGCAAGCGTCTTAGCAATCACCGCAATGTTGCGCGGATCCGACTGCACGTGCGGATTGCCCTGCGGGTGAATGTCGCCTTGCGATCGGTCTAGATTCGTCGTCGCGTCGAAGCGCTCGACTAAACCGCTCGTCTCAAGGTAGCCGGACGAACCGGGCATCACGTCGCGATTATTGGCCTTTTGCAGCAGCACCGGCAGCCAGCCGATTTCGAGCTCGGCGCCGCTACAAATAACAAGATCTGCATTGCGGACTTTGGCAATCAGACTTGGTCGCGCCTGAATGTAATGTGGATCCTGAAACGCCGTTGTTGCGCTGTAAGTATCAACATGTTGTTGACCAATTTCCTGTGCAAGCGCTGCCCACTCTGGTTCGCATGCAAATATCTTGATGTCAGCCTGAGAGAGAAGCGGCGCCAGAATCAAACTCAGGGTAAGAATTGCTCGTTTCATACGATTATCCTCTCTAGAAGCTGTGGCCGCCATGCGCGCCGATACTTAAAATGTACTGCAGTCCCCACTGGTTGCCGCTCGCGAATCCAGCCTGATCGCGTGTGTACTGCAACCGCAAACGGCTGAACTCACTGTTCGACCAATCCGTCATCAAGCTATAACGCATGGGATCGTCATCAGCTGCGATGGTTGGACCAGCGCCAGACAGTGCGTCTACGCGCACGCCGAAGCGCCAGCGTGGAAATGGCTGGTACGCTGCTTGTAAGTACCAACCTCGCTGATCATCGTCATAGCTTAGTGATCCGCCCACAGGAAGCGTGTAATCGCCATCCTCGGACCGCCAGAAAAGCTCGCTCGAAATGGCGAGGTTGCGTTGCTTCCAGTTTCCGTGGGGTGCCCACTTGTAGACAAAATGGGCGATAGTCGTATCGGAGTCACCTGTAAACAGTAACGGTGCGTCTTCGTCAGCGGACTCCCGGTCAATGCTGCTCGCGCTGAGGTGCGATATGCCGGCGAGCCAGCTGTGAGCACTGCCAATGTCGCCTCCAATATTTACAAATAGACTGTTGGCGCCGTAACCCGAGTGCGCCGCCCCACCGGCTGGATAACGACTCCCACGGAACACCTCAGCGCCAGCCTCAATGTAAACATCCGTAGGTGCTACCCAGCGAAGTTGCACTCCATCATCGAGATATTGATCACCAAGGAACGCCTGATAGGGCAACGGCGCGTCCGCGAAATCCCATGCGTGAGCGTGTTTACTATTCAGATATCCGATGCCGGAAAATAGCCGGCCAAAACGAACCGCCAAGCCAGCGGGCAATGCAGTAGCTTCAAGCCAGGCCTCTTCAATTTCGATTCCGGCCTCACCACCTTCGATGACGAGTGGTGCCGTGAGCCAGGCCGTAAACTTATCGTCAACATTGGCGCTGATATTTATTTCTACTTCGCCGATAGCAAGTCCCTCGTCGAGGGGGCCCGCTTCGCCACCTAATGGAAATCCCGGAATGACATAGTCTTCTGGGTCATTGCTATAGTTCCAAGCCTGACCCTGAAAAATTACGCCAATAGCCGGGTTGTTGGCAGAGCTAACGCTTCCCGTGTTTGGCTGTGGCGCAGGAGTGAAAGTTCGCGACTGTTCCGCCGCGGCAAGTCGCTCTTCCAGCGCGGCAATTCGCGCCTCGTAGTCGGCGCGCAGGAGCTCGACTTCAGAGCGCAGAAGCTCGAGCTCATCGTCTTCGGCGAACGCGTTGTTTACCAATGGCAAGCCGAGCACACACAGAATGACCAAGTATTTTTTGGTGTTCATTACACCACCTCCGTTCCAGTCGAATCATCAGTTGCTGCTCGTACGAGGTCGCGCAGCAGGTATTGCGATGGTCAGACTGGCGTGGGTGGTGCGCGTTGCCGGTAGGAAAAGACCGTTGTAGCGTGGCTGTGCGCTGCGACTGCGGGAGTCTCGAAACCGATAGCCGTCTGCTGTTGGAGCGATCCGGTGGAATGGGCGAGTGCATGCGTCGGATCTGTTTGTCCGGCACAAAATTCACAATTGCCTTGATCGGTTAGAATGTGTGTCGAAACGTGAAACGTGACAACTGCGTGGCTGAACAATAAGACCAGCAGTACGGCGGCGTAGGTTTGACGTTTGATCGACATCATGTATATGCCCGGCTGAATCGGGACCTAGTTCTGGCAAGCGTCTGAGAATTGTAGCACCCAACGACAAAGAACTCGCGTGACGGCACCCTGGCGGTACTACTTCCTCCAGGTGACTCCGAGCTGGAACCACATCTGGTCGTAGTTGATGCGCGAGTCGGAGGATGCGGAGTCGCGGTACTCAGCCTTGGCATTGATGCTGAAGTGTGGACTCACGCGAAAATCGGCGAACAGGTTGCTGCGTATGGTCTCGAGCGACCTGATGCCCGCGATCGGATTGTGAAAGGCGAAAGCGTTCGGATAATCGTAGTGCCGATAATAGCTGGCGAGCTCGAGTTTAATGCGCGGTGTTGGTGTCCAACTAAAATCGAAGCCGAATTCGTTGCGTGTGTAGTCGTAGTAACCGAGATAGCGGTCCTCCCGATCTGTGCGCTCGAGGTTAAAACCAAACCACATATTGTCCGTGATGCGCTGGCGTGCGGTCAGGCCGATAGTGAGATAGTCATAACGCGCATTCGGGTTCGTAACAAAGCGATTGCCATCGAGGTCGAAAGAGGGTCGATCACTGAAACGGCGGCTGTATTTGTCGACGTTCAGGCGCAGCAGAGAAGTCTCGGTAAAGCTGTATTGCGCGTGTGCGGCGAAAACGAAGTACTCATGGTCATACTCCGGAACTTCCTCGGGATCCTCGTAGTTCCAAAGTTGACCCTTCACGCGCAGACCCAGAGCAAAGCGCTCGAATGCTTGAATCCATGCAAACGCAGGCCCAAAACGCGAATAACTCATGCGATTACCGATTGGCACGGCGTTGACTACGCGTTCAGCACCGTCGTCCGGATCAAAATACGTGTTCTCGTGTTGCGCGATAGTGAACTTGCTAAATACTCTACGCGTACGATTATCTTCCTGACGAAAATACGAGCTGCCGAAACTAAGTTCATGGCTATACTCATCCGCGTTCTCAATTTCTTTGTCCTGATATAACTTGCCTTCCATGCGATACGCGGTGTAGAACGATTCGTGCTCAAAGCTATTGATCGAATGCTTGAGGCGAATATCGACGGGGACAAACGCACCGGAAACGATCTCCGGAGTAATTACCGGAAAGGTCGGGTCGCCAAAGTCGATATACGATGCGTTCGGCGCGCGGTAAACGTTGTCGTTGCTTCCGTAACCGACGAAGGCACTTATGTCGAACTCGGTGTACTTTCTTTCGGCGGCAAGTTTTTCTGCGGGCACTTCCTCTTCGGCAACTTCAAGCTGTGCAGCTTCGAGACGCGAGATCGCTTCTCTTGCGAGTTTTCGTATTTCCCGATTTTGGTCCTGGTCGCGCGCCTGATAAAACCATTCGAGTGCTGCGTCGGTATCGCCTGCAGCATAAGCATTCAGGCCGAGATTGAAATGTGCAGCAACGCGTAAGCTCGGAGACTGCGTGGCCAGCAGGAGTGCTTCGCGTGCTCGGTCGTGCTGATCAGCGCGGTAGTTAGCAACACCTATGTTGTAGTGCAGTACTGCGGAGTTCATGCCGGCATCGTAAGCCTGCTGGTAACGCAGCAAAGCCGCCCAGTACAAATCATCACGAAAGAGGCGATTGCCATCGGCAAACATCTCATCAGAGGTCAGTGCGAAACTCTGCTGCGTCGGCGTCAGGCACAAGAAAGCGGCCAACATAGTGGCGACGATTAGTGATCGTCCGCGTCCTTGTTTTTGGTGTTTCGCGAAAATGGCTAAAGCTCTCAAGTTTCGGATTATCTCTGAACATAAGACTACAGACAATCACCTACAAAAAACTGCGACGTGGCGCATAAAAATCCCCCCGAAAGCAGAGCAATCGGGGGGATTTGGGGTCTTTCTTAATCTGAAGAGGTGATTTCGGGGTTAGTCGTCATCATCATCATCATCGTCATCATCGTCGTCGTCATCCATGTCGTCCATATCATCGTCGTCTTCCATTTCTTCGTCGTATTCATCGTCGTCGATGTCTTCACCGTCTTCGAAGTCGCCCTCGTCGCCGAAGCTCTCATCTTCTTCGCTGAAGTCGTCGTCGGTTTCGAAAGCGTCTTCATGATCTTCGAATTCGCTTTCTTCTTCAGATTCGTCGTCGGCGAACTGTTCTTCGCCAGCTTCGCCAGCTTCGTCGCGACCGGATTCGTCGTCAGACTCGCCCTCGTAATCGTCGTCCATCTCGTCGTAGCCGCCATCACCTTCAGGGCCACGCATTTCTGATACGACGTCTTTAATTCCCTCGATGTCGTCAATGACTTCCATTGTCACTTCGAGGTCATCCAGGTCGTCTGCGTAAGCAGCGGCCGGCAGTATTGCGAAGCACGTCAGTATGAGTGTCGCGAAAAATACGTTTAACTGTTTCATGGTCGTACTCCGTTTAAGATCAAGTTACATCTAACTGCAGGCGAAACACCCGGTCTCGATCGTCATGTTCGAGCCGTGCCAGCAGTTCACCGCCGGCTGGTGTTAGTGCAATCAATTTTAAGGGCAATAAATTACGACCTTCGTTGAGGCTTGTTTCCCAACTAATCTCGCGTTGTCCCGGGAATCCCGCAAGTTCGACGCCATCTGGCAGCGATACGGTTAAAGTGGCCGACGCCAAAGCTTCAGTCGACGAGAAAACCAGATTGACAGTGCGTGGTTCCTCTAGCGTCATGGTGATGCCAGGAATGGTTACGCCGGCATCCGGCATCTCAGGTGTCGTCATTAGCATGCCGCCGATCACCCAGACAGCGAGCCCGGCAGCAATAGCACCACCGAAACCGGTCATCACCCAGCGACTACGTTGCCGGCGAGAGCCCTGGTGCGTGGCCCGGGCCAGCGCCTGATCGAAAAAGCCGGCATCTGCCTGCGGCATCGGATAGTCCTTCAAGAGCGCCTGAATCTGCAGGTCTTCCTGAGAATCGTCCTGATCTGGTTTATGTATGCTGTCGTTAGTCATAGTTTTTGTCCTGCTTGATCCCTTACACGCCTGGTCTCAGGAAATGGTTCCATCATTGCTGAGAATTTCGCGCAATCTGGCCCGGGCACGGTGTAAGCGCGACTTGATAGTGCCGACCGGGGTCCCAGTAAGTTCTTGTATTTCATTGAGTTTGTAGCCCTCAGTGTCGTGCAGCAGCACAACAATACGATGTTCGTCGCTAAGCTGGGCCAGAGCCGTGTCGAGGCGCTGAATTTGCTCAATTCGCTGATTCTCGGCTACTGGGTCGGAGCCCGTGTCGGCTGCGCCTGCCAGCCCCTCGATGCCGTCTCCCGCGAGCTGGCCCTCATCGACGGTGTGCATGCGCTGGCGTGCGAAACGGCGCTTTTCGTCGATAAAGAGGTTGTACATCACCCGACATAGCCATGGACCGGGCTGATCGATGCTCGCCAGATCGTCTAACTTGCCGTAGGCCTTGATGAGCAATTCCTGAAACAGATCTTCTGCTTCAGCTTTGTTGCCGGCAAGCCGCCAGGCGAGGCGATACAAGCGATCGAAGTGCGGTCGCACGAGGCGCTCAAAAGCGAGATTGTTTTCCATCGTACTCATAATGAGGCTGAGTGTAGCGCCAAGTCGGTGGCCGACAAGGAAGCGGTTGGCAATTTCGCCGCAAACCCGAAGGACTAGCCAGCCAATTCGTAGTCATTGCGCTCTGCCGGGTCGTCGCTGAAGTACTGCACGAACTCCCAGTCGTTGCCGTCCGGGTCGTTAAAGTAGACGCGTTTTCGGTGTGGGTGATTGTTGGCTACGGTTGAGTCCTTGTAACCAGCGGCGCGCATGCGCTCGCGCAACGCTTCGGCGTCATCCACTTCGCAACCAAGATGGTTAACGCCAGGCTTGCCGTCATAAGGCACCCAGTTCTCGGTAGGCTCCGACGAAGCTTGGTTCAAGGCGAGATAAGTGTCCGCCGTACCGATGTGCATCCATCGTCCGGCTCCGCTGCTCCCTTCTCGACGCACTGCAAACGCCGGAAACGCCGTTTGCAAGAATTTTGCGGTCGCATCGACGTCGCGAACAATCATATTGGCGTGCTCAATTCGAATAGTCATGGTTGTCTCCTGATACTGAGTAGCTTGTTTCGTGTAGATGAAGAGTGCCACGGCCTGATATTGAAACAACTGAATTGCCAGTAAACTAGCAGATTGATATTCTATTGGCATGCACGACCTGAATCGCAATCTTGCGAATAATATTCGACGCCTGCGCGAGGCGCATAACATGTCGCAGCAGCGCATGGCCGATCTTTCCGGCCTGCCACGACCGACCTGGGCAAGCCTTGAGTCTGGCGCCGCGAATCCAACACTCAACGTACTAAGCAAGGCGGCGCAGGCACTGCAGGTCTCTATCGAGGAGCTTGTTGGTGCTCCGCGCAATGAGATTCAACACATATTGGCGGCGAACGTAAAAGAACGTCGCCGGCAAGATGCTCGGTTGCGGCCTCTCGTGCCTGACGTTCTGCCAGGCCTGGAGTTTTCCCGAATGGAGCTGACCCCGGGAGGACGCATGGTCGGTGTGCCGCATAAGCCCGGTACGCGTGAATACCTGACCTGCGAGCGAGGCAGCATCGAACTGATCGTGGCGGGCGAACATTGGCTCCTGGAGGTCGGCGATATGCTGGTGTTTCGCGGCGACCAACGGCATACCTATCGAAACCCTGATGCGCGTAGCAAGGCGGTCGCAGTTTCGGTTGTCTGTTTTGCCGCGGCCACGGCGAAGTAACTAAAGGTTGATCTGAAACAGGAAGTAATGATCAATCAATAGTGCGGCGAATAAAAAGCCGAGATAGGAAATGGAGAACTTGAAGGACTTCATTGGCAGTTCCAGATCATCCGGATCACGCCACATCTGTATGGAGTAGTACAGATAAACCGAGTCAAGAACGAGCGCCGTTGCCAGATAGATGAGGCCACTCATACCGGTCAGGTACGGAAGGATCGTGATCAGAACGAGCAAGATCGTATAAAAGAGAATGTTGATGCGCGTGTAGGCTTCGCCGTGTGTAACCGGCAGCATCGGAATGCCTACCTTCGCGTACTCATCTTTTCTCGCAATCGCCAGCGCCCAGAAATGCGGTGGAGTCCAGACGAAAATGATCAGGAACAATAACAACGCGCTGCTGTGCACTTCGCCGGTTACTGCCGTCCAGCCAAGCACCGGTGGTGCGGCACCAGCAGCTCCGCCGATAACAATGTTCTGTGGCGTTGCACGCTTGAGATACACGGTGTAAATCACGGCGTATCCGATCAACGATGCGAATGTGAGCATTGCTGTTAACGGATTCACAATGAACCACAGCATGATCATTGCAATGACGCCCAACATCGTGGCGAAGCCCAATGCACCGCGTTCCGAAACCCGCCCCTGTGGCAGCGGTCGGCCACGTGTGCGGAGCATGTGAATGTCGATACGCGCATCAAGGATGTGATTGAAGACGGCAGCTGAAGACGCAGCTAAGCCGATGCCGAGCGTACCGAATACGAGGGGTACAGCTCCCGGCCAACCGGGCACAGCAAGAAACATTCCGACGATGGCCGTGAAGACGATAAGCATGACAACACGTGGCTTGGTTAGCTCGTAGTAGTCTCGCCAGTCGAGATAAGTTTCTATATTTGCGCTCATTCGTCTCTGATTAACCTATGCGTGATAACCGCAACAGGTGCTTGATGTCGTCAACCATCTCAGACGGATCCATATCCGGCCGAAAATACATCACGAGGTTTCCGAGCGGGTCGACCAGATAGTAGCCGCCGTCCGGGAGCTCAATGGGCTTCTTATTTGTCAGCAAGCTGCTTAGGCTCGCATCCTGCGTTGTGATCAGACCCTGATGCTCGTTGGCTATGAACACTTTATCCGGCGGCGAATCACCGTGCAAGAAAGCTCGCATCACCCGATCCTGCTCTTTGCCAAGCATGAGGCGCCCCTGACGCATCGTAAACAGCGCGTCGCGGCATGTTTCATCGCAATCTGCGGCGTTGGGGTACAGCAATAGCCACATTCCCTGGCCTTGTTGTAGCAGTTCGGAGTCCGGCACTTCCTCCAGCAGATTGCTAATCGGCTCCAACAGAGCGCCGTGATTGCTGGTCGCCGGGCGGGCAAAGTGTCCGCCGTAGTACATCCATGCCGCGAGAATCAGCGGGCCAAAGAAAATGAGCGCTATAAACAACAGCTGCGGTCGGGCGGATTTACGGGTCTTGTCGGAGGTGAGATTGTCAGACATTGGCTGTTCTACGGCGTCGAAAGTGCCAGATGAGAAGGACCGCCAGTACCGCGCCCATGGTGAACCACTGCAGGGCGTAGGCAAAATGCCGGCCGGGTCCCATTTCTTCGGGTATCCAATGGCGCACAAATCCAAGCTCATCCCCAGGTTCCATCAGCAGCACAAACGGCTGCACATCGCGGCCGAGTTCCGCAGCGACATCCTCAATAGACGGATATACCGCGTGTTTCGGCCAGGGTGATCCGGAACTGAACGCGTCGCCCATTTTGTAGCCAGCCTTAGGCAATGAGCCGGCGCGACCGTGGACGTCCAGCGTTGTTGTAGCAACGGTGAGCGACGCTTGATCAACATCGTCCCCCGCTTTTTCTTTCCAGCCACGATTCACCAGTAGAACTGGAATATTGTCGCCAACGACAAGCGGAGTCACTACGTAATAGCCGTAACGGCTGTTCAATATGATGTTATCCAGAAGCACCTGATGCTCAATATCAAACTCGCCGCGAACTTTAAGGCGCTGGTAGGGACGAACGGCCATACCATCCGACCAGTTGGCGAATCCAGTGTCGTCGGAAAATAGATCTTGCTCTGCCCGCTTCTCCAGACCACGAGTGATTTGCCATGCGCCGAGTCCGGCGAATTGCACCACCAGGGCAAAGCCGACAACAAATGGCAGCCATTGCGGTAGTGGCTTTTTGCTTCTCTCGTTCACGTTATACTTCTCGCCCGGTAAAGAGGATCTGCGGTGAAACTGGTTGTAGTCGTGTTGCTGCTTGCGATAGTCGCAAGCCTGGGCTCTGGTCTGTTCTATCTCGCCAAGGACGACCAAAATTCGCCGCGTGTTTTGAAAGCGCTTAAAATTCGCGTTGCGCTGTCAGCGACGCTTATTCTTTTTCTGCTGCTTTCCTATTATATGGGTTGGATGGGTAATTACATCCAGTAAACGAATACGTATAGCCCTACCCATACTACGTCGACAAAGTGCCAGTACCAGGCAACCGCTTCAAACGCGAAATGCTTGTCCGGTGAAAAATGCCCCTTGACCACCCGAAACCACATGATAGTTAACATGATCGCACCGATGGTGACATGCATGCCGTGGAAGCCGGTCAACATGAAGAATGTCGAGCCGTAAATGCCGGTGGTCATCTTCAGGTTCAGATGTTCGTAGGCTTCGATGTACTCGATGCCCTGTAAATAGACGAACACAAAGCCCAGTAAAAATGTGCAGGCAAGAAAGGTCGAAAGAATCTTTCTGTGGCCAGAGAGCAGGGCGTGATGCGCGATGGTGATCGTCACACTACTGGTCAACAGGATGGCTGTATTGATCAGAGGCAAACCAAACGGACTCATAGCCTCGTATTCGCCGCCAACCTCGCCAGGACCATTCGATGGCCAGCCGCCTTCGTAACCTTCCCACAGCAATAAGTTGGTGAAGAAATTGTTGCTTTCCCCGCCCAACCAGGGAATTGACATGTTGCGTGCGTAGAACAGCGCTCCAAAAAATGCGCAGAAAAACATTACTTCGGAAAAGATGAACCAGAACATCCCCATACGAAAGGACTTGTCGACCTGCGCGTTGTACAGGCCACCCTGACTCTCGCCGATGACTGTACCGAACCAACCAACTATCATGAATACAATGACGGCGACGCCGGCCAACATGACCCAGAAGCCCGCATCGGCACCATTTAGCCAATTCGAAACACCCACCATTAGAAATAGTAGTCCGACTGAACCGACTATCGGCCAGTGGCTGCCGTGCGGTACGTAATAGCGATCATCTGCGTGTGACATAGGTACTCTCAAAATAGGTATACGACAGCGTAATGGTGTCGACGTAGTCGGGCAGGTCCGGATTTACGATGAACTGCAAGGGCAAGGAGCGTTGCTCGTTCGCCGTGAACTCCTGTGAATCAAAACAGAAGCATTCGATCTTCTGAAAATGCTCACTTGCAGAAACCGGCGAGACGCTCGGCACAGCTTGGCCCGTTCGGCCTTCGTCGCTGAGGTTGGTCGCGGTAAAGTTCGCGTAGTACATCTTGCCCGGGTTGACGGTCATGCTGTCGACCACCGGTGCAAACTCCCACGGCGCGTAGTTGTTTACCGTAGCTACAAACTCGATGCGAATTTCACGTGACAGGTCGGGCGCTTCAGCGACGGCTTGAGCAGTTGTATTGGTGCGCCCACCAAACCCGGTAATCTCGCAAAACACGTCATACAACGGCGGCAAAGCGAAAAAACCAAACGCGAACATGCCGGCGGCGAATAGCACCAGACCTGCGGCAAGAGAAGCGTTCTCCGATTTCATGCGCGCATCACGCCCATCAGAATAAATCCGAGATAAAAAGCGACAGCGATAGCGGTCAAGTAAAGCGCGGTGCGCTTGTTCTGCGTGATCATTCGAACCCTTCCTCAGCAATACGTTTCACTGGCGGTGTATCAAAGGTGTGATACGGAGCCGGTGACGGCACAGTCCACTCAAGACCTTTCGGCTGATCCCAAACGCGATCAGTTGCTTTGGCGCCCTTCTTGTTGGTGAGTAGAACGTAAACAAAGATCAACTGTGATAGGCCAAAACCAATCGCGCCAATACTTGCCATCTGATTGAAGTCAGCAAACTGCGTTGAGTAATCGGGAATGCGTCGTGGCATACCGGCAAGGCCGAGAAAGTGCATCGGGAAGAAGGTCAGGTTGACGAAAATAGTCGACGCCCAAAAATGCAACTTGCCCGCGGTCTCGTTGTACATGTGCCCGGTCCACTTGGGCAGCCAGTAATAGACCGCAGCGAACAGGCCGAAGACCGACCCTGGCACCAGCACATAATGAAAGTGTGCGACGACGAAATAACTGTCGTGGTACTGAATATCAGCAGGCACCATAGCCAGCATCACGCCGGAGAATCCGCCGATCGTGAACAGGAATACGAATGCCAGAGAAAACAGCATTGGTGTCTCGAACGTCATCGAACCGCGCCACATGGTTGCGACCCAGTTGAAGATCTTCACACCGGTCGGAACCGCAATGAGCATGGTGGCAAACATAAAGAACAACTGGCCAGATAAAGGCATGCCGACCGTAAACATGTGGTGCGCCCATACAATGAACGAGAGGAACGCAATACAGGATGCCGCGTACACCATCGAGTCATGACCAAACAACGCCTTGCGCGAGAATGTCGGGATGATCTCAGATACAACGCCGAATGCCGGCAGGATCATGATGTAAACCTCGGGGTGCCCGAAGAACCAGAAAATGTGCTGGAACATCACCGGATCGCCACCGCCAGCAGCGAGGAAGAAGCTGGTGCCGAAGAATTGGTCGGTTAGCAGCATCGTTACAGCGCCTGCGAGCACCGGCATCACTGCGATAAGCAGGTAGGCAGTAATCAGCCAGGTCCAGACGAACATAGGCATTTTCAGCAGCCACATGTCGGGCGCGCGCATGTTCAAAATCGTAACGATGATGTTGATCGAGCCCATGATCGAGCTAATGCCCATCAGATGGACCGAGAAGATCAGGAATGGAAACGCATCGCCTGTCTGCAGCACGAGTGGTGGATACATCGTCCAGCCGCTGGCGGGTGCGCCGCCCGGCATGAACAAGGTCGACAACAAGATGCCGAATGCGACCGGCAGAATCCAGAAAGACCAGTTGTTCATGCGTGGCAATGCCATATCCGGCGCGCCAATCATCAGCGGGATCATCCAGTTGGCAAGGCCAACAAATGCCGGCATAACGGCGCCGAAGACCATGATCAATGCGTGCATCGTGGTCATCTGATTGAAAAACTCGGGGTGCACGAACTGCAGGCCGGGAGACATCAGTTCGGAACGAATAATCAGCGCCATCGTGCCGCCGATGAAGAACATGATGAGACTGAAGATAAGGTACATCGTGCCGATGTCCTTATGATTAGTCGTATACAACCAGCGCGTGATGCCTTTGGCGGGGCCGTGATCAGACATTATTCGCTACTCCCTGGTTGATCGGCAGTTGGTTCGGTAATTTGTGCTGCGACCCAGGACGCGTACGCGTCTGCTTCGAGAACTTCTACAACTACCGGCATATAGCCGTGATCCTTGCCGCAGAGCTCGGCGCACTGGCCGCGGTAGGTGCCCGCGACTTCCGCCTTAAACCATGTCTCGTTAATAATGCCTGGAATGGCGTCCTTTTTGATCGCGAGTTCCGGTACCCACCAAGCGTGTAACACATCATTTGAGGTCAGCAGTATGCGCACCTTCGCTCCCACCGGAACGACCATCGGGTTATCCACTTCGCGCAGGTAATTTTCTACCTCGTAAGGGTCAATACCGGAGTTCTTGCGGCGTGCCTGCAGGCTTGGCAGTGCCAGGCTGGAGAAAAACTCGATGTCCTGATCCTGATACTTGTAATGCCAACGCCACTGATAACCGGTCACGACTATGGATAGATCGGGATTGCGCGAGTCCTCCATCTTGATCATCGTTTCTGCTGCCGGAACTGCCATGAACAACAAAATGAAGCACGGAATGACGGTCCAGATAACCTCAGCTGAGGTGCTGTGTGAAAAGCTTGCTGATTTTGCGCCGCGTGATTTGCGATGCATGATCAAAGACCAGATCATGGCGCCGAATACGACGACGCCGATGCCCACGCACCACCACAAGGCCATCATATGAATACCATAGGTTTCAGCGCTGAGTTCAGTCACGCCTTTCGGCATGTTTAGTGTCAAGTCAGCACTTGCGGTACCGGCCCAGGCGAGGCCCGATACGCTAGTAATAAGTTTTCGTATCATTAGTTTGTTCATCCTGCGGGCCACTTTAGGCCGCATCTGTTTCTGCTTGCCGGAGATCAGGCTGATCCGTCGACAAAAAAGCATGCGAAGTTTACTCAAACCACGCCGTTCTTGCAATGGCGCACTCACAACATGAAACAGATTAAACCTCTATTTTACAAACACTTAGGCTCGTCTACCGATTCGGCCCGGGTCAATGCGAACTTCGCCGGCGCGAGGACGCGGTCCGGAGCCCCAACAATGCCCGTATACGAGCTCCAGATCGAGCTCGATAGTCGCCTTGCTGCCGGGCGCCTGAAGCTCCCCAGACATAGCTGCAAAGCGCTCCTTGCCGGTCAAAGACAAAGCCCGGTCGGCCAGACAATTGCGGGCAGCACTGCCGGTCAAATCGCGAAACAGCGCCGCGGTGTTCTCATAAGTTACCGTTAAACGGTCGACGTCGAGCACCGGATCGCTGAGGCCGGCTCGAACCGCCGCGTCGCCCAGGATATGCATGTCGGGAAAATGACTGACGTGCACGCCGTGATCGGTCGCCTGCCATGCATGCCGTAGCTCCGAAAAGCTGTCCGGTCCAAGACTGGCGAAGATAAACAGGCCGTCCTTGCGCAGCAGTCGATTCACTTCGGCGAAGACCAGCGGTGCGTCGTCCACCCATGGCAAGAGTTGATTGCAAAATACGATGTCCACGCTTTGATCTGCAAGAGGAACCGCGTCCGCAGTCGCTTCCAAAAAAGAATATTTCGCGAGCCATGTTTTTTTTCTGGCAGCTTGTTGCAACATTCGCGGAGACTGGTCGACACCGATTACCCGCGCTCCACGAAAACGTTTTGCCAGAGTCTTGCATGCGGCCCCTGTTGCACAACCGAGATCAACAATCGTGCTTGCGTCGACCAGCATCGGCTCCAGTCTCGTAAACAGACCATCGCGAGTTACAGCGTGAACAAAATCAAAGTCATCAAAGTTAGCGGCCGCACGATCAAATCTGCGACGAATATCTCTGGAGCGTAATGGCATCATCACACGTTACCAGCTTTGTCCACGTATGACGCAAATTCGGCGACAGCAGTATGCGCGCGAAATTGTGATGCTCTGAAAGATGATTTTACGTCGTATGGAAAGCCTGCTGCTGCCCGTTCGTTGCGCGTTCTGCGCCACGCGCTGTGAGTCCTTCGAGCCATTTATTTGTAGTGCCTGTATGCACGATCTGCCGTGGAGGACCCCGCTTTGCAGCACCGACCATGCGCCACTTAGCGTGATTGCCGCACCGCTTGAGTATGCGTTTCCGATCGACGCAGCTCTCAAGTTACTCAAGTTCCAACGCCGCTGCGACTACGTCCCGGCCTTTGCCGAGTTGCTTTGGCAGCTTGCCAGTGAATTGCCGAACGATGTCGATGCGTTATTACCGATGCCGCTGCATTGGCGGCGACAGGCAATGCGAGGTTTCAATCAGGCCCATGAGCTTTGCCGCACACTACAAGAGCGCTCCGGTCTGCCGATACTGTCGAGTATTCGAAGGATCAGGGCTACGCCCTTTCAATCCGGGCTCGATGCCGCCGATCGTCGTCACAACCTGCGCAATGCGTTTCTCGCGCGCGAAGCCATTGCGGCGAAACATGTGTTGATCGTAGATGATGTGATCACGACCGGAGAGACCTGCGCCCGGCTTGCCGCCGTCGCTATCGCGGCAGGAGCGACGAAAGTAAGCGCGCTGGCGGTTGCTCGGGCCTGAAGGGCCCTCCCTGTTACATTCCCGCCGGGTTGAACGCGTAGTGCAGTGCAATACCGATGAAAATAACCAGGCCGATAATGTGATTGTGTTGAAACGCCGCAAAGCATCCGGCCGCCTGACGATTGCGTGCCAGCCAAAGGTGATAAGCCATGAGACACGCCGCGATTCCCACCGCTGCGAAATACCAAAAGCCCAATGCTGCGTGCGAGCCAACAAAGACCAGGCCTAACAGCATCAACACCTGTAGTCCGGCGATAACGAAAAGATCAACATCGCCGAAAAGTATTGCGGTCGATTTCACACCGACCTTAACATCGTCTTCGCGATCGACCATGGCATAGAAGGTGTCGTAGATAACGGCCCAGATGAGTGCAACACCAAAGATCAGCCACGCGAGTTGCGGGGTGCCGCCCGTTTGTGCGGCGAACACCATGGGCACGGCCCAGCCAAATGCTGCACCAAGCACGAATTGCGGAATAGAAATGAAACGCTTAATGAATGGATAGGCGATGGTCAGTCCGGCAGCAACAATCGCGAGCAGTTGCGCCGGGCGATTCAACATCGTCGCCAGACCGACAGCGATCAGGCAAAGCGCCGCAAACAGCACCAACGCTTCTGTTGGCGCCACAGCGCCGGACGCGATTGGTCGGTTGCGGGTTCGTTCGACGTAAGGGTCGATCTTGCGATCTACATAGTCATTAAGAACACAGCCGGCCGAGCGCATGACGAAGACGCCAAGCAGGAAAACGACAAACAAGCCCTGATCGGGGTGGCCGTCACCCGCCAACCACAGCGCCCACAAGACCGGCCACAGCAATAGCCATATGCCGATGGGTTTGTCGATGCGCATGAGTTTCGCGTAGCTGCGAACCTGGCTAATTACGCCGCGCGGAATTAAATCTTTCAGCTGCTTTTTCATTCGGCAATAGTCTACTACGGCTCAGACTTTTCCGTAGCGTCCGGCGTCACCCAGCCAACGGCGCACGATCGCGTTGCCAATTTCGGGCGCAGACCGGTGAATCGTTTCGGCCGCCAGCTGCACCTGCGGCATCAGATCGGCGTCGCGTACGAGATTGGCAATGCGATAATCGGGTAGTCC
>RCNC010001145.1_pt1 | contig 17694 bp, 14 predicted proteins | sample 2041301 | NCBI WGS metagenome assembly RCNC01 (sample SAMN09708231, study PRJNA481090) | Marine sediment metagenome, whole genome shotgun sequencing project. | biome: marine sediment; feature: ocean; material: sediment; isolation source: Sewage treatment plant 13A marine sediment (STP13A) ... | reverse complement strand
TTGTTCACATTGCCCGACCGGGTGGGCGGCAGCCGCCCCTTGTACCCCTGGGCGGCCAGGGCGCGGAAGCGGCCCAGCGGGGCATAGGGGTCGTGGGGGTCGATGACGTGGACCCAGAGGAAAAAGTTGCTCTCCGCGTTCTGCTGCAGGAAATGGATCGCCCGGTCCACCATCTCTGCCGAGTTGTGGGTGTCCGGGGCCACGAGGAACCCCGGCTTGAACCGCCGGACGATGCGAACCCAGATGGTGTTCTCCCAGTACTCCGACGCGCCCTCCTCCCAGACGTGGTTGTAGAATTCAAAGCCCTGGTTCAGGCCGAAACTGTCGGTGAGCCAGGCGTTGCAGACCACCGCCTGGGTCAGGTAGCCGGCCGCGGCCATTTCCTCAGCCAGGGTGCGGCGGGCCGAGTCAAGGCGCTGGCGCGACGAGACCACGCCCTGCCCGCTGGGGTGGATGGCGGTCATCATCGAGCAGATGGAGGGCAGGGTCCAGGGGCACTGGGCCTGGACATCGTCAAAACGGGTGCCGGCCGCGGCCAGCCGGGCCAGGTTCGGCGTCAGGGACGAATCGGGATCGTCGAGGTCCAGGGCATCCCCGCGCAGGGTGTCCACGGTGTAGAGCACCACGTTGCGGTCGCCGGGCACCTCGAACGGCTGGTCCATGACCCGGGAGTGCTCCATGAAGGCCAGGGGGAGAAAGGTGCCGGCCACCAGTCCGGCGGCCGCCAGAATGAACCACCAGCGGATGGCCCGGCGCCGCGAGAGCTCGCTGCCCAGCAGGCGGCGCAGCAGCAGGGTCAGCAGGCAGAAGACCACCACCGAGACCGTCAAACCGATGTAGAAGCCGGTATTTCCGCCCAGGGGATGATCCTCGTTACGGAAGCCCCAGTAGGAAACGGGCAGGGCCGGCAGGGTGATGGTGATGGCGGTGAGCACCAGGGCCGGGAGGGTGACGCGGCCGGCGTAGCGCCGGAACAGCACCTGGAAGGCCACTCCGGCCAGCAGGGCGGCTCCCCCCAGGCGGAGCAGGCTGAAGACCCCGTCGATCTTCAACAGCAGGTTCATGGAAAAGACGGGGAAGCTGCGGAAAGCGGCAAAGATCAGCATGGCGCCGCCGCCGGCCAGGCCGGCCAGCAGGGAATCGAACTGTTCGGTGGCCACGGTGGACCGGCGCTGCCAGAACCAGAGGGCGAGAGCCGGTACCAGGGCCACCAGGGCCATCAGCAGTGCATCGGCCAGAACCGGGGTGAAGAAAACGTGGGCCAGTTTGGAGAGGCCGGTGATGCTCACATCACCGGTGCGGGCCCGGGTGATGGTGACCGCCGACAGCCCTTCCTGGATCCCCACCAGCAGTCCGAAAAAAAAGCCGGTCCTCAGGCCCCGGCCCAGCGCATCCACCAGACTGATCTTCTTCATATCCCCTCCTGAACCCTTCCTTGCTCTATCAGCATGTGCACCATTCTACCCAAACCGAAACCCTCAGGTCGAGGGGGTGCTTTGACTCCCTCCGGCACGGTTTATATAATCCGATACCGGAGCGGGTGGCCGTGATTGGCGGGGAACCGCTGCGGGTAGGGGAAACTGGAAGTCGACCATCACCGGGAGCGGACATGAATCTGCCCATTTTTCTGACCCTGTTTCGCATCTTCCTCGTACCTTTTCTCGTGGTGGCACTGCTGACCAAGTTCGAGGGCAAGGAACTGCTGGCCTGCACTATTTTCCTCATCGCCTGCGCCACCGACTGGCTCGACGGCTACCTGGCCCGCAAGCGCGACCAGGTGACCACCCTGGGCAAACTGCTCGACCCCCTCGCCGACAAGCTGCTGATCAGCGCGGCCTTCATTTCCCTGGTCCAGGTCTACCCGGCGGTGGTTCCGGCCTGGATGGTGGTGGTGATCGTCGGGCGTGAACTGGCGGTGAGCGGGTTCCGCAGCATCATCTCCGCCGAGGGGCAGGTGATATCCGCGTCGATGCTGGGCAAGTACAAGATGATCTCCCAGTCGGTGACCATCGTATTTCTCATCCTGGCCAAGCTTTTCTTCACCAACGAGATGTTCCGGTTGATCGGCCAGTCCCTGCTCTGGATCGTGATCCTGCTGGCTATCGCCTCGGCGATGGATTACGGCATCAAGTTCTGGCACATGATCAGCCCCAAACTGCAGCGCACGAAAGATTGACGGCGGCCGTTGGCCCCGCCGGAGAGAACCCCGATCATGACTGACCCGATCGGCAAAATGCCGGGCAAGGAGAAAGCCCCCCGCAGCCTGGTCTCGCGGATGCGGCGGATTTTCTTCACCGGCCTGGTGATCATGCTGCCGCTGCTGATCACCATCACCCTGCTCTACTTCCTGTTCAAGATCATCAACGCCTACATCACGCCCCTGGTGCGGCGGCTGATCGACCTGGTGGTCTCCGGGGTGTTCGGCGATGCGCTGCGCGACTTCGAGCCGTTCCTCCGCTCGCTGACCATTCCCATCGGTCTGGTGCTGACCCTGCTGCTGGTTTTCCTGGTGGGGACGCTGGGCACTAACCTCATCGGGCGGCGGATCCTCACGGCCCTGGACAACCTGATCCTGCGCATCCCCCTGGTGAAGAGCGTCTACGGCGCCGCCCAGCAGTTGATGCAGTCGATCCGCTTCAGCCACTATGCCGGATTCTCCCGGGTGGTGCTGGTGGAATATCCCCGCCGGGGTCTCTGGACCATGGGTTTTCTGACCCAGGAATACCCCGGTGGAATCGACACCTTTGGCGAAGGGGAACTGATCTGCGTTTTTCTGCCCACCACACCCAACCCCACATCCGGCTGGTTGGTGGTGACCCCGCGGTCCGAAGTGCGGCTCCTCGATCTCTCCATCGAGGACGGGGTGAAGTTCATCATCTCCGGCGGTATCGTCGGCCCCAGCCTGATCAACTCCTCCACCCTGACGGGCATGGGGGAGGGCACGCATCCCGACCCGCTGCTCGACCCCTAATTTCCGCTGTGCGTTGTCAAGCCAAGGCCCCTTACGGTATTATTTTGTCGATATCCATTCTCCGAAACAGACGAGCTGCGTCCCGGTGCAATGAAAGTTGAAATCATCGTCATCGGCTCCGAACTCCTGGCCTCCGGGTTTCGCGAGACAAATTCCGCCTACCTCACCGGTCAGTTGGAGCGCATCGGTCTGCCGGTGAGCGTCCTGACCAGGGTGGGGGATGACGACCAGGCGCTGGAATCGGTGTTCCGGTCGGCGGTGAGCCGGTCAAACCTGGTGATCGCCGCCGGCGGGCTGGGCCCCACCGAGGACGATCTGACCCGGCGGGTGGCGGCCCGGGTGCTGGGCCGCACCCTGGTGCTCAACGAAAAGGTGCTGAAGCTGATCCGGGAGCGCTTCGAATCGCAGCGGCAGACCATGCCGCCGTCCTGCGAGCGGGAGGCGCTGCTGCCCATGGGGGCGCGCCCCCTGGAAAACCGCCTGGGCACCTCCCCCGGGCTGCGGCTGGAGGAGAAGGGCTGCGACATCTTTCTCCTTCCCGGGGTCCCATCTGAATTGCGTGACATTTTCTCCCGGCAGGTGGTCCCCTCCCTCCGCGGCCGTCATGACGGCAAGGTGATCGACCTGCGGGTGCTCAGGGTGACCGGGCTTACCGAGCCCGAGGTGGACGACCGCCTGCGGGAACTCTATCCCGACCCTTCCGGCTCCATCCGGGTCAGCCTGCTGGCATCGCCGGGGCAGATCGAGGTTCAGCTGCGCGGCGTGGACCGGCGGACCGCCCGTCTTGGTGACCGGCTGGACCAGCTGGCCGACAGTTTTGCCCGCCGTCTGGGCAGCCACTGCTTCGGATCGGGCGAGGACGCGCTGGAGGCGGTGGTGGGGGGCCTGCTGGCCGGACACGGAAAGACCCTGGCCGCGGCCGAATCGTGCACCGGCGGGATGCTGGCCCAGATGGTCACCGCGGTGCCGGGGAGTTCGGCGGTCTTTCTCGGCGGTGTGGTCTCCTACAGCAACGAGGCCAAGGAACGGCTGCTGGGGGTCAACCCGCTCTATTTGAAAAAATTCGGCGCGGTGAGCTCGGCGGTGGCCCTGGGCATGGCCCAGGGGGTGCGGCAGCGCTTCGGGTCGGACATCGGGGTCAGCATCACCGGCATCGCCGGCCCCGGGGGCGGCACCCCGGAGAAACCGGTGGGCCTGGTCTACATCGCCCTGGACAGCGGCCAGACGGTGCTGCACCAGCGGCACCTGTTCAAGGGCAGCCGGGGCCAGATCCGTCAGTATGCCAGCCGCAGTGCCCTGGACATGGTCCGGAGGCAGTTCCTGTGACCGGGCCCCTGAGGCTCTTCGTGGCCCTCACCATCCCGCCGGAGGTGAAGGCGGCGCTGGGCCGGCTGCGGGGGGACCTGGAGCCGGGGTTGCCCTCGTTGCGCTGGGTCCGGCCGGAGGGGCTTCACCTGACCCTGGCCTTTCTCGGTGATGTTGAGATGGAGAGGCAGGAACGCCTGTGCCGTGCCCTGGCCGGCTGTCCCGGGGCGACGGAGCCGTTCCGGTTGGAGGCGGCGGGCCTGGGAGTCTTTCCCCACCTGCGGTCTCCGCGGATCTTCTGGGCCGGCTTTCACCGGCCGCCCGATCCGTTGTACCATCTCCAGCAGAGCGTGGAGGGGGCCATGGAGGGCGAGGGTTTCCCCAGGGAGCGGCGGGCCTTCCGGTCGCACCTCACGGTGGCCCGGGTTCGCCGCCCGCTGCGCCGGGACGAGCGGGAGTTGCTGGCCGCCTGCCTGGCCGACCACGCGGAAAAGAGCTTCGGCGGATTCACGGTCTCCCGGCTGTCGCTGTTCAGCAGCACGCTGCTGCCAACGGGAGCCCGATACCAGGAGGTGGACGGGTGGCCCCTGGGCCCGTCCGGGAATCCTGATGAGGTGAAGGAATCATGATGATGCGAATCACGGCCCTCCTGATCGCCTACCTGCTGGGGGCCGTGCCCTTCGGCCTGATCCTGGTGCGGCTGAGTACCGGACGGGACGTGCGGCAGAGTGGCAGCGGCAACATCGGGGCGACCAACGTGCTGCGCACCACCGGCCGGATCTGGGGTGTGGCCACCCTGCTGCTGGACGCACTCAAGGGGGCGGCGGGGGTGCTCATCGCCAGGCAGCTGTTGCAGGTGGACGAGACCACCGTCTTTTTTGCCGGGCTGGCCGCCGTGCTGGGCCACTGCTTCCCGGTCTACCTCCGGTTCCACGGGGGCAAGGGCGTGGCCACCTGTCTCGGGGTGTTCCTCGTGCTTTCACCCCTGGCCCTGCTGCCCACCGTGGGGGTCTTTCTGGGGATGGCCCTGATCACCAGGACCGTCTCCATCGGTTCAGTGTCCGCCGCCCTGGCCTTTCCCGCGGCGGTCATGTGGCTGGACCCGGTGACGGTCCCGCAGCTGGTGGCCATACTCTGCTGCTCGGCGGCGGTGATCTACCGGCACCGATCGAACATCGTCCGCATTGTCCGGGGCCGGGAAAACCGACTCTGGTGACACGGGGGGAGGAAAGCTGATGGAGCGATTGGCCGTTGTGGGTGGCGGAAGCTGGGGAACCGCACTGGCCATTCACCTGGCCGGTGAGGGGCGCCCCGTCATGCTCTGGGTTTACGAGGATGACCTGGCCGAGAGGATGAACGCCACCCGGGAGAACGATGTCTACCTTCCCGGCTACCGTCTGCCGGCGGGATTGGAGGCCACCAGTCGCCTGGACCGGGCCGTGCCCGGTGCCACCCTGGTGCTCACCGTGATGCCCTCCCACGTCTGCCGCGCCATGGCCCAGAGGATGGAGCCGCTGGTGGAGCCGGGCCAGATCCTGGTCAGCGCCACCAAGGGGTTGGAGGAGGGGACCCATCTGCGCATGTCCCAGGTGCTGGAGCAGGTGCTGGGGCACCGCACCGGGCCCGGGATGGTGGCGGTGATCTCCGGCCCCAGTTTTGCCCGCGAGACCGCCGACGGCCACCCCACGGCGGTGGTGGCCGCCTCCGCCGTGGAGACCACCGCCCGGCGGGTCCAGGACAACCTCTCCGGCAGCCGCTTCCGGCTGTACACCACCACCGATGTCATTGGCGTGGAACTGGGCGGGGCGGTGAAGAACGTCATCGCCATCGCCGCCGGTGTGGTCCAGGGCATTGGCCTGGGACACAACACCACCGCCGCGCTGATCACCCGCGGCCTGGTGGAAATGGAGCGCCTGGCCCTGGCCCTGGGGGCGTTGCCCGGCACCCTGGCCGGCCTTTCGGGAATGGGCGATCTGGTGCTCACCTGCACCGGCGAATTGAGCCGCAACCGCTCGCTGGGAGTGGAACTGGGTCGCGGCAAGAGCCTGGCCGAGGCCATGGCCGGCAAGGTCACCGTGGCCGAGGGGGTGAGGACCACCCGTTCGGTGCTGGAACTGGCCGGGGAGCGCGGGGTGGAGATGCCGATCACCACCGAGATGAACGCGGTGCTCCACCAGGGCGCCAATCCTGCGGCGGCCATCGGCAGGCTGATGGAACGTCGGCTCAAGCCGGAGATGGAATGACAGCTGGACGACGCGCCCCTGCCGGCCGGTGTTCCGGGCGGATGCCCGGATCGCGCGTCATCCTGTTCCTGCTGTTGCTCGCCGCAATTTCCCTTACCTCCTGCCAGACCATCCGTCAGCGCTTCGAGGAGGAGTCGATCCCGCGGTTGAACCGCTCCCCGGCCTCACACGTGGGACGCGCGGTGGTCCTCTACGGAGTGGCCAGCCACCCGGTGGCGGGGTCAGGCGACCACGGGGCCTCTCTGGGCTCGTATACCCTGCGAGACGACAGCGGTCAGACCATCAGGGTGCTCACCCGCCGGTTGCCCCGGGACGGTGAAGCCTGCCGCGTGTCCGGGTTCGTGGGCCAGGCACCGGAGGACGCCCTACAGCCCCTGGTGCTGGAGGTTCGGCGCAGCCGTCCGCGGCGTGACCTGCTGCTGACCATCGGCCTGCTGCTGCTGGTGGTGGGGTCGCTGCCCCCGGCGGTGGTCCGCCTGGCACGCATCAGCGGACGCCGGCCCGGCCCGCTGGCAGCTGCCGCCCCCTCCCTTGACGGGCCACCGGTGCCGCCGGGCGTGAACTGTATCCTGGACCTGGTGGTGGTGGCCGGTCCGGACACCGGCAAGCGGCACAGCTTCAACTATGACCGGATCCTGGTGGGCCGGCCGGGGATGCGCCGCAACGATCTCTCCCTTGACGACCAGACCGTGTCGCGAAATCAGGCGGTGATCTTACGCGACCCCAAGGTGGGCGGCTACAAGATCAGGAACGAGGGGCTGACCAACCCGCTCAAGGTCAACGGCCGTCACTGCGATGCCGTGGCCCTGCGCGACGGTGACCTGCTCACCGTGGGGCTGACCACCATGCAGGTGGGCTACCGGATCGGCGACGGCGGCTCCCGGCGGCCCCTGGCGATCCTGCTGCTGGTTGCGCTGGCCCTGGCCGCCGGCACCACGGCCCTGGCCGGCGGGGAGGGGGCAGTGGAGCTCGAAGCGTTGGATCTGCGGGAACTGCCGGAGGTGACCTGTCGTTTCCGGGTCTTTGACGCTGCCGGTGTGGAACGGAAGGGGATGGGGCTGGATGATTTTCGCCTGATGGTGGACGGCCGGACGGTGAAGGGTGCAGAACTGCGTTTCGAAGCGGCGCCGGGCCGGCGGATGCCCCGTCTGGTGGTGGTGGTCCAGGCCACCAGCGAAGAGCGGGGCCGCGGCCTCTTCCTGCTGAAAACCGCGGTCATCCACTTCCTGGAACGCTGGCCGGCCGGCGGTCCGGTGGCCCTGGTTTCCCACAGCGGCGGCGCCCGGGTGGAGCAGGAGTTCACCACCGACCGCCGTCGAATCCTGGAACGGCTGGAGTCGATCCCCCTGGGCCCGGTCGAGGAGCGGGGGTACTACGATGCGTTGAAGCAGGCGGCCGGTCTGTTCGGGACCGGGGACAGCGGTATGGGGGCTGTGGTCTACTTCTGCCGGCCAGGCCCCTTCACCCGGGAGGACATGCGCCTCGATTCCCCCAAGGGGCTTCGTTTACACCCCGATCTGCCGGTCTACCCGGTGCTTCATCCAGAACGGGACGGGGGCCGCACCGGCGAGTATCTGCGGCAGCTGGCGCTCAAGTTGACGGCGGGTTTCACCGGCCACTATACTTTGCATTACAGTTCCCCCGGAGGTGAGGATAATCGTGTTCATTCATTGAGGATAGACCGGATATCCCCGGCCGCGCCGGTGAGCGGCGCCGGTTGCCGCTACCGTGCCGTGTCCGGCTCGGGACTGAACACCGGGGTCCTGCTGGCCGCGGCGGACCGGCAAGCCCTGCAGGCCAGGCTGGCCGGGGCGCTGCTGGGCCTGCTGGGTGGTGTCCTGGCTTTTCGCTGGTTCGTCACCGGACCAGGGACCGCCCAGCGGAGCACGGCTGGGCGCAAGGCGGTACAGTGGCTCAGGGTTCACTTTTTGCTGGCCGGGGCCATCACCGGGTTCCTGCTCAGCCTGCTGGCGGGCCGGGCGGTGTGATCCGACCCGGGGGGCCATACGGAAGAACGATGAACAAGTTGCTCTACAGCGAAGCGGGAGAGTCGAGAACTTTCGACCTCACCGCACCCGCCACCGTGATCGGACGGGCGCCCTCCTGCCACCTGGTGCTCGGCGACGTGAGCATCTCCCGCGAACATGCCAGGATCGTCTGCCGCAACGAGACCCTGACCATCCGTGACCTGGGGAGCAAGAACGGCACCACGGTCAACGGGGTGGCGGTGGTGGAGAGCCCGCTGCACGATGGCGACACCATCGTGCTGGGCGGTTTCGCCCTGACCCTGCAGGGGCCGCTGGACCACAAGGTGATCCTCTCCGAGGATAAACCACTGGACCCCGGCAGCGGCACCATCGTCCGTTCGGTGGAGGACCTCAGTTCTCTGCTGGAACCGGAATCCACCGACACCGCTGCCGGGCCCGAGGGAGCCCGGGGCGAGGATCCGGGCCCGGATGTTGCACCGGCCACCAGGGAAAAGCTGGCCCGGGTGGCCAAGGCCAACCGTAACCTGCAGATTCTGGCCCGGGTGGCCCGGGCGCTGATCACAGTGGAACCGCTTCACGAGTTGCTGAAAAAGGTGATGGAACTGGTGTTCGAGAACATCCCGGTGGAGCGGGGATTCCTGATGCTCTACGACGAGGAGTCCCAGCGTCTGGAGCCGCAGGTGGTGCGGTGCGAGGACCACGGCACCGACCTGGACAACATCACCATCAGCAAGACCATCGCCGACCGGGTGTTCGAAGACAAGGTGGCCATCCTCACCACCGACGCCCAGGTGGACCCGCGATTCAAGGGCGGGGAGAGCATCCGGGTTCTGGGGATCCGCTCGGCCATCTGTGCGCCGCTCTGGGACCGTGACCGGGTGATCGGCATTATCCATGTCGACTCCTCGATCAAGACCACCTCGTTCAGCGAGGACGACCTGGAACTGCTCACCGCCCTGGCCAATTACGCGGCGGTGGCCATCGAACGGGCTCGGCTCAACGAGAAGATCCGGCGGGAAAGCCTGGTGCGCAGCCGCCTGGAACGCTACCATAGTCCGGGAGTGGTCAACCGCATCATCGAAGATTCGCCGGGAGAGGGCTCTGAAAGGCTGCGGGCCAAGGAAGCCGAGGTCAGCGTGCTGTTCACCGACATCGTCGGGTTCACCACGCTCTCGGAGCGGAAGGAGCCGCTGCATGTCTCCGAACTGCTCAACGAGTATCTCTCGGTGATGACCGACGAGGTCTTCCGGCGGGAGGGCACCCTGGACAAGTATGTGGGCGACTCGATCATGGCGGTCTTCGGCGCCCCCATCTCCCAGGAGGATCACGCGGTCCGGGCCATCGAGACCGCGCTGGCGATGATGGAACAGCTGGCCGAGCTGAACAGCCGGCGCGACCCCGATGACCAGTTCCGCATCCGCGCCGGGATCAACAGCGGCCGGGTGATTGCCGGGGACATCGGTTCGCCCCGGCGGATGGAGTACACTGTGCTGGGCGACACGGTGAACGTGGCCTCGCGCCTGGAATCCAGCGTATCCCGGCCCGGGCAGGTGGTGGTGGGTGAGGAGACCTACCGCATGACCAGGGAACGGTTCCAATGGAAGCATCTCGGGTCGGTGTCCCTCAAGGGACTGAGCCGCACCTACGATACCTACGAGCCACTGGCAAAATGAGCAAGACGGTGAAACAGACAAAGCCCGGTGACAGCGGTCTCCCGCCGGTGGATCCCCCACGGACCCGGTGGCGCATTCTCTATTCGCTGCTGGTGATGCTCTTCTTCGTGGGCGTGGTGCCGCTGCTCTTCACCTACTGGATTCTCATCGACATGAACCGGGAGACCCTGCGCACGATCCAAAAGGAACGGCAGCTCTCCATCGCCAATTTCGTCTCCGAGACCATCACCTCCCACGTGGAGGAAAGTGTCGGGCGCATCGAGGCCATCGCCAAGGCCGTGGAGAACGACCGCGATTTCAATCGCAGCCGCAACTTTGCCAGGGCGCTTGAGCAGCATGGCACCACCATTCTGCAGCAGACCCTGGACGCGGACGGCGAGAAGACCTTTTTCTACCTCGCCCTGCTCAACAATGCCGAAGGCAGCGGGGTCACCGCCTCGCTGAGCTTCGACCCGTCGGAGATTGAGCAGCAGTACGGCTACAAGCTGCAGGAGATCTTCAGCCGGGTGGAGGGCTGGGTGCCGTCCGGTGATGAGCCTCCTGAACCGGTGATCGGCGAGCCCTTTGTCCTGCGGGAGCGGGCCCTCCCGGTGGTGGCCGGGGCGCGCCCCATCCGCTGGAAAGGCGAGGTGCAGGGGGTGCTGCTGGCCCTGGTCAACCTGCAGCCGGTGCTCAGCGGGGTGGCCGAACAGAGCACCGACCGCAACACCGTCTACCTGGTGAACGGCTCGGGACGGCTCTTTGCCCACCCCATCCGCAAGGAGTTGCTGGATGAACCCGACTACTCCGAAGTGCCCATCGTCGAACCGTTGCTCAAGCCGGCGGGACGGGCCATCACCACGGCGATGGATTTCACCTCGGTTGCCGCGGACGGCAGCCGGGCCGGCATGCTCGGCACCTCGAAGTGGATTCCGGTGCTGGACTGCATGGTGGTGATCCAGATTTCCGATGCCGACGCCTACTACCAGGTGGACCAGATGATCAAGCGCAGCGTGAGCTGGGCGGCGGTCTGGCTGGTGGTGGCGGTGATCGCCGGCTGGCTCTTTGTGCGGCGTATCTCGCGGCCGGTGCAGCAGCTGGCCGAGGCCACCCGTTCCGCCGCCGCCGGCGACTTTTCCGCCCGGGTGGAAATCCGCTCCGGCGACGAGATCGGCCAGCTGGCCCGAACATTCAACTTCATGTCAGTGAGCCTGGAGAACTACATCACCAGGTTGAAGACGGCACTGGGGAAATACAACCAGCTCTTTCTCGGGTCGCTGCGCATGATCGCCGAGGCCATCGATGAGAAGGACCCCTACACCCGCGGCCACGCGGAGCGGGTCACCACCTACAGCCTGACCCTCGGCCGGAAACTGGGGCTCAACGAAGAGGAACTGGAGCGGATCCGCATCGCCGCTTTGCTTCACGACGTGGGCAAGATCGGCATCGACGACCGGGTGCTGAAGAAACAGGGTGTGCTCACCGACGAGGAATACATGCAGATGAAGATGCACCCGGTGAAGGGGGCCGGCATCATGGCGCCCATCGTCGAAATGGCGGAGAGTGTCCCCGGGGTGAAATACCACCACGAGTACTTTGGCGGCGGCGGCTACCCCGAGGGATTGAGCGGCGATGAGATCCCGGTGATGGCCCGCATCATCGGTGTGGCCGACACCTTTGACGCCATGACCACCGACCGCTGTTACCAGCCGGCCATGCCCACCGGCGAGGCGGTGACCAAGATCAAGGAGCTGTCCGGCATCCGCTACGACCCGATGGTAGTGGACGCGTTGGAGCAGGCGGTGGATTCGGGAGAGATCAGTGCTGCCACGGATCCGGCGCTGCGGCCGGACGACGAATTCTGACAAAACGGAGGATCACGTGATGAGCATCGAATTCAGCGCGGACGGCGGTCGGTGTCGTCGTGACGCGAATTGGCCCGGGCCGGGAGCGGCCCTCGCCGCGGTGCTGGTCCTGCTGCTGATCGCCGGCTTTGCCGGTATCGCCTGCGGAAAGAAAAAAGTGGATCCCAGCGAGCCGTCGGCGGTGGAGAAAGCCATCACCGAGTATCAGCAGGGCGCCATGCTGCTGGAGCAGGGCAATGTGGAGGAAGCGATCCTCTCTTTTCGCAAGGCCCTGGAATACGATGAAAACAACGTCCTGTGTTACTACAGCCTCGCCCTGGCCAATTTCCGGTTGGGTCGCTACGGGGAGGCGATGATCGAGGCCGACAAGGCGCTGTCCCTCAACCCGGAATATATCGAGTGCTACAACATCAAGGGGATGATCTATAACGAGCAGGGGCAGTATCTCAAGGCCATGGAGTCGTTCCGCCGGCTGCTGGAGACCTCGGCCTACGGCAAGCCCTGGATCGCCCACTACAACCTCGGGTTTGCCGCCGCCAATGCCGGCAACATGGAGGAGGCCCTCTTCTACTACAACCGGGCCCTCGAGGAGAAGGACGACTACGTCCAGGCCCGCTACCAGCGGGGGCTGATGCTGGAGCGGCTGGGCCGGGAGGAAGAGGCGCTCCAGGAATACCTCAAGGTGCGCGACGCTTTGCCGGAGAACGCGGATATCCACTTCAGCATCGGCCGGCTCTACTTCCGCGCCGGCAACGCGGTGGAAGCCCGGATGGCCTTCGAGTGGGTCATGCGCTACGCCCCGGGCACCGAGTACAGCGCACAGTCGGCCAAGTATCTCAACATGCTGGAGCAGGCTGGCCGCTAGCCCGTACCGCTCACAAACCAACCACCCAGTGGAGCAGGAAGACGTATGGCCTTTGGTAAACCAGGACTTTTCAGCCGCCTCAAGAGGGGGCTTTCCAAGACCCATGAATCGCTGGTGGGCCGGATCGACACGGTGCTGGGCAGCGCGGAGAAGATCGACGAGGACCTCTACGACGATCTGGAGGAGTCGCTGATCCTCGCCGATGTGGGGGCGCTCACCGCCTCGAGTCTGCTGGAGCGCGTGCGTGAGCGAGTGGAGCAGGACAAGATCCGCGACCCCCAGGTGCTGAGGATGTTCCTCCACGACGAGATGAAGAACGGGCTCCGTCTGGCCGGCGCGGTGGGCAAGGTCCGGGGGCGGTCCCCGGCAGCGGGCGACCCCCGGGTGGTCTTCGTGGTGGGCGTCAACGGGGTGGGCAAGACAACCACCGTGGGCAAGCTGGCCCGGCACTACATGGATGAGGGCCACAAGGTGCTGATCTGCGCCGCCGATACCTTTCGAGCCGCTGCGGTGGAGCAGTTGGGCCGCTGGGCCTCCCGGGTGGGGGTGGAGATGATCCGCGGGGCCAGCGGGGCCGACCCCTCGGCGGTGCTCTTCGACTCCTGTGCCGCGGCCCGGGCCCGCAAGGCGGACCTGCTGCTGGTGGATACCGCCGGCCGGCTGCACACCAAGAGCAACCTGATGCGCGAGCTGGAGAAGATGAATCGGGTGGCTTCGGGGGAGGTGGGCGGTGCGCCCCACGACGTGCTGCTGGTGCTCGACGCCACCACCGGTCAGAATGGCATCAGCCAGGCCAAGGTCTTTGCCGAATCCATCGAGGTCACCGGGCTGGTGCTGGCCAAGCTGGACGGCAGCGCCAAGGGCGGAGTGGCCCTGGGCATCGTCGAGGCGCTGGACATGCCGGTGAGTTTTGTCGGGGTGGGAGAGCAGGTGGAGGATCTGCTCGTCTTCGATCCCGACCGCTTTGTGGAGGCCCTGTTCGAATAGCGGAGGCACGGTGAACCACCAGAGCTTCAGCGGCGGGGACCGCACACTGATGCGGCGGGTGCTGCGGCTGGCCCGCAAGGGGTGGGGCCGCACCAGTCCCAACCCCATGGTGGGGTGTGTGCTGGTCCGTGACGGGCAGGTGGTGGGCGAGGGCTGGCACAGCGCCGCTGGTGAGCCCCACGCCGAAATCGAGGCCCTGCGGGCGGCAGGGGCCGCGGCCCGGGGCGCCACTCTCTACGTCAACCTCGAACCCTGTTCACACCACGGCCGGACGCCGCCCTGCGCCGAGGCGGTGATTGCCGCCGGCGTGGACCGGGTGGTGGCGGCGGTGCAGGACCCCAATCCCCGGGTGGCCGGGCGCGGGTTTCGCCGGCTGCGCCGGGCGGGCATCGCGGTGGAGGTGGGACTGCTGGCCCGGGAGGCGGAGGAGCTCAACGAGGCCTTCTTCTGCCACGTGGTACGCGGCCGGCCCTTCCTGCATCTCAAGGCGGCCATGACCCTTGATGGCAAGACCGCTGCCGCCGGCGGGATATCCAAGTGGATCAGCTGCGATAAATCGCGGCGGCTGGTCCACCGCTGGCGACTGGGCTCCGATGCGGTGATGGTGGGCGCGGGCACCGCCCTGGCCGACGACCCAGACCTCACACCTCGTCCGCCCCGGGGCGGCACCAGCGTGGACTGGAAGTCCACCACCCGGGTGGTGCTGGACAGCCGCCTGCGGCTGCCCGCAACCAGCCGGATGCTGGCCAACCTGGAGCGGGGGCCGGTGCTGGTCTTTACGTCCCACAACGCCCCCGCGAACCGGAAAAATGCACTGGTTGAGGCCGGGGCCGATGTGATCCGCATCGCCAAAGCGCGGGATGGCGGCCTCGATCTGCGCCGGGTGCTGGAGGCCCTCCACCGGCGGGGGATCACCCGGGTCCTGCTGGAAGGGGGCGCAACCCTCAACGCCTCGGCCCTGGCCTCCGGCCTGGTGGATCGGTTGTCGATCTTCATTGCGCCGAAACTGCTGGGGGGTACAATGAGCATACCGTTGCTCAACGGCCTGCCCGGGGACGATCTCCGGCGGGCTGTTGAACTGGACCGGCTCTCCTGCCGGCGGGTCGGGAGCGACCTGTTGGTGGAAGCCGTGCCGCGTGGAGACTGACCATGTTCACCGGCCTGGTGGAGGAGGTGGGGACACTGCAGCGCACCGAGACGGTGCCCGGGGGCCTGCGCTTCGAGATCGGAGCCCCACGGCTGGCCCCGGAACTGGCCACCGGTGACAGTGTGGCGGTGAACGGCGTCTGTCTCACGGTGACCCGGCACTCCGCCGACCGCTGGTGGGCCGACCTCTCCGAGGAGACCGCGCGCCGCAGCACCTTTGGCACGGTGCGCCCCGGGGCCCGGCTGAACCTGGAGCGGGCCCTCCAACTGGGGGGCCGCCTGGGCGGCCACCTGGTTCAGGGCCACGTGGATGGAGTGGCCCTGGTCACCGGCGCCCGGCGGCAAGCCGGGTGGCTGCAGCTGGATTTCAACATCCCCGAAAATCTCGGTGACTACGTGGTGGAGAAGGGATCGGTGACCATCAACGGCGTAAGCCTCACCGTGGCCACCCTGGACGGCCTCCAGGCCGGCATCGCCATCATCCCCCAGACCATCGCCGCCACCAACCTCGGGGACCTGGCCCCCGGCGACGGGTTCAATTTCGAGGTCGATGTTCTGGGGAAATACGTGGCCCGGATGCTGAACCGGCGTGGTGACACGGCCGGGCGGAATAGCGGCGGGAGCGGGGTGGACGAGCAGATGCTCGCCGATCACGGGTTTCTCTAGGTCACGCCGATCCGTTCATCGATCACTGCTTTTCCGCTGATCCCTTTTTGATCCCTGATCCATCATCAGCTCGGGAAAAGACCGGCCCAGCGCTTTCGAGAGTGCACCGGCGACAATCCGGTTGGCCCGCGGGCTGTAGTGCCCGCCGGGCATCAACATCTCCGGGAACCTACCCTGTGCCCGCCGGGCCAGCACGCCCAGGGGCGATACAAACAGAACGTCTCGCCTTTGGCCGATCTGCTGAGCGGCCAGAATGGCCGGCGGAGCATCCTTCCCGCGAATTCGATCCCGGATTTCCCGGCCCGTGGGCAGGTGCATCACCACCGGCCGTGTTCCTCTCTCTCCGGCCGATCTGATGAATCGCTCCAGGATCAGTTCCGTGATCCTCCGTGGTTCCCTCACCTTCCAGAGGTCGGTGTCATCGACCAGGGCTCTTTTCCAGATGCTCGGGCTGAGGATTATTCTCAGGTAGGGGAAGCGAAGACAGGGGAGACGGCTGCGGTGCAGATACCACCAGTCGTTCTGTCCGATCCGGTGCAGGAACTCGGGATCGTCGGTGCCCTGACGCAGGGCCTCGAAGGTGGGAGCTGGATTGGGGAGCAGGGTCAGGGCGTTCCCGGTGAGCAGGAATCTCGGCTTGGTGAAGGGGCTGACCGCCTCCGGCCGGTAGAACTTGCGGTAGACATTGACGTTGCGATTGATGTTGATGCTGATGAAGGCAAGGATCGCGATGGGTGTGGGCCGCCGTGCGAAATCACGCTCAAAGCGGAGCAGCGCCTGATCCATTCCGTAGCCGGCGCAACCGAAGTTGTAGACGTCGGCCTCGAGATGGCGGGCCAGATGCTCCGCCCATGTCTGACCAGGCCTTACTTCCGAGCCCATGGTGAAGGAGTCGCCGTAGGCGCTGACCAGGTCCCGGTTGCGATCCAGCCGCCGCGGCCGTTCACCCAGCTCGGTGGGGAAGCCATTGATCCAGCCGAGATCGGGGTCGAACCGCCGGCCCACCTGTTCCAGAACTGCCAGGTCGGCGCGGTAATTCTCGGGATGGGGAAAGGCGAAGCGCTCCTCGAAGAGATGGAAGAAGGCTCCGCACATCAGTTCCAGAACGAGGAGCACCGCCAGCACCAGAACGATCCACATCATGACCGGCGACCTGGAACCGGAATTTATCCTGTCGGGTTGATCAGGCAAGAGCGCTTCCGTGATGTTTTCGGGAAAAAGTTTGATTCCAAGGGGAAAATATAGGTATGTCCTTTTCGGATGTCAAGATTATCCGGAAATATTAATGTTTCATTGACTTTTGCTCGATTTTTCGATAAATTCTCCTGTTCATGTTATCCGAAGGTAACGGCGGGCTCCGGTGAGGGATTTTAACCGGTTGCCGCTGGGACCAAGGTGGATTCTGTCCGCTGTACGTATGGTGCGTCCGGCGGATTTCGTAGCGGAGCAACGATGTTCGACTCGTTGACCGACAAGCTGCAGCAGACCTTCAAAACCCTCCGGGGACACGGTTCGCTCAATGAGGGCCAGGTCAAGGACGGCCTGCGTGAAATCCGCCTGGCCCTGCTGGAAGCGGATGTGAACTTCAAGGTGGTCAAGGATCTGCTGGGGCGGATCCGCGAGAAGGCCACCGGACAGGACGTGCTGTCCAGCCTCACCCCGGGGCAGCAGGTGGTGAAGATCGTCCGGGACGAGCTGGTGGAACTGCTGGGCGCTTCGGCCAGCAAGCTGAAATTCCACTCCAACCCGCCCACGGTGATCCTGATGGTGGGGCTGCAGGGCTCGGGTAAGACCACCTCCACCGGCAAGATCGGCCGCTGGCTGCGGGAGCAGGGGAAAAGCCCGTATCTCGTGCCGGTGGACGTCTACCGGCCGGCGGCCATCGAGCAGCTGCAGGTGGTGGGGCGGGCCGTTGGGCTGCCGGTTCATCCCTCGGACAGCGGGGACGACCCGGTGGACATCTCCACGGCGGCGCTCACCGAGGCGCGCAAGGGCGGATACGACGT
>RCNC010005306.1_pt1 | contig 17702 bp, 11 predicted proteins | sample 2041301 | NCBI WGS metagenome assembly RCNC01 (sample SAMN09708231, study PRJNA481090) | Marine sediment metagenome, whole genome shotgun sequencing project. | biome: marine sediment; feature: ocean; material: sediment; isolation source: Sewage treatment plant 13A marine sediment (STP13A) ... | reverse complement strand
GGGGAAGAGAGAACATGAGCACGTCCAGGACAGACTTTCTGCTGACCAAGATTGTAAGCACCCTCGGACCGGCCAGCGCAGAAAAGTCAGTTATCGAAAAACTGATTCAGGAGGGGGTTCGGGTTTTTCGGTTCAATTTTTCGCACGGCACGTTCGAAGAACATGAGCGCCTGCTCCATCTTGTTCGCGGAGCGAGTCAAAAACTCAATATCCCGATAGCCGTGCTTGGGGATCTTTCCGGTCCCAAAATCAGGGTGGGCAAAGTTCACGAGGGTGGGGTGGATTTGCAGGCCGGGCAATTGGTGGCGTTTCAAAAAGAGCCGATCGAGGCGCGATCGGTCGCATCAGGCCCGGTCACGTTCTCCACAACATACGCGGATTTCTGCGATGAAGTGACCCCCGGGGAGACGATTCTGCTCGACGATGGATTCGTGCGTTTGACCTGTCAGGAGAAGCGGGAAGACCGGCTCATCTGCCGGGTGGAAGATGGGGGGATCATTACCTCGGGCAAAGGTGTGAATCTTCCGGATACCGACCTGTCGGTGCCGGCGTTGACGGAGAAGGATATCGCCTGCGTTGAGTTTGCCGTGGCGAAAGGGTTTGATTATCTGGCCCTCAGTTTTGTGCGCAAGGCAGAAGACGTCAGACAACTCAAGGAGTTGCTTCGCCAGCACGGTGCTCGTGCCGTTGACAGCCCGCCATTCTCACAGATCGGGCCTTCGGATGGTCAGGTAAAAGACCAGATGGAGGGAACGATTCCCGTGATCAGCAAGATCGAGAAACCGCAGGCTGTGGAAAACCTGGAAGAGATCCTGCGCGAGACCGACGGCGTGATGGTGGCCCGGGGAGACCTGGGGGTTGAGATGGATCTTGCCGAGGTGGCGGTCACCCAGAAACGCATTATCAAATTGTGCCGGGAGTACGGCATCCCCTGTATTGTCGCAACCCAGATGCTGCAAAGCATGATCGAATCGCCGACCCCCACACGGGCCGAAGTGTCGGATGTGGCCAACGCCATTTTTGACGGCGCGGATGCGGTGATGCTCTCCGGTGAGACCGCGGTGGGGAAATATCCGGTTGAAACCGTGCGCATGATGAATCGCATTGCCGCGCGATCAAACGCCTATCTCAAAGCCGAGCCCCTGGCCCCCTCACCACCCCTGCAATCACCGAAGAAATATCATCGCACAGCGGCCCTGGCAAAGAGCGTATACACCATAGTAAAAGAGATGGAAGTCAAATTCATCATTGTCTGGTCACATCTCGGCGGGGCCGCGGTCTACCTGTCCCAGCAGCGCATTCCCCGGCCCATTCTCTACTTCAGTCCCTTTGAATCGGCTCTTCGAAAAACAGCACTGCTCTATGCCATTGAGCCGATTTACATGCCCGCCCAAACCTCCAATACGGGGTTTTTCCAGAGCGTCGATCAATGGCTGCTGGAGCGTCAGTGGGCCAAAGAGGGCGATACGGTGGTTTTTGTTGTCAGTGAGCCAATCACCCGGGCAACGGTGACAAATGAAATGGTAATTCACAACGTGGGAGAGCCGATCTGACGATTTCGACGACAGCACCTCGTTTTTGATCGCAGGGTCTTCACGCAGGAACCCGAAGTTGTTATCCACCGTGGTCATCGCCAGTAATTCCATCGAAATCGACCCATTGGTCATGAAGGGTATGAACCAGGGAGTTCATGAGCGAGACCTGGACCGGAGAACGTCTGAAAATGGTGTGAATTTCTTGACGCTTGGAAAGGAACTGCCTATCTTTAATTCTGAATAAGCAATTCGAGGACGGCATCAGCGTGCCGGGGCCGTTGGGCAGGGCACTGGTTCCGACGCTTATCGTCGGTCTTTACTTCCTGTTTTTCCATTGAGGTGACCATGACCGAGACACTCGACACCCACGCCAAAGCGCTGAAGATCAACCTCGATAACAAGATCTACGGGACCTTCGCCGAGATCGGCGCCGGCCAGGAGGTGGCGCGCTGGTTTCTCCAGGTCGGCGGTGCCGCCGGGACGGTGGCGCAGACCATCTCCGCCTACGACATGACGTTCAGCGACGAGATTTACGGCAGGGGGCCGCGCTACGTCTCCCGGGACCGGCTGCTGGCGATGCTGGACCACGAATTCGGGCTGCTGCTGGAGCATCTGAACGATTCGCACGGGGCCGACACGCGATTCTTCGCCTTCGCCGATTCCGTGTCGGCGCGCAATTACGCCGGCACCAATGAGTGCCACGGCTGGATGGGCATCCGCTTCCAGTCGGCCCCGCGCTCCGAGCCGAGCGAGGTGCTGTTGCACGTCAACATGCTCGATCCGACGAACCTGGAACAGCAACGGGCCCTCGGCCTGCTTGGGGTGAACCTGGTGCACGGGATCTTCTTCCAGCGGGGAAGCGTGAACGAGCTGCTCGGCGGCCTCCTGGATGACCTCTCCCTGGACAGGATCGAGATCGATGTGATGGAGCTGCGGGGGCCGGCCTTCGGCGAGGTCGACCCGGTAACCGTCGGCGTCCGGCTGGTGACGGAAGGGTTGGCCCGTTCCGTCCTCTTCCGTGAGGGCGGTACGCCGGTCCAGCCCTCCGATCTGCTCCGCAAGCGGCCGGTGGTCATCGCGCGCGGTCTCTTCGACAGCCCGCTGCTGCCGGTCCAGCACGAAATGCTGGAGGCGGCGGCCAGGCACCTGCGCGCCGAGGCCGACTCCGACCGCGAACCGCTGGCGATCCCGGAGATGACGATCCGGCCCGTGCAGGAAGGGCGGGCCCCCGACGAAGAGGAGGCTGTGCGGCGGTTCCGAGAGGCGCTTTCGCTCGATCGTCCCACGCTGCTGACCCGCTTCCCCGAGTCCTATCACCTGACCGGGTATCTGCGGCGCTACACGCAGGCGCCGTTGCGGTTCGTCTTCGGCCCGTCAACGCTGGTTCAGATGATTTACGAGGCGCGCACCTCCGGCCTGCTGGGTGGCCGACTGGAGGCACTCGGTCGACTTCTTGCGGAAAACGTCAAGGTCTACGTCTACCCGATGGAATCGGCGACCTTCAGGCGCATCCTCGATGGGGCCGGCGCATCCCCGGCCTTGGGCGACGTACCGCAGGAGGGGCTGGTAACGGCCGGGTCGATCCAACTGGTCCCGCCCCTGGGGCATCTCTACGACTATTTCCGAGAGGCGGGCTGGATTACCGATATCGAGCCCGAATCGTGAGCGGTAAACCCGGAGAGAAAGGGCATTCGTCATGAGACGGTTGTTGATTGCGCTCCTCGCACTGGCAACGCTGGCGGCGTGCGGTCCGGGTGACCGCGCCGCGGCGCCCCCGCTTTCGCCCGAAGAACACGCTTTCACCGGGCGGTGGACCGTGACGGGTGAGGTGCGGCGGCTCCCCTTCGAGGAAGGCCGGCGAGTCGGCAACTTCCAAATGCGCGGCACGATCCACTTCACCGACGGCGGGGGGCTCCGGGACCTGGGCGCCGAGATGCTCGGCCTCGCGGACAGCGCCACCGGCTGCACCGCACGCTCGGTCTGGTCCGACGCGGACGGCGACCGCCTGTTCAGCGAGATGAGCGGACAGCTCCTTGACCGCGGCGGCAGCGGCGAGGGCGCTATCACCGGCGGGACGGGCAAGTTCGCCGGTGCCCGAGGCGCCTACACCTTCAGCTGGACCTCAATGGTCGAGGAGGACGATTTCCGGATCAACGGCTTCATCCGCGATCTGAAAGGCACGCTGCTCATCCCCTCCCGGCCCGCGGCCGGAGTGAGCGGCGAGGGGGGCACCCGATGAAACTGAAACCGATACCCTTCTGTGTGGCGGTGGCGGTCGGCGTCGGCCTCTGGTTCGCGCCGGTGCCCGACGGCCTCACCCCCCGCGCCTGGCAGATGTTCGCCATCTTCACCGGCACCCTGGTGGGCGTGATCGGCAACTGCCTGCCGATCGGCGCGGTGGCGGTTCTCGGCCTGGTGGTCACCGCGCTCACCGGCGTGCTCACCGAGGACGGGCCATCGGAGGCGATCCGTCTGGCGCTCGGCGGGTTCAGCGAGACAGTGATCTGGCTCGTCGTCGCCGCCTTCCTGATTGCCAAGGGCTTCATCAAGTCGGGCCTCGGCGCGCGCATCGCGTTTCTCTTCGTGGCCGTCTTCGGCAAGACCACCCTCGGCATCGCCTACGCCATGATCGGCGCCGACGCGGTGCTCGCCCCTGCCATCCCCAGCAACACCGCCCGCGGCGGCGGGGTGATCTATCCGGTGGCTCGCTCGCTGGTCGAGGCGTTCGGCAGCCGCACCGACGACGGCACTGAGCGCAAGCTAGGCAGCTTCCTCCTCTTCGCCTGCTTCCACGGCAATGCGATCACCTCGGGCCTCTTCCTCACCGCCATGGCGGCGAACCCGATGGCGATGCAGTTCGCCGCTGACCAGGGGATCAACCTCGGCTTCGGCGACTGGATGCTGGGTGCGTGCGTGCCGGGGCTGGCCGCCCTCATCGTGGTGCCGCTCTATCTCTACCGGTTCTACGCGCCGGAAGTGAAGCGCACGCCGGAGGCGGCCGACTGGGCGCGCGGTCAGCTGGCCGAGCTGGGCCCGATGAAGGCGGGCGAGTGGATCATGGCCGGCACCTTCCTCCTGCTGCTCGGGCTCTGGATCGGCGGCGACGCCATCGGCATCCACACCACCACCACCGCCTTCCTCGGCCTCGGCATCCTGCTCCTGACCGGCGTGCTCACCTGGGAGGACGTGATCACCGAAAAGGGCGCCTGGGATGTGCTGCTCTGGTTCTCGGTGCTGCTGATGATGGCCAAGGCCCTGAACGAGTTCGGGTTCACCACCTGGATGGGCGGGCGGCTGGCGGGCGGCATGGGCGGCATGTCATGGCCGGTGGCCTACGTTGTGCTGGTGGTGATCTACTCGCTCGTTCACTACTTCTTCGCCAGCCAGACGGCGCAGATCGCGGCCCTCTACGCGGCGTTCCTCAGCGTCGGCGTCTCGCTGGGTGTCCCCGGCGTGCTCCTCGCCCTCTCGCTGGCCTACGCCAGCAACTACTACTCGGTGACCACGATCTACGGCGGCAGCGTCGCCGCCATCTTCTTCCAGGCCGGCTACGTGCCGCTCGGCCAGTGGATGAAGCACGGCTTCGTGATCCTGATGATTCACCTGGTGATCTTTCTCGGCCTCGGCACGGCGTGGATGAAGGTGGTGGGGCTCTTCTGATCGGCATTATCGGAGCAGGATCGCCAGAATTTCAGTCGAGATCAGCCGGCCGGTCCTGAGAGGTGCGAACCGGGGGACTCATCAGCCAGATCCGGTTCGGAGAGAGGGCTGAATTAGCTTGTTGACGTTGGAAAAGGAAATCCCTATCCTGAATCAAGCACCATTCACACACTGCGGCAACCATCACGGTAAACTGCATGCCTTCGGGGCTCTGCTCCGACGAGGTGTGCGAATCGAGCGGATCAAGAAAGGAATCAGACCATGAAATACCCGAGTCTCAAGGCGTTCGCGATTCTGTTGGTCATCCCTGTCGTGGTAATCACCACAGGCTGCGTTCCGAAAGCCGATTACGACATCCTCCAACAGAATTACGACAACCTGCAGCGAGAGCGCGATGATCTCGCAGTTGTCACCGCAGAACAGGATGAAGAACTCAAGGCCTTGAACAGGGACTACGACGAGCTGAACAGGATGTTCGCCACGGAGATCGAACAGAATGCCATACAGCTCAAAAAGCTGGTTGACGGGATCGAGATGGATATCCCTTCCGATGTGATGTACGAGTCCGGTTCGGCAACGGCGAGCGTTGGGGCGGAAGGCCTGAAATACGCCAAGAAACTCGCTGGTTTCTTGTCCGGGACCGACTATTTCATCAGCGTAATCGGGCATACCGACAGCCAGCAGCCGACACCAAGGTTGGCCAAAAAGTTCCCCACAAACTGGGACCTGGCCGCAGCGAGAGCTTCGAACGCCACCAAATACTTCATTTCCCAGGGATGCGATTCCAAGAATATCGTGGCCGTCTCGCGGGGCGAGTTCGACCCCGTGGCAACCAACGACACCGCTGAGGGCAGGGCTCAGAACCGGAGAATTCAGATCATTATTCGAGAGCTTCCCGACTAGGCAAACTCGAGGCGGCCTCCCCTCAACCAGGTGAGAGCCGTTCGCAAACGGTTCCACACGGGCAGCCAGGCAGATCCGAAGGCAGGATCTCTCGAAGGAGAGGTCCTGTTTTTTTCTGAGAGCTGAAAGGAACAAGATCCTTAAGCAGATATCCAGGGGCCTGGGTATGATCAAGTTGGTTGCAGAGCCGGGATGCGTTGTATCCTGGGAGCAGTTTGTTCAAAATGTTCCGCCTTTCTCCATCGCTCTTGATGGCTATATCGATACACCGCCTTGTTTCTCTCCAGATGGCCCGCACGCCAATTTCGACCACCACACCGGTGTGAATCGATTGGCGACCCGGTCCACCAGCATGCAGGTCTATTTAGCAATCACGCTGGGGCTGTTTGATTTGTTTAGAGACGAAGATGGCCCGCGGGCCACCGTGTATGTCAACGATGCGGATCAGGATGTTTGCCTCTCGTATTGGATGCTGTGCAATCCGGATAAAATTCTGCAGCTTCGCGTCGAGCAACCCATTACCCGACTGCTTCTCAGTGAAGATCTGATCGACACCACGGGCGGGGCCTATCCGGTCCCATCGGATCATCCCATGATACGGAAGATTGGCTGGATCTATGAGCCCTACACAACAGCGCGTTGTACCGATGCGCTGAAAGATATGTCGGGAAGCGACATGGCCGCCTTGATACATACGGTCTGCGAGCGGATTGCCGAGTATGCAGAAGGCAGGGGCGCCGAGGTGGATCTGGATGACAGGTACGAGATCATTGGCGGTGGTCCAGGCTGGAAGATGATTGTGGAGCAGGGGGCCTATGCAAGAACGCAACTCTTTGCCAGCGGCGTCCCGGTTGTGGTCACTGTGCACAGAAACGCCGATGGGACCCATACCTATGCACTGGCCAAAATGTCTCCCTTTGTTAGGTTTCCGCTCAAAAAGATCTTTGCGGCCTTGAATGAGGAAGAAGGAGAAGGCGATTCAGGCAACGCCTGGGGCGGCAGCGACACCATCGGTGGGTCTCCCCGACGCACTGGCAGCCGACTGCCACCGGCGGTTGTGGAAATCATCATCAAGCGCTGTATCGGGGCCGAATGACCCTGCACAGCAACCTCTAGTAGAAGTCTTGCTCTTCCAAGCCTGGCAGAAACGATGGGGAGGTTGCGTTACCGGCCTCCGGCCTCTTGTTCGCCGGGTTCCGGATCTCTACCTTCCAGATAACCTGCCGGCCACTCATCTTTCAGTCTGTCCCCGGTCGCGGTCCAGCTGAGGTCTGGATCGAAGAGACGAATCCCGGCGGCAAGCGTTGCCGTCTCCGTGCCGAGATCCTTCTGGAAGACGATATCCTGGCGGTTGACGAGGAAGGTCATGACTCCCGAGTTGCCGTATTTGGCCGGCCAGGCGATCGCCGCGAAGCCGCCTGTCATCAGGCCTTTCCCGTCGATGTAGCTCCTCTCGCCGCCGGGGGCGGCCGGTCCCTGGCCCGTGAGGACGTGGTAATAATACCCATGGAAGGGTTGCGGGGCGGGATCGCTGGTCTGAGCTTCGGCCAGCAGGTCGCCGATCGGGCTCAACGGTTCACCCTCGACAGGATCCCAGTAGAGCCCGTCGCGCAGTCCCTCGCTGCTGCGGAAGCGTTGCGCAAAGGCTGGAGGATTCCCGTCGCGGCCGATCTCGGCGTACTCCTGTTGGGCAGCGACGAATTCGTGGAGCGTAGCGAGCGTCGAGAGCTCATTGTAGCCGATCCGCCGATTGAGCAGTTCCTCGCGGCCGGCTTCGGTATCGAAACGCCACCTCCCATCGCACCGGACCAGCGGAATAGTGAACGGCCAGGCCTCCTTGCCCAGGAGAGCGACGACAGTATCCTCATCCAACTCATCGATCTCGACCTTTTCGGCGATCATCTCCTTGACGAGCTGGCTCGCCCGCCGATCGTCGGCCGCGTCGCCCGACCTGAAGAGCTCGAAGCTCTTCGATCCGGCGCTCATCGCCTGAACCGATTAAGTCGTGCAGCGCCTGAACCGCCTCCTCGGGGGTGTCGAAGGTGCCCGGCGCAGGGTGTGAGCAACCGGCAAGGTGGAGCAACAGCCCTGCAATGCCTGCGATCCTGGCGATGTTGGTGACGCTGGCCGCACTCAAAAAACCTTTTCGAATTCGGTTCATCAGTCATTCTCCCTTACCGGCGGCGGCCGCCACCGCCGCCACGTGCTCTGCCGCCCATCGATCCGCTGCTGCCGCCGTAAGACCTGGTGCCCCGGCTCGTCGAACCGCGGCTGCTCGCTGCCCGGTCGGCGCTGGGCCGGCTCGACCCGCTGTAGGCGCTGCTTTTGCCGGCGGCGCTGCCCGAAGAGCGCGTCGAGGCCCCCCCGGCCTGACTATTCTTGCCGGCCGACCGCTGCTGAGCCCCGGCGCTGGGAGTATGGGCCTGGCGAGTACCGGTGGAGGTCGCCGACCGGCCCCGCGCCTGGTCGCTCGACACACGGTTCGAGCCGGCCTGCCCACCGTATTTGTTCGCTACACTCGAGTTCTGGTAATTGACTCCTTTGCGGTGGCTGGAGTTGTGCTGCCAGTTCGCCGAGCTGCCGGACAGGCTGGTGCGATTGTGATTGATGTTCGTGTTGCGGTTGAAGTTGTTGTATCGGTTCACATTGATATTGACATGACTGTGCCCCCAGCCCCAGCGGCAATGGCCCCAGATCGCCGCCCCCACCGCGACCCCGACGCCGAAGGTGACCAGCCCGTAGCCGGGCGGTGGCGGGGCGTAGAACGCGGGGTAGTAGTACCTGGGGTAGAACCATGATGGTCCGTAGACCACGGTGGGCGAATAGGTGGGGACATAGATGATTTCAGGTTGGGGTGATTCGATGATGATGATCTTGTCCTGCTGCACGGTCACCACCTGCTGCTCGGTGGTCTCCAGGTTCCCTGCGTCGTTCGCCTTGCCGCGCATATGCTGGACAGTATCGAGCAGTTCTTCTTTCTGCCCAAGGAAGGCATCGCCCAGATCCTGCGCCCAGTCGAGGTTCTGGCTCATCTTGTTGAGCACATCCGGAAGGGTGCAGAGCCCCTTGATGGAAAGATCCCAGTCCTGCTCCTTGAGTGCCGTGTCGAGTGCATCACCCTTGAGATCCGGGTGCTCAAGCATGAAACGGTCAGCCTGCACGACTTCCAGGGGATAGGTCGCCGCCATCAGGATCTGGGTGATCAGAGAGTCGGGATAGAGGGCGATGGGCGAGCTGCTCCGTCGAAAAGCCGGAGTCGTCGCCACTGCTGCCCGACGCGGAAGAAGCGGCCGATTGCGCCGCGGCAGGAGCGCCGGTTCCAACGAGCATAAGGATCAGCAGCAGAGCCAGGGATGTAAAAGCCAAGGTTCGCTTCATGTTGAATTCCTCCTCGACGATCTCGCGGATCCGATTCCTGGTCCCACCGCTTGGCCGCCCGCTCACATTACAATTCTCAAGCCTGTGGCACCGAGCAGGAATCGCCACCGAGCGCGTTGGCATCGTCGGTAATTGCCACATCTCTGAAACTTCGGGAAAATGATCGCTATCACCACGTGCAACCGAGTATAAGTATATCCTCTTTCGGTGTGTAGCAGAAAGAATTCTGCCCTCGCTGTTCTGACCGAAACAGAAGTTCGCCGTCTTCTACGTGCCACCTCCTGATCCAGGATACCGGGAGCATGGTATTTGCTGTATTATTTATCGTATTGGACATGAGGACCACATTCCCTGATCACGACTGGATGCAACGGAGATCTTGAACGCCATCCTGGTCTGAATCCGGGATGAGAAGGAAGCGGAGAGGAGACTCAATGTTTGGATACCTCTGGGAATTCCTGCAAGGCAATTCGGTCGGGCTGCTGTTCGCGGTGCTTGGCCTGGGCTACCTGGTGGGCAAAACAAAGATAAAGGGTTTCGAACTCGGGTCGGTCACCGGTGTGCTGTTCGTCGGCCTGGTCTTCGGCCACTTCGGATACACCCTCAATCCCATGGTTCAGTCCCTCGGCTTTGTGCTCTTCATCTTCTCGGTGGGATTGCAGGCCGGCCCCAGCTTCTTCTCCGTGCTGCGCCAGGACGGGGCCAAGTACTTTGCCCTCGCGGTGGTGATCGCGGTAACCGGCTTCTCCCTCGCGCTGGGGTTCTCGAAGCTGATGGGCTTGGAACCAGGCGCTTCCGCCGGCCTGCTGGCCGGAGGCCTCACCAGCTCGCCCACGCTGGCCGCAGCACAGGAGGCCATCCGCTCCGGTGACGTGGTGGCACCAGGAGGTTTGACGGCGGAAGTGGTGATGACAAATGTCACCACGGCCTACGCCGTCACCTATATCTTCGGTCTGGTCGGTCTGATCCTGATCATCCGCTTCCTGCCGCGATGGACGGGCGTGGACCTGGTGGCCGAGGCCGCCAGGCTCGAGTCGACACGAATCGGCGGCGTCGAGGATCGGGTGCATGGAATCCAGGACCTGTCGGTGCGCGCCTATCGGGTGACCAACCCGAAGCTGGTCGGCCGGCGGATCGGGGACATCAGGGATGCGTTTCCCGGACGCATCTCGGTGGAGAAACTGCGCCGCGGCGGTGAATTCATTCTCGCGCCGCCCGATCTTTGTGTGGAGCTGGACGACGAGGTCTGTCTGGTCGGTTTCCTCGAGGAGTTCATCGAACGTGCCGGCAATATCGGGCCGGAGCTGTCGGACCCGGAGCTGCTCGATGCCACACTGGAGTCGTGCCGCATCGTACCGCTGCGGTCGAAGCTCAAGAAGATATCCACCTCACTCGGCGCGATCACCGAGCGAACCGGGTGCTTCGTCTCGAAAATTCAACGGTACGGCGTTGATATTTCGCTGGAGGGCGATGTCCAGGTTCAGGCCGGTGACGTCGTGCACGTCACCGGACCGGCCAACCGTGTACATGAGATCGGCGAGAAGGTGGGCCACATCGAGCGCTCCACCTCGGAAACCGATCTCGTCACCTTTGCGATTGGCATCGCGGCGGGGCTGTTGATCGGCAGCCTCTCCGTCTCGATCTTCGGGATTTCGGTGGGACTGGGCACGGCCGGAGGGCTGCTGGTGTCGGGGCTTGTGATCGGCTACCTGCGAGCGCTCCATCCAACCTTCGGGCGGGTGCCCGAAGCGGCGCGCTGGGTGTTCATGGAGCTGGGTTTGACCATATTCATGGCCGGGGTCGGCCTGCGCGCCGGATCGGGCATTCTCGACACCCTGGCCAAAACCGGCCCGAGCCTGTTCCTGGCCGGTATTGTCGTGACCTCCGTGCCTGTCGCGATCGGCTACCTGTTCGGGCGCAAGGTGCTGTCGCTGAACCCGGTCTATCTGTTGGGTGCGATCACGGGATCGATGACCAGCGGCGCCTCACTGAGCATCGTCACCGGCGAGGCGCGGAGCTCGCTCCCCGCGCTCGGCTACACCGGCGCCTACGCCTTCGCCAACATTCTGTTGACCGTCGCTGGAAGCGTGATTCTGTTGTTCTGATGGGTCCACCGCAGGCCACCTGTTTCAGCCAACAATTTGTACATCTTTAATCACACCATCCTGAGGCAAGGCAACAGGCCCTGGTGTCAAGTGGATGTATTTTATGTTTTGTGTGGGAATCAGCATTAAATCCCCATCTGTACTCAAGACAAGCTTATCAGCCTCGATCGCTTTGCGAATATTCTGCATGATCACAAATCGATCCACATCCTCTCGTCTCGGCCACACAAGTTTGATGCTTGTTCCATCAATAAAATGAATAACTGCATGGACTAGCTCTGGCATAGTACCCTCCTGGCGGTTTGACATGAATTCCAGTTAAAACTCATTCCCGTACTAGGCCGCCCGAATCTTGAAGAAGATCGCCGTCAGCACCGAGGCGAAGCCGAGACCGAACATGATGGTCACCGCCATGGCGATGAAGAAAGCGTCGGTGAGCAGCGGCACCATGCCGAGAATGGTGGTGATGGCGGCCATCATCACCGGGATCAAACGGCTGACCCCCGAATCGACGATGGCCTGGAACCCCGGTTTGCCCGAGGCGATCTCCAGATCGATCTGGTCGATGAGCACGATGGCATTCTTGATCAGCATGCCGGAGAGGCTGAGCAGGCCGAGCAGCGACATGAAGCCGAAGGGCTGGTTGAAGAGCAGCAGGCCCGCCGTCACGCCGATGATAGCCAGGGGCACGCAGAGCCAGATGATCGCCGTCTTCTTCAGCGAGTTGAAGAGGAAGACGACAATCAGCACCATCAGCCCGAGGAAAATCGGCAGGGTGGAGCCAAGGGCCGCCGAGGCTTTTGCAGAGTCCTCGGCCTCACCGCCCCAGGACATGAAGTAGCCCGGTTTGTCCTTCAGCGGCCACTTGACGTTCTTGACCAGCGGCAGGGTTGCCGCCGTGTGCCCGGCAAAGGGATCCTCGCCCGTTGCAAATTTCTTGCCCAGCACCGCGCCCACATCAACGTTGAGCACCCGCTCCATCTCCGGCTTGAGCCGCACCAGCATATCGGCCGGCAGCCCCTTGTAAAGGTCGATGTGGTAGCGGATCATCTTGTTCCGGTCGTAGCGCCAGATGTGGGGATTCTCGAATACGGTCTCGAAGGAGCGAACCACCTGGCCGGCGGAGATCATCCGCTTGGCCGCGGGGCTCCAGACCTGGATGGTGGAGAGGCTGTCCATGTCGATCCGCTCCTGCTCCGGGGAGCGGGCGATGATCGGCAGCAGCTCGTCCTCCTCGCGGTAGACCCCAACCACCGTGCCCTCCACCGCCGCCTCGATGGCCTGGGCCAGCAGCGGGCGGGTCACGCCGGCCCGGCGGGCCTGGGCCTCGGCCATCTGCGGCCGCACCACCTTGACCTTGTTGCCCCACTCGTTGCGCCGGACCTTGATGTTCGGTTCGGCGCGGAACAGCTCATCGGCCCGGGCGGCGAGCAGCCGCAGCTCGTCGGCGTCGGGTCCGTAGAGACGCAGCTGTATCTTGCCGCCGGTGGCCGGCCCGTTGACGAACTGCCGCACGTTGACGAGAGCCCCGGGTATCTTTTCCTCCAGGCGGCGCTGCATCTCCGGAATCATCGACGGGACCTTCTTGTAGTCGTCCACGTCGAAGAGCAGCTGGGCGAAGGCGGAACTGGGCATTTCGGTGGGGTAGACCAGCAGGAAGCGCACCTGGCTCCCGCCGACAAACGTGGTCACGTGCTCGACGCCCTCCATGGCCCGGGCCTCCTCCTCGGCCACGGCGGCCTGGCGCACCGTCTCGTCGATGTGCGTCCCCTCGGGAAACCAGAGATCGACGAAGAACTGCGGGCGGGTGGAGTCGGGGAAGAAGCTCTTCTTCACCGAGCCGAAACCGACCATGGCCGCCGCGAAGAGGCCCAGCACCACGATCACAGTGACCCAGCGGTGACGGATGCTGGTCGAGAGGAAGGAGCGGTAGCCGCGGTAGATCATCCCGCTGTACGGGTCCTCGGCCTTCTCTCCCTCCTTCAGCTTTTTACCCTTCTTGAGGAAGGTCTTGCAGAGCAGCGGGGTGCAGGTCACCGCGGTGAGCCAGCTGAGCATCAGCGAGATGAGGATCACGGTGAACAGCGAGCGGCAGTATTCGCCGGTGGAGTCCTGGGACGTGCCGATGGAGGCGAAGGCGGTGATGGCCACGACGGTGGCGCCGAGCAGCGGCACCGCGGTCTGGGCCACAACGGCCTTGGCCGCTGCCAGCGCGTCCTCGCCCTGCTTCATCCGCATCCGCATACCGTCGGTGACCACGATGGCGTTGTCCACCAGCATGCCCAGGGCGATGATCAGCGCGCCGAGCGAGATCCGCTCCAGGGTGACCCCCTTCATGCCCATGAAGATGAAGGTGCCCATGATGGTGACGAAGAGCACCGCGCCGATGATCAGTCCCGAGCGGAGGCCCATGAAGATCAGCAGCACCACCACCACGATGAGGATCGCTTCCAGCAGGTTGATCAGGAAGCCGTTGATCGCCACGCGCACGGTCTCCGACTGCAGGGAGATGATGTTGACGTCGATGCCCAGCGGCGCCATTGGTTCCAGCTGGCGGAAGCGCTCGCCCAGCGCCTCACCCATGGTCACCACGTTGCCGCCTTGCACGGTGGAGATGGCCAGGCCGATGGCCGGTTGCCCGTCGTAGCGCAGGATGGTGGAGGCCGGCTCGCGGTAGTCGCGGCGGATTTCGGCCACGTCCTTGAGATAGACCAGCTGGTCGCTGCGCAGCTGCTGGCTGGAGATCAGCAACTCGCCGAACTGCTGCTCCGAGGTGAACTCGCCGGTGGGATTGACCGCGATGTACTCCGAGCCGAGGGTCAGGTTCCCGGCGGCGGCCGGCAGGTTTTTCGAGGCCAGGGAGTTGTAGATGTCCTGGGGCGAGATGCCCAGCTCGGCCATTTTCTCCCGCCGCATCTCGACGTAGATCGCCTCCGGCTGGTTGCCGTAGAGCACGATTTTCTTCACGTCCTGCACGGTGAGCAGCTCGCGCTGAAGGAACTTGGCGTAATCGTAGATTTCCTTGTACGAGTATCCCTCTCCGGTGAGGGCCACGTAGATGCCGAAGACGTCACCGAAGTCGTCGTTGACGATGGACGGGCCGGCCCCGGGGGGCAGCAGCCGCTGGGCGTCGCCCACCTTGCGCCGCAGTTCGTCCCAGACCTGGGGCAGCAAGTCCTTGTCGTACTTGTCCTTGATGAAGGTGTAGACGATGGACTGGCCGCGGGAGGAGCGCGACTCGATCCACCAGAGCTGGCCCAGCTGCTGGCAGGCCTTCTCGATGACGTTGGTCACCTCCTCCTCCACCTCGGCCGCCGAGGCGCCCGGGTAGGGGGTGATGATTGCGGCCTGTTTGATGGTGAACTCGGGGTCCTCGAGACGGCTCAGGCCGTTGAAGGAGACCCACCCGGCGGCCACCATCAGGATGGTCATCACCCAGGTGATGACGCTCTTGCGTATTGACAGTTCGGCGATGTTCATCGGCTGCCCGTCCCCCTACTCGTTCAAAGATCTGATCTCCATCCCGTCCTCGAGCCGGCTCACCGCGCTGACCGCGATCATCTCGCCGGGCTCGAGACCGTCGACGATGCTGATCCGGTCGCTGCCGGTGAGCTGTCCGGTGGTCACCGCCCGGCGGGAAACGGTCATGGACTCCCGGTCCACCACCCAGAGGAATGTGCCCTTGTTCTCGTCGGCAAAGATAGCTGCCGCGGGGATCACCGAGGCGGCTTCGCCTTCGCCCGAAACGGCAACCGTCAGCACCACGGTGGCCGTCATCCCGGGAAGCACGGTGAGGTCCTTGGGGGTTTCCATTCCCAGGGTCGCCCGGTAGGTCTGGGTGGCCGGGTCGGCCTGGGTGGCCACCTCCTCGACGGTCAACTCGAACTCCCGCTCCGGGGCGGCCTCGAAGCGGGCCACCAGCCCGACCTCCATCCCTTCCCGGGCCCGGGCCATGATCAACTCCGGTATGTCGATCTCGATCTTCAGCCGCGAGACGTCCACCAGGCTGAGCACCCGCTCCCGCGGCCGCACGTCCTGGAAGTTCTCCACGAAGGTGGCGCCCACCAGGCCGCCGAACGGCGCCCGCAGAGAGGTATCGGCCAGGTTGGCCTCGGCGTTCTCCACGGACGCGGCCGCCATGTCCCGGGCCGCGCGCGCCTGGTCCAGCTGGGTCTCCGGGATGGCCTCCTTCTCGTAGAGCGCCGCCATGCGCTCGAAATCGGCCCGGGCCCGCTCAAACTCGGCCCGGGCGCTGGTCAAGGCGATTTCGAAATCACGGGGATCGATGCGCGTCACTACCTGCCCCTTGCGAACCCAGTCTCCTTCGACAACCGGGAAGGTGATCAGCGGACCACCCACCCGGAACGAGAGATCCACCTGGTTGGTGGCCACCACCCGGCCGGGGAAGTTGCGCTCACCGGCCCCGTCGTACCCGCCCACCACCATCGTCTTCACCGGTCGGATCACCGGGGCCTGCTCCACCACCGGCTCGCTGCCGCAAGAGCAGAGAGCCAGCGTGGCGATCAGGACGACCAGACCGCGCATCCATGTCGAGTTGTTCCTGGACCTCGTCTTCCTCTTGTCATCATGTTCATTGGTCCTGCCCGCCTTCGCTGCCGGCCACCACCGCTTCCACCTGCTCGAGCAGCACCATCATCTCGCCTGGTTCCACCTCGTCCTCGAACCGGGCCACGGACCGCTGCAGGGCCACCAGGTCGAGAAGGAACTCGTAGACCGAGGCTGTGGCGTTCTGCTCCGAGACGAAGAGCTGGTTCTGAGCCGAGTCGAGGTCGGTGACATTGACCACCCCTTCGGCATATTTTTCCTGTACCAGTTCGAGGTTCTTTTCCGCCACCTCCGCCGCCTCGCGGCTGAGCCCGATGCGGGCGAAAGAGCTGCCCACCCGTTTCATCGCCGTGCGGGTCTCCCGTTCCACCAGCTCGCCGGTGAGCTGCAGCTGCCGTTCCAGCGCCTCCAGCTCGGCATTGCCCTTGGACCGTGCCGCGGCCTTGCGGCCGCCCTCGAAGAAGGGCAGTGAGGCGCCGACCATCAAGGCGTAAGACTCGTCACCGTTGGGGAACGTGCCCACATTGCCCTCGCCCAGCTCCCAGGCGTAGGAGAAGTCGAGGAAGAAGGAGGGCAGGAAGTAGCTGCGGCCCAGCTGGTCCAGGCCGATCTGTTGCGCCTCCATGACTCGCCGCAGCGCCCGCATCTCCGGCGAATGCTCCAGGGCCATGTCCACAAGAACGGTGCGCAGCGCCTCGAGCCGCACCGGGTCGCTCAGCACACCCTGGATCTCCTCGCCGCCGTAACGGAACCGGCCCGGCTCCACATCGATCGTCTCCGGACGCCACAACCGCTCCTGGTCTGTGCCGAGGAGCTGGTTCAGGGCGATCGTCGCCGTATCCACGTCCCTGATGCTCCTCACCAGCTGGCTGCGCTGCTCGGCCAGCTGGGCCTCCCAGCGGTAGATCTCGTCCCGGCCGGAATAGCCGACGTCGAGCCGCAACTGGGCCAGCTCGAGGTTCTCGCGGGTGAGCCGGATGTTCTCCACCTGCACATGGTTGAGTGCCTTGGTCAGCCCCAGGTTGAGGAAGGCCGCACCGGCCGACGCCCGGACATCGAGGCGGGCCGTCTCGAAGATCTCGGCGCCTGCTTCGCTGAACAGTTTCGAAGCCCGCCACCCCGAAACAAAGGCGTCGTCGTAGATCATCTGGCGCAGGGAGGCGCGGCCCACGGAGGCGCCGTCCCCAACCAGCCCGGCGTTGGAGAAGACGGTCAGCGAGTCGGTCTGGGCGTGGGCCAGATCGGCCTGCAGCTGCGGCAACAGCGGGCTGCGGGCGATGTTCTGGTCGGCCTCGATGCTCGCCAACCGGCTCCGATCCACGGCCAGCGAGGTGCTGCCGGCCTCGGCCATCCTCATCGCCTCGAAGAGGGTCAGCGGCTCGGCGCCGGCGTCGAAGGCCTCCTCGTGGAGGAACGAGGCGTAGAGCCGTGTCCCGGGATCCGGGGTGTAGCCCAACGCCACGGCGGTGCGGGCATTGATCAGCAGCCGGGGTTCCACCGAGAGCGCCACCGGCAGATCGCCGACGGACTCGCCGCGGATCAGCCGGCTGAGGTT
>RCNC010001142.1_pt1 | contig 17726 bp, 14 predicted proteins | sample 2041301 | NCBI WGS metagenome assembly RCNC01 (sample SAMN09708231, study PRJNA481090) | Marine sediment metagenome, whole genome shotgun sequencing project. | biome: marine sediment; feature: ocean; material: sediment; isolation source: Sewage treatment plant 13A marine sediment (STP13A) ... | reverse complement strand
TGCTGGAAGCCATATTCACCCTTTCTGCAATCGCACCGGGTGATTTGCAGTTACATCGTTTTCTGCCGTTGACCACGGTTCGCCTGGTCGTCGATCACAGGAATACGGACCTGTCCGGTATATTAACCAGCGCGTTGATCAACCGGCTCGCCGAGCGGGCATCATTGCACAATGCCCGTGAACTGGTGCGCCAAACCCGCCCACGGATCACCGTCATGCTGGAGCACGCTGAACAACGGGCTGAAACACAAAAAGGTGCAATTTTGAATGCAGCCATTGAAAATATGCGGGTCGGGCAGCAAGTTGAACTGGAGCGCATCCAGGCACTGGCAGCGGTCAATCCGAACATCCGTGAGGAAGAAATCCGGTTCGTACGGGAAACGACTGAACGCCTGGGGCATCACCTCAATAATGCGCAGCTTCGGCTGGACGCCATCCGTGTGGCAATGGTGACTGAGTAAGACGTGGCTAAGGTCAGGAAAAATTTCAAATCAATAGAGCAGCAAAGTTTTGGCACGACAGTTGGTGGCCAGACGGTTCTGCTTTTTACGCTGATAAACCGACACGGAATGGCCGCACAGATCAGCAACTATGGCGGCATCATGACTGGCCTGACCGCCCCTGACAGGGACGGTGTGTTCGAGGGCGTCGTGCTCGGCTATGACGCGCTTGAAAAATACCAGTCCGGTTCGGCCTATCTGGGTGCGCTGATCGGACGTTATGGAAACCGGATTGCCGACGGACGCTTCGAACTCAATGGCCAGGTGTATTCGTTGGCTTGCAACAGTTCTCCTAACCATTTGCATGGCGGTGAGCGGGGCTTCGACAAAATGGTCTGGGATGCTGAGACGGTAGATGCCGAAGATGGCCCGTGCTTGCTTCTCAGCTATGAGAGTGAAGATGGCGAAGAGGGCTATCCGGGTAGGCTTCGTGTACAGGTTCGTTACACACTAAGCCATGACAATTCATTCGTCATTCAATACACAGCCCAAACCGACAAGGCTACGCCGGTCAACCTTACCCACCATGCCTATTTCAACCTGACGGGCGAGGTCAAACGCGATGTGCTGGGTCATCATCTGGAACTGAATGCGGATCAATTCACGCCGGTGGACCGCTCCCTGATCCCGACAGGCGAATACTGCTCTGTCGCTGGAACGCCGCTGGATTTTCGTGATCGCAAAGCAATAGGTCAGGACATTCGCTCAAATGACCCTCAGATACAATTTGCCGGAGGTTTCGACCACAATTACATCGTGTCTGAAAAGGCCGATGGTGAATTTCGTCACGTAGCGACAGTGACTGAACCCGAAAGCGGCCGCGTCATGAAAGTTCACTCAACTGAGCCAGGTGTACAGTTTTATTCGGGCAATTTTCTCGAAAAACCTATTCAGGAAACAGGGCAGGCATATGGCAAACACAGTGGTTTTTGCCTGGAAACCCAGCATTTTCCAGATAGCCCTAATCAGCCCCATTTTCCATCGACGATTCTGCAGCCGGGTGATACCTATCGCAGCAGAACAATTTTTTCTTTCTCTGTGATCACGGAGTGATTTTTCATGTTGAACTCAACTGGAATCCTTAAATATTTTGTCACCCTGACCTGCGTGTCCGCTGCGGCAGTTTTGCTCGGAGCATGCGGGAAACAGGACCTTGAATCCGTGGAGGTTAAATCCATGACTGACCCCTACCTGTGGATGGAAGAGGTGCTGGGCGACGAAGCGCTTGAATGGGTGAGGACGGAAAATGCCCGCACACTGGGTGTGCTCGAGGCAGATCCGCGCTTCCAGCAAGTTGAAGACCGTGCGCTGGGTATTTACAACGCAACCGATAAAATTGTCTATGCAAGCCGCTATGGCGACGAAATGCATGACCTTTGGCGTGATCAGAAAAACGTACGGGGCGTGTGGCGCAAGACCAGCGTGGAGGCTTACGCAGCGGGTAACCCGATTTGGGAAACCGTCCTGGATATCGATGCGCTGGCTGAGCACGAGGACCGCAACTGGGTTTACAAGGGCCGGACCTGCCTGATGTCTGCCGGGCGTTGCCTGGTGTCGTTGTCAGACGGCGGCACCGACTCGGTCGAATTGCGCGAATTTGACGTCAGCAAGGGCCAGTTCGTGGAGGGTGGTTTTACCCTGCCTAACGCTAAGCAATGGGTGAACTGGGTAGATAAGGACACCCTGATGATCGCGTCTGAATTTGGTCCCGATAGCATGAATACATCCGGGTATCCCCGACAGGTACGCTTGTGGGACCGGGATACGCCTTTGTCGGATTCACGGCTTTTGTTTGAAGGCCCGTCGACTGATGCATTCGAGTTTCCATCAGTCAGCCATCGGGATGATGGCACCTGGTCGATGGTGTTGCAGGGGCCTGACTTTTTCACGCAAACGTTGCACCTGGTCGGAGAAGATGAGTCTTTGACCGCACTGCCGCTGCCGAAGGACGTTTCATTGCAGGGGTTTATGGGTGATCGGCTGATAGCTCTGCTGCGCTCAGACTGGGTGGTGGGTGAAATCACGGCCACCGCCGGTAGCGTGGTCAGTGTAAAAGTACAGGATCTGCTGGATGGTACAACACAGTCCAGCCTGCAAATCGTTTACGCCCCAGACGAAATCAGCAGTGTCCAAAGCGTGACCGTAACACGGGACCGTATTTACATTGCCCTGCTGTCAAACGTGACCGGTCAGTTAGTGGTCGCCTCAGCAGGGGAAACAGGCTGGGCGCTGGAGAGGGTGGCATTGCCTGAAAATGGTTCGTTGAGCATCCGGGCGGCTGACGATTCGGCCAATGATGTTTTTGTTTCTTTTGAAAGCTATCTCCAGCCTGAGAGCCTGTACCGTGTGATGGAGAGTGGCGAAATACACCTGGTGCAGGCCTTGCCGGAGCGTTTTGATCCCGCCGCGTTCGTCACCGAGCAGAAATTCGCCACCGCCAAAGACGGTACAAAAATCCCCTATTTCATGGTCCGGCCCAAAGACCTTGAATTCGACGGGCAGCGCCCGACTTTGCTCTACGCTTACGGTGGGTTCCAGGTTTCATCCACGCCGGGTTATACCTTCCCCATAGGCAACTCACCCAATATGACCTCATGGCTGGAGGCCGGCGGAACGCTGGTCGTCGCCAACATTCGGGGTGGCGGTGAGTTTGGGCCCAAGTGGCACCAGGCAGCGCTGCAGGAAAAGCGGCAGGTCGCCTTCGACGATATGATCGCTGTGGCCGAGGAACTGATCGATAGCGGGCTGACTACACCACGACACCTGGGCGCGATGGGTCGTTCAAACGGCGGCTTGCTGATGGGCGCGATGATGACCCAGAGGCCTGACCTGTTTAACGCGATCGTCTGCGGTGTGCCGTTGCTGGATATGTTGCGTTATCACAAGCTGCTGGCCGGTGCTTCGTGGATTGCTGAATACGGCAATCCGGATATACCGGAAGAGGCGGCCTTCATCAGCGAATGGTCGCCTTATCAAAAGATGGGAGAGCAGGACGTCTACCCGGAGGTGCTTTTCTACAGCTCAACTCGTGATGACCGTGTGCATCCGGGCCACGGTAGGAAGATGGCCGCGAAGATGCGTGAGAAGGGGCATTCTTTCCTGTATTACGAAAACATTGAAGGTGGGCACGCCGGCTCGTCAGATCTGACGCAACGCGCCTTTATGGACAGCGTGCAGGTTGTTTACCTGATGCAGAAACTGATGGATTGACGCGCCTGTTATGATGGCCGGCACTTGACCTGGTAAAAAAGCGAGATTGAAAATTGAGTATTGCTGAAACGATTGACAGCCGTCTGCGGCAAGCACCGGTTGTCCCCCTTATACAGGCAGACGACCCCCGTGTAGCTATCAGGACTGCGGAGGCTCTGGTTGCCGGAGGATTGACAGTCATAGAGGTGGTATTGCGAACTCCGGCAGCAGTCAAATGCCTGGAAGCAATTGCCAGGGAGGTTCCCGGGGCCATAGTAGGTGCCGGGACTGTGTTGAGTGAAGACCAGGTTGAAGCCGTCTTGTTGGCAGGTGCGCAGTTTGTCGTACTGCCAGGTTTGTACTCACCGGTCATCCAGGTGGCTCAGTCTGCCAATTTGCCCGTTTTTCCCGGTGTTGCAACGGCTACCGAAGCCCAGCAGGGCTGGAATATGGGATTGCGTACGTTGAAGTTCTTCCCGGCGTCGCTGGCTGGCGGTATACCCATGTTGAAAGCCCTGGGTTCGGTTTTCGGTGGCATGAGCTTCATGCCGACGGGCGGCGTTTCGGCGGCCAACCTCGGCGAATTTCTCGCCGTGCCCAGTGTGTTGGCCTGTGGTGGAAGCTGGTTGACCCCCAAGGCGGCTATCGCGGAAGGCAAATATGAAGTAGTTACCAAGTTGGCGGCCGAAGCGGTTGCCATCGCGCAAAAAGTCAGAGGTTAATAATGGCTCTATCTCACCGGCGTCATTCCGCGGGCCGCCCCATGCTTGACACGGGGCGGCCTGTGAATGCCTGATAGGGCACATGAGCAAGCTTTCCCTGATCGACAACGGTTTTCTCCTTACCGAATCGCATAGTAGTCCGAAGCATGTTGCCTGCCTGCAGGTCTTTCGCCTGCCCAAAGGCAAGGGCTCTGCCTGGTTGCGGCGCCTGCTGGATGAGCTGAGAACGGCCGGTCCCGGCTTTCCATTCAATCGAAAACTGAAGACCGGTAACCCATTGCAGTCGGAATGGGTGACAGACGATCAGTTCGAAATTGACTACCACGCGCGACATACCGTGTTGCCTGGTCCCGGCAGCGAAAAGCAACTCTGGGAAGTGGTTGCGCGAATGCATGCGAACCTGCTCGATCGCGAGCGGCCTTTGTGGGAGTTTCACCTGATCGAAGGCCTGTCGGACCGGCGCTTCGCTTTCTACACAAAAATTCATCACGCCATGGCAGACGGTGTCACCATCAATCGGTGGTTTACCCAGGCAGTATCCGAATCGGCAGACGATCTGGTAACCCAGCCGATCTGGCAGCGCGACCGGTCGCGTAAAAAGCCGCCGGAGAAAGAACCGGGCTATGCGCAACTGATGATGGCCGGCGCAAAAATGCTGGGTGGCGGCATCAAGACCAGCCTTGACCTGGCCGGGCTTAGTGCAAGGCTGGTGCAGCAGCGATTTCTCAAAGGCGACATCAACGCGACGCTTCCCGCCTCAGCGCCACGCACGGAACTCAATGTCATCCCCGGGGCTGCCAGGAACCTGGCGGGTACGTCGTTCCCATTACCGTTGATCAAAGCCATTGGCAAATCTCAGGGCGCCAGCATTAATGACGTTCTGTTGACGCTCTGTGACCTGGCTATTAACCGCTATTACGCTGAGAAAGGACAGGCACCGGATGAGCCGCTGGTGGCCTTCATACCGGTCAACCTGCGCAATGCCAACGACCCGGAGAGCGGGAACCTGGTGTCCATGTTGCAGGTCAGGCTATCGGCTGACCATACCGATCCGCTGGGCGCTTTGAGACAGGTAAAAGCCTCTTCGGAAACCGCCCAGGAGCTGTTTGCGGGAACGGGCAGGTCTGCGCTGCAACTGTATGCGTTGATGGTCGCACTACTGACTCAATTTGAAGAAACCCTCAAACTGGACCGCATCCTGTTGCCGACCAATAACCTGGTGATCTCAAATGTTCCAGGACCGCGGGAAGTGATGTATTTTCGCGGGGCCGAAGCACTCGCTGCTTATCCGGTTTCCACGCTGCTGCCGTTGACTGCACTCAATGTCACGGCCAACAGTTACGCCGGCCACTTGTACATTGGCCTGGTAGCCGGGCGCACGGCTATTCCGGACCTGCAAGCGCTGCAACTTTGCATGGAGGATGCAGTAGATAAGCTTGCCGAAGCAGCGGGCGTGGGTGATTCTCGACTCTAGGGCGGGTATGTGCGAACCTGCTTCGCTATGGGTTAACGAACGTGGAAAACAGTCTATGCAAAAAGAAAAAGAAAATATGGGTTTTGTCATCCTCATCAGTGTGGTTGCGACCATTGGTGGATTCCTGTTCGGTTTTGATAGCGGTGTCATTAACGGGACAGTCCAGGGATTACAAACGGCCTTTAATTCTGACAGTGTAGGAACGGGCTTCAATGTTGCTTCCATGTTGCTGGGTTGCGCGGTGGGTGCATTTTTTGCGGGAACCCTGGCTGACAAACTGGGACGCCGTACCCTGTTGATCGTGGCATCCGTATTATTCGCGATCAGTGCCTGGGGCTCTGGCGTATCCGGAACATCAGGTGAGTTTATCTTTTACCGTGTCCTGGGCGGACTGGCGGTAGGTGCTGCGAGCGTGTTGGCTCCTGCGTACATCAGTGAAGTAGCGCCTGCGCGATTCCGGGGTGCGCTTGCCAGTGTGCAGCAAATCGCAATTATTAGCGGCCTGTTCTGCGCATTCCTCAGTAATTACCTGATTGCCCATTTCGCTGGAGGCTCAACTGAAATCCTGGCCGCAGGGCACGAAGCCTGGCGCTGGATGTTCTGGATTGAATTAGTCCCTGCGGTTACGTTTTTCTTTGCCCTGTTATTCATCCCTGAGAGCCCCAGGTTCCTGGTAGCCAGCCGCAAGAATGATAAAGCTCTGGCCGTGCTGCAAAAACTGATGAGTTCTGGGGCGGAAGCCAAGCTCAAGCAAATCGACGACTCCCTGGTCAGTGACCATCACCGGCCGAGCCTCAGGGATATTATTGATCCGGCTCACGGCGTTCGTCCTATTGTCTGGGTGGGTATTGGTCTGGCTACCTTCCAGCAACTGGTAGGTATAAACGTTGTTTTCTATTACGGTGCGGTGCTTTGGCAATCGGTTGGATTTACCGAAAGTGATGCTCTACTGATTAATGTCGGCAGTGGCGCGGTCATCATTGCAGCTTGTATCGTCACCCTGATGGTCGTTGACAAGATTGGGCGTAAGCCGCTTCTGTGGGGTGGTTCCATAGGTATGACCCTCTCGCTGGCAGTTATGGCAGCCGTTTTCCTGAACGCGGGGGTGGGTGCTGACGGTAATCTTGAATTGACCGACACAACCGGGCCGATAGCCCTGGTTGCGGCTAACCTCTACGTCATATTCTTCAACATGACCTGGGGTCCTGTGATGTGGGTAATGCTGGGTGAAATGTTTCCCAACCAGTTGCGTGGGTCCGGCCTTGCCGTCGCCGGCCTGGCACAATGGAGTGCCAATTTCCTGATTACCATGTCCTTCCCTGTGCTTCTGACGGGTATCGGTTTGGGTGGGGCCTATGGCTTGTACGCGTTCTTTGCCTTGATCTCGATTTTCTTCGTGCTTCGTTTCGTTCATGAAACCAAGGGCAAGGAACTGGAAGAAATGGTCGGATAGGAACTATCGGCACGCTGTGTTGAATGCCCCGCAAATTAGTGGATTCCGGGCAGTGGGGTTCCAGTTGAGCCGGAGGGTGGGGCAACGCCAAGGTAAGCACTGATGGTCGGCGCCACGTCGGCAGGTGCAACGCGCTGCTTGACTGATCCTTGCCCTATGCCCGGTCCCGCCATCATGATCGGTACATGGCTATCGTAGTTGTGGGGTGAGCCGTGCGTGGTGGCATCACCGTTCGGAGATGAGGCCAGGTACCAGAACGGGTCCTGAGCCACAATTACGTTTCCTGACCGGTTGGGGTGGAAAGACCTGCTCGCACGCCTGGCAGCTTCGGTGTCCGGCACTTGTCCGGCCAGCAGATCGGTCTTGGTTAGCGCTAATGAAAAACCCGGGACTTTCATGATCTCGGCGGCCAGTTCACGCTCGACTGCTGCAACTTCCAGCCCCAGTTCCCCAATGGTCTTCACATCCAGATAAATGCCCGGCATGTAGAATGCAATCGCCAGATCTGACCGGGTATTGAATCGCTGCTGCAGGGCCGTGTTCAGCCGTTGCATAAGCTGAGGCATGTTATGGCGTCTGGCATCAAAGCCTTTAGCCGCCATGTATTCAGGCGCTGGACTTACGCCATGATCGGAAGTCAGCACGACCAGCGTATTATCCAGTCCCACCTGCTGATCGATAAATTGAAATAACTTCTGCAGGGTTCGGTCCAGGCGAAGCAGGTTATCCTCGGCCTCCAGGCTGTTGGGGCCATAGGCATGGCCGATGTAATCGGTTACCGAAAAGCTGACGGCCAGGATGTCGGTGTGCCCGCTTTGCCCGACTTTTTCCCGAGCCACCAGTTCCTGTACAAAAGCCAGTGTTAACTCATCGCCCATCGGCACGTATCTTAATGAGGAATAGTATTCTTCAGGCTTTACGTTGCCGAGTTGATGGGGGAATGTGCGTCCCAGGTTTTTTGGGCTTTTCTCGAACCAGCGGTCATCCTGATCCTTGAAGACATAAGAATCCGGTTCCAGCAACAGTTCCCAGCTTGTATTGCGGTATTGATCGGCATGACCCTGGGCATTCCAGCGATTTACCCAGTCTGGATAGGCGTCTCGGTAGTATGTGCTGGTGACAAATTTGCCGGTTGGCCTGGAGTACCAGTAAGCCTTCCCCAGACGTCCGCCAAGCAATATTGCGGCGCGGTCCTTTATGGAAACGGTGAAGACCCTGGATTTCCCATTATTGGAGATGACCAATTCATCGCCAAAAGTACTGGAGGTGAGGTTGCGGGGGGATCTGCCTTTTCCGAGGTCGCCGGGTACGCCGATAATCGGATGCTGTACATCTTCTGTGTTGTACACAGACTGCATGGTATCGGCATTGAACCACTCATTGCTGGCAATGCCGTGGCGTGGCGTGTTGCTGCCCGTAGACAGCGTGGCATGGCCAGCTGCCGTGGTGGTGACAAGGTGCTGGTAGTGCGCATTTGCATAAACCGTGCCGTTGTCCATCAGGTACCGGAATCCGCCGGGCGCCAGTCGATCCAGGTAACGCATTGGCATGTCGCCACGCAACTGATCGACGGTAACGAACAGCACCAGTTGAGGCGTGTCTGCTGCCAGCGGGGTGGTGCCGAGTAGCATTGCCAGGGTTAATGCGTTCAGCCAGTTGATTAACGGTTTTTTCAAGTTGCAACTCCCGATTCTTTTGGTACTTTAGACGTGTCGCATTTTTCTGCAAGCTACCTGTGTCAAGTACGGGGTATATATCGAACATGGACAAGCTGAAAGCACTTATTTTTGATTTTGACGGCACCCTGGCCGATACCGAGCGGGATGGCCACCGCGTTGCTTTCAACCAGGCCTTCGAATTCTTTGGCCTGAACTGGTATTGGGATGTGGCCCTCGGTAAGAAGCTATGCGAGATCAGTGGTGGTAAAGAGCGGCTGCGCTACTACATTAAGCATAGGCATCCGGAATTTGCGCCTGAGCATGGACTGGATGCATTTATTCGTGAACTGCATGCAGCCAAACAGGGGTTTTACCTGAAGCTGGTGGCGGCCGGTGGCATACCATTGCGACCCGGTGTGGAGCGCCTGCTGAAGGAGGCTCACCAAAGTGGCGTCAGGATGGCCATTGCTACCACGACGACCTACGAGAATGTCACGACCTTGCTGGGCTCAACGCTGGGTAAAGACTCCGTCGGCTGGTTTGAAGTGATTGCAGCAGGTGACGTCGTAGGTCCCAAGAAACCAGCGCCGGATGTTTATCATTACGCTCTGGCACAGCTCAACTTACCAGCCTCTGACTGCCTGGCAATTGAAGACTCGGACAATGGAATACTGGCTGCGATTGTGGCCGGGATAAAAACGATCATCACGGTTAACGACTACACGCGCGGACAGGACTTCTCGGCCGCTGAACTGGTCCTGGATCAGCTGGGTGAGCCGGATGCCGGGTTCGAGGTGCTGGCTGGCGACGTCGGCGGAGCGACTTTCGTTGACCTCAAACTGCTGCAGGGAGTCTTTGTCGGGACTCCCTGAGCAGGCTGTGTGCTGTGCCCCGGTTCAGTTCAGACGCGAGTCGGCGCCCGAATAACAGGATCAGTAGCCCGCCGGTTGCGGCTATGGCCGCATGCAGTAACCAGAACGAAGCAGGGCTCATTTTTTCATAGAACCCTCCGAGCCAGCCAATCATGTTGTTGGACAGGAAAAGCGACAGGAACGAAATCCCCATCATGGTTGCATTGACTCTTGCCGGGGCAGTGCGCGACACCAGCGCCAGCAATGTGGGCCAGTAGTACAGGAAGCCCACACCCATGCCCATCGCACAAAGCACAGGCCATATGGCGCTGACCGGAGCGCCTTTGGAGGTAACAATGGCAGCAACCAGCACCAGGTGGCTTGCAGTGGCGATCCACGCGCCGGTGCCGATTTTTGCGAGTTCGCCAGGTTCGCCGCGACGCTTCGACTGGAAATGCCAAAGCCCGAAAAGTACCGGCACCGCCAGGATGCTCATCAGCGCATCCACCGACTGAAACCAGGGCACGGGGATTGTGAAGCCGGCGACTGTCAGGTCCACATGTTCCTGGATCCAGATCTTGAACATATTGTAGAGCTGGTAGTAGGCGATGGACTGGAACACGGTGATCAGGATGACAATGGTAAGTGCGAAAATGATTCGCCAGTCAGTTTTGGAGAGTCGTTCAGAGGCTTGCCCTCGCCTGTCAACGGAGCGGGGCAGGTGCCTGAAACCCATGAGGTAGGTCGCGAGCCCGGCCAGCATGAAAATGGCGGCGACGCCGAAGCCGTAGTGCCAGCCGTAATTCTGGGCAAGGTACCCACACAGCAAAGGCCCGCATACAGCGCCAAAATTGATCGCCATGCTGAAGATCGCAAAGCCACGGGTTCGTAATGCGTCGTCTTCAACCGGGTACAGCGCGCCAACCTGCGCCGAAATATTGCCTTTTAGAAACCCGGAGCCGACTACGAGCAGCAATAATGCCAGCAGAAACGAGTGGTCAAAGGCCATCGCGATGTGGCCGGCACTCATCGACAGGGCACCGATAATGACCGCGTTCCGTTGTCCGATCCAGCGGTCGGCAATCAGGCCGCCGAACACCGGGGTGAAGTAAACGAACCCTGAGTAGAGTCCGAATATTAACGAAGCCAGAGCCAGTGGTGAAAGTGGTCCGGTGAGGGACTCCACTGCGCCACGGAAACCCGCGAAGCCCGCTATATTTTCCACATGCCCCGGTAGCAACAATTGGTTCACCATGTACAGAACGAGCAGCGCCGTCATTCCATAAAAGGAGAATCGTTCCCAGGCTTCTGTAAAGGCCAGAAAGAAAAGACCCTTGGGATGTCCGAAAAACGACCGGTCAGCAGTGATCGACTGGTTGCTCACTCACAGTACCCCGGAAGATGGGGATTGATCTCTGGCGTCATGGTGTTTCCCTTTCTAATGGCCTTGAACGGGGTTCAGTATAGGTGCAATCAGAGATCTTTTTTGGAGAGTGCCTGATTAAGAAAAAACGGGTATATATAAAATATGGCCAGGCCGAACGCTGCTGCCAGAAAATTTTTGGTCAGCACTACAAGCAACAGCGAATTGGAGTTTTCGGGGTATCGGTCAGCAGGCAGTGGTAGGATTTACAAGAGCGCTATACTGAAAGCTGAACCGGATTACTCTTTGAGAACACGATGATTCTTTTACAGGAAACAGACATAGACTGCCCATACTGTGGCGAAAACAACACCCTCTTTGTGGACGATTCCGCTGGTGATCAGCAGTACATCGAGGACTGCACGGTTTGCTGTCGTCCGATACATATCCATTTGACGGTCTCACCAGCGGGCGAGTGTTCGGTTGATGTGCACGATGAGAATGAGGCCTGACAGAGCATTGTCTGTTGGTTTAAAGAGGTCATGATGAAAAAAAGTTTGCTGATATTGCTATTGCTGCTGGCCGGCCCACTGTGTGCAGACACGGAAAGTGAAATAAAAATGGCGCTGGATTACTTTGATCAGGTCTGGAGTGAAGGTGATCTGGAATCCATTCGTGGTTATTACCACCCGGATTTTGTCCTGGTGGACGAGAATGGCATTATCCCGCTGGCGGAACGCATGGAGGATCTGGAGACCATCGCCGAGACCGGCAAGGACAGGGGCTTGCTGGAGTATTCACAAGTTAAGGTGCGTGCACTGGAAGATAAAAGTGCAGTGGCTTATGGAAAGTTCAGCCTGAAATTCAAGGATGGTTCGTCGTTCGGTGGTTGGTTTACTACCGTGTATGTCAATACCCCGTTTGGCTGGAAAGCCATCTTGACGCACAACTAGGCCTTTCGTGGATCCTGTAACGCTTGCCTTTTTGTTTGGTGGTCTGAGCGCGGCATCGTTGCCGCTGGGCGCTGCGGCCGGCATCTGGCTCAATCCCAGCCTGCGGGTTACGGCTGCTGTGATGGCTTTTGGTGCGGGCGCTTTGTTATGTGCGCTGGCGCTGGAATTGGTCGTTCCGGCCCTGGCACATTTTCCGGATGACCCCTTTGAGGGCTTCAAGTGGCTGGCAACGGGTGCCATGACGGGCTGCCTGCTGTTTATCGGACTGGATCGGGCCTTGGCCGGCATGGGTGGCTATCTACGTAAGCACTCGACCATAACGAATCGATTAAAACTTAGTAAAAAGAAACACTTCCATAATATTCTTGATAAGCTTTCTGTTTTAGATGTCATGCTGGCGCTCCCTCCGGATGAGATCAAGAGGGTCGTGAGTGACATCGAAAAAAGGGTGTTCATGGATGGGGAGTTGATCTGTCACGAAGAGAACCCCTGTGATGCCCTGTTCCTGGTGGAGTCGGGTAAGGTGAAGATCCACCCGCATGATGAAAACGAGCCGGCGGTGATACTCGGTAAGGGCGAGGCGTTTGGTGAAAAGGCACTGGTAACCGGTGTACCTGCCATCAAACGGGCCGAGGCAATTGGTGACACGGTGGTTTGGGAGATCCACAAAGATGACTTCAACGAGGTTGTAGCGGTATCACCTGGCTTGCAGGACACCCTGGGGCAGCTTTCTGAGAAACACCAGGCAGGCGAGTTCTCGCTGGACGTTGACCGCGAGCAGTCGCAGTCCTGGTTGGCCGCAGCTACCCACAATCTGGAATCAGAACTGGGCAAGCCAACCGAAGCTGAAATGATGCACGCCGCTCATGGTGAGAAGTCCGGCGGCAGTAATGTGGCGTTGGCTATCTGGCTTGGAATTGCTCTGGATGGCATTCCCGAATCGCTGGTGATCGGCGGATCGATGGAAGGGGCATCTGTCAGCGTGGCCCTGGTCGGCGGTTTGTTTCTGGCCAATTTTCCTGAAAGCATGTCCAGCGCGTCGGTGATGCGAAAGCAGGGCAGCTCTTCCACTCACATTATCGGGATGTGGGTCTCATTAATGATCATGACCGCCATTGGCGCAGCACTGGGTCACCTTTTCATTGCCGACGCTCCGATCCATTTGCGTGCTTTGCTGGAGGGCATGGCGGCAGGTGCGATGCTGGCCATGATTGCGCAGACCATGTTGCCGGAAGCCTTTGAGCACGGTGGGTGGCTGACCGGATTAATGACTGTGGTCGGTTTTCTCGCAGCCATCTGGATGGGGACGCTTGGCCATCCTGTAGGGCACTAATACAAGCACAAATTCACGCTTTAGATCATGTCCTGAATGGGCCGCGAACGCTATGCTGGCTGCTGTCCCTATAGCAACGAGCAAACGACATGAAAAACGAATATCAGTGCATTGTTATGGGCGCCGCCGGGCGCGACTTTCACATTTTTCTTTCTTTTTTGCGCGATCACCCCGAGTTCAGGGTCAAGGCCTTTACCGCAACCCAGATTCCATTCATTACTAAACGGCAGTTTCCGCAATCGCTGGCGGGTCCTGGCTACGACGCAGACATCCCGATTTACGACGAATCAGAACTGACCGGACTGATCGAGCGCTTCGATATCGATTTCGTTTTCTTTGCATATAGTGATATTGCACATGCTGAACTCATGCATAAGGCCAGCCTGGTGCAGGCTGCCGGTGCGAGTTTCGTGATGCTGGGTCCAGACCAGACACAGTTGATTTCCACCCTGCCAGTAGTCAGCGTAACCGCCACGCGCACGGGCGCAGGCAAGAGTCCGTTGACCCAGTGGCTGGCGCGTCTGCTGACCGACCAGGGCACACGGGTTGCCGTTATTCGCCACCCCATGCCCTATGGCAACCTGGCGATGCAGGCCGTGCAGCGTTTTGCGACGACAGCGGACCTGGTGGCGCATGAGTGCACGATCGAAGAGCGCGAGGAATACGAACCATACGTCGACATGGGAATTCCCATTTATGCCGGCGTGGATTACCAGGGCATTCTGGATGAGTGCTCGAAAGAAGCCGATATCGTTTTGTGGGATGGTGGTAACAATGACTTTTCATTCATCCGTCCAGACCTGGACATCGTGGTGGTTGACGCACTCAGGGCCGGGCACGAGATCGATTATTTCCCGGGCGAAGTGAATTTCAGGCGAGCCGATATCCTGGTGATCAGCAAGGCAGGGTCAGCTGAACCCGGTGCCCTGGAAGGTATCCGCGAGCGGGCCAGGCAGCTTAATCCGGATGCCCCCTTGTGTACTGCAGACCTCGAGATAGAAGTTGACCAGCCGCAGGGACTGGAAGGCCAGCGCGTGCTGGTGATCGAAGACGGCCCGACGGTTACCCATGGGGGAATGTCCTTTGGAGCGGGAACTGTCGCTGCCAAGCGTTACGGCGCGACTCCGGTTGATCCACGGCCATACACGGTGGGTACCATTCGCGATACGTTTGAAGCGTATCCGCACATGGAACGTATTCTGCCGGCGATGGGTTACTCTGAGGAGCAGAGAGAAGCTCTGGCTGAAACGATCAATGCCTGTTGTGCCGCTGAGAACGTAAGCTGCATCGTGGATGCAAGCCCGGCCCGGCTGGATCTCATGCTGGACCTGGATGTACCAATGGTTCGGGTTGGCTATCGTTTCAAACAAATCGACGGCCCGCCATTGGAAGATCGGGTTCAGAGTTTACTCTGAGAAAACCTCAATCCTTAAACCGGCCGGCGATTGAAAGTGGATCGCCCGGCCGGCAATCGGTCAGTTTGTCCAGGCTTTCAGATACAGGTTGTTGCCCTCCACCCCACGGTAGCGATTGTTGAGGCGACTGGCAGGCCAGATTTTGAGTTCTTAGGTACATGACCCTCTTTCGTTTATCATGTTTGCGAACCGAACAGGGAGTCAGATCTGTGAACCATTATGTTTTAACCCACTACTTGCCCCGGCTAGTTGCCTTTGCCCTGCTGATGGCATTCAGTGTTGCGCTGTACGCTGCCGAAAAACCTGAGCCCGTGGGCCCGATCACGTCATCTGTCGTGAACCAGAAAATGCCTGGCAAGGTGGTTTGGGTTGACCTTATTGGGGTGTAGGCGGTGGAAGACCCGAAGCGGTGCAACTGCCAGAGATGGGTATGCCCGACATGGGATCTATGGATATGGGCATGGGAATGGATATGGGTGGATTCGACTTCTAGCTGATAACTGTCAATTTAAGTTGATTGAGTTTGTCTCACCATATAGCTGACACATTCCACAGACAGGGAGTTTGCTAGCATGGTCGATAAAACAGCCCGTTTTGTCAGTCGCCTGACCAAGAAAACCATGGCGTTGGTCCTGGCCGGTGGGCGAGGAAGCCGTCTGTATGATTTGACCCAGTGGCGTGCCAAACCAGCGGTCCCTTTTGGTGGCAAATACCGGATCATCGACTTTGCTTTGTCGAACTGTCTCAATTCAAATATCCGCCGGATCGCCATACTGACGCAGTACAAGGCGCACTACCTGATCCGGCATATTCAGCAGGGTTGGAATAATTTCAACATTGAGCACGGCGAGTTTGTCGACATCGTGCCGGCGCAGCAGTGGGTCAACGAAGAGTCCTGGTACATGGGCACTGCGGATGCGGTATTCCAGAGCCTGGATATCGTTGAGAGCCATTCTCCAGAATACGTGCTGGTCCTGGCCGGCGATCACATCTACAACATGGATTACGGTGAGATGTTGGCGGCGCATTATGAGTCCGGGGCCGATTTCACGGTTGCCTGTAACCGTGTCCCGCGAAAAGACGCAAGCGGCTTCGGTGTCATGGAAGTCGGATCCGATTACCGGATCGTTGGGTTTGAAGAAAAGCCGGCAGACCCCAAGCCAACGCCGGACGACCCGGATACTGCGCTCGCCAGCATGGGTATTTACATTTTCTCAATGGACTATCTGCGTGAGCACCTCAGGCGGGATGCAGAAGACCCCGATTCCAGCCACGATTTTGGCAAAGACATCATTCCGCATGCAGTGGGGCAGGGCCACAAGGTCTGGGCTTTCCCGTTCAGTAACCCGGCGGCGGGCGCAGCGGACTACTGGCGCGATGTGGGAACCGTTGACGCCTACTACCAGGCGAATATCGAATTGCTGTCCGAGGACCCGCCATTGGTGTTGGGAGACCCGGATTGGCCTGTTTTGACCTATCAGCAACAGGCGCCGCCGGCCCGGTTTTCACCTGAGCCAAAAAACGCCAGGATCGATAATGTGATGGTCAGCGGCGGGTGCCGCATCGGCCGCTGTTCCATTACCGATTCCCTGATGTTTTCCAACTCTATCGTAGACAGGAATTCCGAACTCCAGGGCTGCCTGGTATTGCCCGAGGCTGAGGTCGGCAAGGGTTCCCGCTTACGAAACGTCATCGTAGACAATGGTACGAAGATTCCGGAAAATAGCGTCATCGGTTTTGATCCCGATCAGGATCGCCAAAAATACCATGTCACAGATAGCGGAGTGACTGTCGTCACACGGATGATGCAGGGGGATGGACCCGCCTGGTTGATGAAAGCCCGTTACAAGAATTAGGCCAGTACGAGGTAGCTATCGTATTCCAGCGGGCTAACAGCGGCTGAGAATTCGTCTTGCTCGATGCGCTTGATTTCTGTCAGTGCGAACTGAAAGTCTTCTCCCAGGTAGTCCCTGATAAACGCAGATTGTTCAAATTCAACGAGGGCGGCATCCCAGCTGGCTGGCAGAGTGGTTGCTTGTTTCTCCGGACCTGCTGTTGTTGGGGGCTGCGCCTCCAGTTGTTGATCGATTCCATGCAGGATGCCGGCGAGAATGACGGCCAGTGAAAGGTAGGGGTTAGCGTCGGCGCCGGCAATGCGGTGCTCAATGCGCCGGGCAGTCCCTTCTCCGTTGGGAATCCTTAGGGCGACGTATCGGTTTTCATAGCCCCAGGTTGGGGCCAGTGGTCCATGAACGCCACGTTGCAGGCGTCGCCATGAGTTCAGGTGAGGTGCGAAAATCAGCATCGAATCCGGCATGGTCTCTGCCAGTCCGGCGATGGCGTTTTTCAGGACTTCGCTGCCACGCTCAGTACCATCATCGAATATATTATTGCCTGCATCATCCAGGATGCTGACGTGGGTGTGAAAGCCGTTGCCGTCCCGGTCCCCGAAGGGTTTTGCCATGAAGCTGGCAATGTAGCCATGTTTACGGGATACGCTCTTGATGACCTGTTTCAACAACTGGGCGTTGTCAGCCGCCTGCAGCGGGTTATCAACATGGTGAAGGTTTAGTTCGTACTGACCAGGAGCAAGTTCCTTGAGCAGTCCATCCAGCGGGACCGACATGTGATCGCAGGCCTCACGTATTTCATGCATCAGTGAAGCATTCTCCTGCATCACTTCGGTGCTGTATAGTTGGCCGCCAATCCTGCAGTTGCCATTGGCACGGGTTGCAGGTATCCGTGGTGTTCCATCGCCGTCACGGCCTTCTTCGAATAGATAAAACTCCAGCTCAGGTGCACACACCGGGGTCAG
>RCNC010001141.1_pt1 | contig 17729 bp, 19 predicted proteins | sample 2041301 | NCBI WGS metagenome assembly RCNC01 (sample SAMN09708231, study PRJNA481090) | Marine sediment metagenome, whole genome shotgun sequencing project. | biome: marine sediment; feature: ocean; material: sediment; isolation source: Sewage treatment plant 13A marine sediment (STP13A) ... | reverse complement strand
AGCCTGTCTCTTGCCAAGGGGCACAACATCGTGAACGTGATCCTCGTCGACTTCCGTGGATTCGATACGATGGGCGAGATCACGGTTCTTTCCGTGGCCGGGATCGGCGTGTACGGGTTGCTCAAGCTGCGCGCCAGGAAGGGGGAGACTCCATGAAATCCGTCATCCTTTCTGCCACGGCCCGCTTCCTGCTTCCGGTCCTCTTCATGTTCTCGCTCTTTCTCCTCGTCCGTGGCCACAACCTTCCGGGTGGAGGTTTTGTAGGAGGGCTCGTGGCGGCGGCGGCCTTCGCTCTCTATGCGATTGCCCACGATGTGGAGGAGGCACGGCGCCTTCTCAGGGCAAACACGATCAGCCTTCTGGGGGTCGGTCTGTTGCTGGCCATGGCGAGCGGCCTGCTGTCGTTGGTTTACGGGGAGTCCTTCATGACCGGCATGTGGTACCACCATCACGTTCCGGTTCTCGGAAAACTGGGCACGCCGGTGGTCTTTGATATAGGCGTGTACCTGGTCGTGCTGGGCGCCACCCTGACCGTGCTGTTCAACCTGATGGAGGAATGAGGCATGGAGATTCTTCTTGCTTTCCTGATCGGCGGGCTCTACGCGGCTGGGCTCTACCTGATGCTGGGACGGAGCATTGGAAAGCTGATCGTGGGACTCGTGCTGCTGGGTCAGGCGGCCAACCTGCTCATCTTTACGGCGGGCGGGTTGACCCGGGCTCATCCGCCCATCGTTCCCGAGGGGGCGCTGCAGCCGCAGCCTCCGTTTGCCGACCCCATCCCGCAGGCGCTCATCCTGACGGCAATCGTAATCGGCTTCGGCGTTCTTGCCTTTGCCCTGGTACTGGTGCACCGAACCTTTCAAACCGTCGGAACCTATGATCTCGATGACATGAAGGCGACCGACACGTGAAGGCACTCCTCGTTCTGCCGGTTCTGATTCCCATGGCCACTGCGGCGCTGTGCTACCTCAGTTGGCCCTGGAGACGTGTGCAGCGATTCCTCGGGATGCTCGGGGCCGTTTGCCTGTTCGCGGCTGCTCTGGGCCTGCTGGTCGCTGTCCGTCAAACAGGAATTCTTTCGGTTCAGCTGGGCGGGTGGCCTGCCCCATACGGGATCACCTTCGTAGCGGACCTTTTCAGTGCCCTCATGGTTGCCGTGAACGGGCTCCTCGGATGTACCGTCATCGTCTACTCCCTTTTCAGCATGGACCCCGGCCGGGAGTCGCACGGATACTACCCGCTTTTCCACATCCTGCTGATGGGGGTTTCCGGGGCCTTCCTGACGGGCGACATTTTCAACCTGTACGTCTGGTTCGAGGTCATGCTGATCGCCTCTTTCGTCCTCATGGCCCTGGGAGGCGAACGGGCGCAAATGGAGGGAGCGCTGAAATACGTGACCCTCAACCTTGTCTCCTCGGCGCTCTTTCTGGCGTCTGTTGGTATCCTTTACGGCGAGGCGGGTACGCTGAACATGGCCGATCTGGCCGTGACCCTTCGGGAGACCGGCCAGTCAGGTTTGGTGGACACGCTGGCCATGCTCTTCCTCGTCGCTTTTGGGATCAAGGCCGCCATCTTTCCCCTGTTCTTCTGGCTTCCCGCTTCCTATCACACCCCGCCCGCTGCCGTGTCGGCTATCTTTTCGGGTCTTCTCACGAAGGTCGGCGTCTATGCGCTGATCCGGGTCTTCACTCTGCTCTTCGTGCAGAACGTTGACTTCACCCACACACTCATCCTCGCGCTGTCGGCCCTTACCATGGTGGTCGGCGTTCTGGGAGCCGTGGTTCAGAACGAGTTTCGGAGGATCCTCTCGTTCCACATCGTCAGTCAGATCGGCTACATGATCATGGGTCTGGGCCTGTTCACCGTTCATGCCCTTGCGGGTGCCGTCTTCTATATCGTCCATCACATCATCGTGAAGACGAACCTCTTCCTGGTGAGCGGTGTGGTGCACCGGCTGCGCGGGACCTACGAGCTCAAGAAGCTGGGCGGGCTCTATTCCCTCTATCCCGGTCTTGCCGTGCTGTTCCTCATCCCGGCACTTTCCCTCGCGGGCATTCCACCGCTCTCCGGCTTTTTCGCCAAGTTCAGCCTGGTGCGGGCCGGACTCGAGGGCGAACAGTATTGGATCGTTGCGGCCGCGCTTGCCGTGAGCCTTCTGACGCTTTTTTCGATGATCAAGATCTGGAACGAGGCCTTTTGGAAGGCGGACCCGAAGGTCGCGAGCGAGTTCCCCGGTGCGGAAACGGAAGGGGGGTCGATTCAAGGGGGAAAGGGGGTCCAGTGGGGCACCCTGGCCCCGATCGGGCTGCTCGCACTCATTACCGTGTGCATCGGGCTTGCAGCGCAACCGGTTTTCGATCTGGCCCTGGAGGCTGCCGAGCAGTTGATGAACCCGGAGACCTACATTCAGGCCGTCCTGGGAGGAAGGACATGAGCTTCTTTTTGTGGAACATCCTTCTCGCGGTAAACTGGGCCCTGCTGACCGGGCAGTTCAACCTCGAGAACCTGGTCGCCGGTTTCGTGATCGGCTTTCTTCTGCTGTGGATTCTCGGGCGAGGCATCGGGCAGACGGACTACTTCCCCAAGGTCCGCAACGCGATCGCCTTCTTCGTGAGCTTTCTTTGGCAGCTCGTTCAGTCAAACCTCAGCGTTGCCCGCACGGTGCTGTTCGAGCCCCGGGACAAGATCAACCCCGCCTTTCTGGCGATCCCTCTCGAGGCCAAGACCGATGCAGAAATCGCCCTGCTCGCCAACCTGGTCACGCTCACGCCCGGGACCCTGAGCCTGGACGTGTCCACGGACCGCAGCGTTCTATACATCCACACCCTGGACGTGGAAGACGTGGACGCCCTTCGTGATGAGATCAAGCGCAGCCTGGAACGGGGGCTTCTGGAGGTGATGCGATGAATGTCCTGGATGGAGCCGTTGCACTTGCATCCGTGATGTTGACCCTTTCCGTGGTCCTGGCATTTATTCGTCTTTTGCGCGGGCCCAGCCTGCCGGACCGGGTTGTGGCCTTTGACCTGATGACGAGCGTGGCCGTGGGAATCATGGCCCTCTATTCGATCGCAACGGAGGAAACCGTCTTCCTGGACGTGGCCATCGTGTTGGCCCTGATATCGTTCCTGGGGACCGTCGCCTTTGCTCGATATCTCGAACAGCGAGGAAAGAAGTAGTGGAAGTCATCTTGACGGATTGGATACCGGCGCTCCTGGTGCTTCTGGGCGCCTCGTTCATGCTGCTCGCTGCGATCGGGGTGGTGAGGCTTCCCGATGTGTGGATGCGCATGCACGCCAGCACGAAGTCCGCCACCTTCGGCATCGGCTGCATGGCTCTGGCCCTTGCGGCTGCGCACCTGCACGATCTGGGGGTCGTGATGCGAGCGATCGTCGTCATCGGGTTCGTGTTCCAGACGGCTCCCGTAGCGGCGCACATGATCGGCAGGGCCGCCTACCTGATGGGCGTGACGCCGTGGCGGGGAACGATGAGGGATGAGCTCGAGGGCCGGTATGATCCGGACACGCACAACCTGGCCAGCGGAAATGAACATGCGGAAATGAACATTGACACCTAGCAACCGCATGGGTCAATATAGGGACCCCACCTTGAACCCACACTTGCAAGGGGCGGAATCTCCCCGATGAAGCGAAGGGAATTCCTTAAACTCACCGGGCTCACCGGGACCATCGTTGCCGCCGGGTGTGCGGAAGAACCCACGCGCAGGCTGATTCCGTACCTCAACCCCCCTGAAGACTTGATCCCCGGCAAAGCGACCTGGTTCGCCACCACCTGCCGCCAGTGCCCGGCAGGGTGCGGCATGCTGGCAAAGAACCGGGAGACCCGGATCGTCAAGTTCGAGGGCAACCCGGCGCACCCGATCAACCGGGGCAAGCTCTGTGCCCGGGGTCAGGCGGCCCTTCAAGACCTTTACAGCCCGGACCGTCTCGCCCATCCGACCCTGCAGAAAGAAAGGAAGGCGCTGCAGGTGTCATGGCAGGAGGCAACCTACACGCTCCGGACCGAGACGCAGAAGGCCGGCGGGAAGGTGGCACTCCTTTCGGGCCTGGAGAACGGGTATGGGTCGGGCCTTCTCGAGGGTTGGCTCAGGGGGCTGGGCTCCGAACAGGTTCTCACCTACGAGCCGGTCTCCTACGACGCGGTCAGGGAGGGCAATCGGATCGTTTTCGGCCGGGATGCGCTGCCCGCCTACGACATCTCGGGCTGTGACTTCATCCTGTCCGTGGGCGCGGACTTCCTGGAGACGTGGATCTCCCCGGTGGAGTTTGCCCGCCAGTTCTCCGAGGCGCGAGATCCGGAGGGGAAGAAGGCAGGGTTCATCTACGTTGGCCCAAGGCTTTCCCTCACGGGTGCTTCGGCGGACGGCTGGATCCCGGCCCGGCCGGGCGCGGGACCGGACTTCACCTTTGCCGTTCTCGCATTCCTGCTCGAGAAGGGACACGGCCGAGGCCTGGCGGAAGAGGAGCGGACAAGCATCGCGGGCGTGCTCAAGGGCATGAAGGCCAGGGATCTCGCGGCGCGGGCAGGCCTGGACCCGGCCCTGGCCGAGAAGATCGCGAAGCGGATCGCAGGATCCGATCGGGCCTTTGTCCTTGCAGACGGGTCGGCCGACACCGTTGTTGCGGCTAACCTGATCAACCGGTTGGCAGGATCGGCCGGGCCCTGCATGGACTTCTCGAGGCCCCTGGCGTTGTCCCGGGTGGCGAGGCAAGCCGATGCTCAGGGCTGGTTGGACAGGCTGGTCTCGGGCGATATCAAGGTGCTGGTGATCCACCGGTCCAACCCGGTCTACAGCCTGCCTGGGTTTGCCCGGGCCATCGAGAAGGTGCCTTTTACGGTTGCCCTGGACAGCTCGGCCAGCGAAACCACGGCCGCCTCGCAACTCGTCCTGCCAATCCCCACGCCCTACGAGTCCTGGGACACCTATGTGCCGCGGGGAGGTCTTACGGGCTGCATGCAGCCGACCATGGGGCCGGTGAAAGCGGTTCAGAGCCTCGAAAAAATCCTGGGAAGCGGTTCCGGGAAGGAAGTCGAGGGCGAAGAGCCCTACAAGGGCTTCTATCAGTACCTGGCGGAGGGGCTCGGCCAGCCCGGGAAGCCGGACGCACCCGAAGTCGTCGCCGCGCTGGCCAAAGGCTTCACCGAGACGCCGGTCGATCGAACCAGGGCCCGGATCTCGGTCGAGCTGTGCGGCTGCACCTACAGGCCCGAGAAGATCCCCGGGGGACTGCGGCTCGTCACCTACCCGAGCCTGCGGTGGTTCGACGGTCGGGATGCGAACAAGACCTGGATGCTCGAGATCCCGGATCCCCTGACCATGATCACCTGGGACGGATGGGTGGAGGTCCACCCGGACAAGGCCAGGGAGCAGGGCCTTTCACAGGGAGATTTGGTCGAGATCTCCACCGAACACGGCAAGGCCGAACTCGGCGTCTACATCAACCCGGGCCTGGAGCCCGGGACGGTCGCTGTCCCGATGGGGTTGGGCCACCGGAATTTCGGTCGATACGCGGACGGAATCGGGGCCAACGCAATCCTGCTGACCGGTGGGGCAGGCAAGGCGTCGGAGGTGAAGCTCTCCAAGACCGGCGGTCGGGTCCGGTTCGCCCACGTGGACGGCTCCCGGTCGCAGCATGACAGGGGCATCGCGCAGGCGGAGTACGAGACCAAGCCTCACGGCGAGCACCACGAGGAATCCCATCATCACGATTTCCCGGTTCGCCTGCCCATCGCTTCCGAGCACGATCCCAAGGTCGATATCTATCCGCCTCACGTCCATGACAAGTACCGGTGGGGCATGATCATCGATTTGGACCGCTGCATCGGCTGCTCTGCATGCGTGGCGGCCTGCTACGCGGAGAACAACATCGCCTCGGTCGGCAAGCAGAGGATCATCGAGGGGCGGGAGATGGCATGGATCCGGATCGAGCGCTACTTGGAAGAGAAGGAAAACCCGGGGGTTCGCTTCCTCCCCATGTTGTGCCAGCACTGCGAGAACGCGCCCTGCGAATCGGTCTGCCCGGTGTATGCGCCCCACCACAACAGCGAGGGCATGAACACGCAGATCTACAACCGCTGCATCGGGACCCGGTACTGTTCGCAGAACTGTCCCTACAAGGTTCGGCGGTTCAACTTCTTTCGCTACAAGCCGGATTCGCCCCTGGACCTGCAGCTCAACCCGGACGTCACCGTGCGCACCAAGGGTGTGATGGAAAAGTGCTCGTTCTGCGTGCAGAGGATCAAGGAAGTGCACCAGACGGCCAAGGTGGAAGGCAGGAGGATCAAGGATGGCGAGGTCGTCCCGGCCTGTGCGCAGACCTGTCCGACAGGGGCCATCACATTCGGGAGCTTCCTGGACCCTGAAAGCCGGGTCCTCGAGCTGGCAAAGGAAGAGAGGGGCTATCAGGTTCTGGCCGAGTTGCTTACGAAGCCGGGTGTGATCTACCTGAAGAAGATCATACGTGACGACGGACTCGAGAAGGCATGAAGGATCTCACGTACGAAGAAGCCCACGAAACGATCCTGGGGAATCTGACCCGGCCGGGTCCCCTGTACTTCCTCGTGGCTTTTCTGCTCGCGTGCGGCGTCCTCGTGGGCGCCCTGTGCTGGCGTCATCAGATCCAGACCGGGATCGGCGTGGGCGGCCAGAACAACCCGGTCGCATGGGGAATCTACCTCGTCCTGTTCGTCTTCTGGGTAGGGATCGCCCATTCCGGCACCCTGATCTCGGCGATCCTGTACCTGTTCCGGGCCAAGTTCCGGACGGCCGTGGCACGGAGCGCCGAGGCGATGACCGTTTTTGCGGTCACCACCGCCGGCTTCTTCCCGCTCATCCACCTGGGCCGCGTCTGGGTGGTCCACTACATGCTGCCCGTCCCGAACCAGAGATACCTGTGGCCCAACTTCAACTCCCCCCTCATGTTCGACATGGTGGCTATCTCGACCTACCTGACCGTGAGTTCCATGTTCTGGTTCACCGGGCTGATCCCGGACCTTGCGGCGGTCCGCGACCGATCCACGGGGATACGCCGACGCATCTACGGCATCTTCGCCCTGGGCTGGCAAAACGACCAGAGGAACTGGCGCCACCACATGCGCGCCTATCTCTTCTTTGCCGCCCTGGCCACCCCCCTGGTCATCTCGGTACACTCGGTTGTCTCCTGGGACTTTGCCCTCTCGGTCGTGCCGGGGTGGCACAGCACGATCTTTGCCCCTTATTTCGTCGCGGGCGCGATCCACTCCGGGCTGGCCATGGTCATCACCCTGCTCATTCCTTTGCGTAAGGTGCAGAAGCTCGAGTCGATCATCACGATCGACATCTTCGAGAAGCTGGCCAAGCTGATCATTCTGACCGGCCTGATCGTGGGCTACGCCTACGCCTTCGAATACTTCATGGCCCACTACTCGGGGAACCCCTTTGAGATCGACATCTTCAACTTCCGCGCAGTAGGGGGCTTTGCCGTGCCCTTCTGGATCATGGTCAGCTGCAATGCCATGATTCCTCTGCTCTTCTTCGTGAAGAAGATCCGGCGATCGATCCCCTGGCTCCTCGCGATCTCCATCCTGATCAACGTAGGCATGTACTATGAACGTCACGTGATCATCATCAGCAGTGTGGCCCACGACTTCCTCCCTTACGCCTGGGGGAGCTACTTCCCCTCTCTCATCGAGCTGGGGATCGCGCTGGGTGCGTTCTGCTGGTTCTTCCTTCTGTTCTGGCTGTTTACTCGCTTTATTCCTACGGTTGCGGTTGCTGAGATCAAGGAGCAGCTTCCTCCACCGGTGAAAGGTGAAAGGTGAAAGGTCAAAGGTCAAAGGACAAAGGGGTCAGGCCACGCCTCCCGACCCCAACGTTTAGCACATATGCCTGTCATTCCCGCGCAGGCGGGAATCCAGGGGCTACAGGAGCTTGGGGATCCCCGCTGGAGCCTGTCCCCGCAGTCTTTAGGCGGGGACGGGGATGACGGCAAATTGGTGCTTTTCGACACCCTCAACCAGGGGTAAGGGTGGGGAGCTAACAGCTAACAGCTAACGGCTAATAGCTGGGTTATGACAATGGCAGACTCTAAGACGACACAAGGAATCCTAGGAGTCTTCAAGTACCTGGACCGGTGCGTCGCGTCGATCCGGGAACTGAAGGCCTCCGGAAGGGATAAGCTCGAGGTCTTCTCCCCGGTTCCCTCCCACGAGATTCAGGATGCCCTCGGTATCAAGCCGAGTCGGTTGGGATATGCGACCCTGGCCGGGGCCGTCTTCGGCCTGGCCGGTGGGATCGGGCTGTCCTACTACGCTATGTCGAGCTATCATCTGGTCACGCAAGGAAAGCCTCTCATGGCGTGGCTCTCGTGGTTCGTAGTCGGCTTCGAGGCCACGATTCTCTGCGGATGTCTGGCCAACCTGATCACCATGTTCGTCCTGTCGGGGCTTCCGAATCTGAAGAGGGCCCCGGGCTACGACGAACGTTTCTCTGTGGACGCCTTCGGGATCTTTGTCCCCTGTCAAGGCAAGGAAGCCGAGCAGGTGAAGGCGATCCTCGAAGCGCAAGGAGCGGAAGAGGTCCATGAAAGGTCCTGATCCTTCACCTCCGACAACTGCGGCGCAAGCCTCGGGCAAGTCACCGATACTCCTCATCGGGTGTCTGGTCCTCGTCGTGATCGGTGCGGTTGCCTGGTTCGCCGGCGTCGCCTCTGATCCTTTGCGCGCGTGGAGGATCTACCTCGTCAATTTCCTGTTCTTTACCGGGATCGGGGTAGGGGGTGTTCTGTTCGTCTGCACCGTGAACATCGCATCGGGAGCCTGGGCCCGAAACGTAAAGCGCGTGGCCGAAGGCTTGGGGATCTTCCTCCCTGTTTCATTCGTGTTGTTCCTGCTGATGCTGCCCGGGTTGAAGACCCTTCTGCCCTGGGTGGAGCACCCTTACGGCCCCGCCTGGTATCTGAACCTTTCCTTCCTCGCCTGGCGCAACGCGTTGGGCCTCCTGGTCCTGGCCCTGTTGGGCGTGTACATCATCTACCTCTCGCTGCGCGTCGATTTCGGTTACGAGAAGGAGGAAGGGGAAGAGCGCGACGGGCCCTTGAGTCGATTCCTGACCAGGGGTTGGAAGGGCACGAGCGTGGAAGCGGCGGCGGCGAGGAGACGGCTGGTGGTCTTGTCTCCGGTCTATGCCATCGTGTTCGCATGGGTCCTGACCGTGATCGGGGTGGACCTGATCATGTCCCTGAAGGCGGAGTGGTACTCCACCCTGATCGGGGCCTACTACTTTGTCGGGTGTTTCTACACATCCCTGGCCGCTCTCCTGCTCGCGGTGATCTGGACCCGGAGGAAGTACGCCCTGGAAGACCGGATCGTTCCCAAGCATTTCCACGACATCGCCATGCTCACCATGGGTTTCGGCATCGTGACGGGTGACTTTTTCTACACCCAGATGTTCGTCATCTGGTACGGGAACCTTCCGGTGGAGACCTCCTTCCTGATCGACCGGTGGACCGGGACGCCCTGGAGGACCGTCGGCATCCTGGTGCTGCTGTTGTGCTTCGCCCTTCCGCTGCTCGCCTCCTTGAGGCGAAGCTTGAAGCAGCGTGCCGTACCGATGGCCGTTTTCGCGGTGGCCGTGCTCTGTGCCATGTGGATGGAGCGATTCCTGCTGATCGGACCGTCGCTCACGGGAAGCGAGTCGATCCTGTTCGGTCCGATGGAGATCCTCGTGTCACTCGGCTTCCTGGGCCTGCTGGGGACGACCTTTCTTCTCTTTATGCGATGTGTCCCGCCTGTCGTATTGCGGGATCCCATATTCGATGACCTCGGGGAGACCCGTTGATGCAGAGAAACGAGGGCAGACGGAACCGACAAGAGGAGCGAAGCCGTGCGGGCCGAATCCGGCCCGGCGCTGTCCTGCTCCTCCTGCTGGCCGGATTCTCCATGCTCGTGTTCGCGTACCTCTTCCACGTTCAGATGCACCGGAAGATCGGGCCGAAACAACCCATCCCGTTTTCTCATCGGCTTCATGCAGGGGTCAAAGCGATCAACTGTCGTTTCTGTCACCCCTTTGTGGCGCGATCCGCCAGGGCCGGGATCCCGGCAGTGGCAAAGTGCCTCTACTGCCACAACTACATCATCCGTAACCACCCGTGGATTCAGGAAGAGCACCGTTACTATGAAACGGGTGAGCCCGTCCCGTGGAAGCGGCTTTTCATCGTGGGGGATCACGTTCAGTTCCGGCACCAGCCGCACATTCTTCTCAAGGGCTTCGATTGTTCCGAATGTCACGGCGCCGTGGAGACGATGGATCGGCTTCCCCATCACGAGTTCAAGATGGGCTTCTGCATCGATTGCCATCGGAAGAACGACGCCCCCGTGTCCTGCTGGTTGACGTGTCATAACTAAGGTCAAAGGTGAAAGGTCAGAGTTCAAAGGGGAAAGCGGCCCGTCATTCCCGCGCAGGCGGGAATCCAGGGGCATCCAGATCATTGTGCGGGGGGATTGCTTCGCTTCGCTTGCAATGTCCGCAATTGTGGGACATTGCGAGGGCGCTTTTGCGCCCGTGGCAATCCCCGTGCATCCGGGACGGGCACGGGCACGAACGAGGGGTTGGGAGCTAATACCTAACGGCTAAGAGCCAGAGGAAGAAATGAGACACGAGGCATGAATAGTCCGGAATCGGCACAAGTGGACACGCAAAGCCACGCCACGGCCCTCGGCTACATGATCAGTGCGGGCGTCTGGATGGTGATCGGCACCTTTGCCGGGATCACGGCAGGGATCGAGCTGATCGCTCCGGATCTGCTGGGCAACATCGCCTGGCTCGTGTTCGGCCGGCTGCGCGCCATGCACACGACGATCGTCATGTTCGGTTTTGCCGTGACCATGCTCATCGGGGCCGCCTTCTACATCGTGCCCAGGCTGGTCAGGGTGCCGCTCTTCAGCGAGAAGCTCGGCATGGCCTCCCTGTTCGTCTGGAACGGTTCCCTCCTCGCGGGCGTGGTTGCCCTTTCGCTGGGCTACACGCAGTCGCGCGAGTATGCCGAGATGTTCTACCCCTCCGACATAGGGGTCGTGGTGGCCTTTGTCCTGATGCTCTGGAACCTGATCGTTACGGTCATGAGGCGAAAGGAGCCTGTCCTGTACGTCTCGGTCTGGTACTTTGTGGGAGGCCTGATGCTCTCGGCCGCCACCTACATCATAGGCAACTGCATGTGGGCCGGCTGGAAGGGCGCGATCTTCGGTATGCCGGACGCGGTAATCCACTGGTTTTACGGCCACAACGTGCTCGGCCTTCTGATGACTCCCCTGGCGGTCGCTGCCGCCTACTACGTCATCCCCCGTGCCGCCAAGGCGCCGCTGTACAGTCACACCCTTTCGCAGATCGGTTTCTGGAGCATCCTGATCATGTACACGCACATCGGGACGCATCATCTCCTCCAGGCGCCGGCACCCACATGGCTCAAGCTGATCTCGGTCGTGGACAGCATCGCCATGACCATCCCCGTGGCTACTGTGCTGGTGAACCTCTGGATGACCGCACAGGGCCGGATCGGGAAGCTCACCCAGAACCCCGCCGCCCGGTTCGTCTTCGTCGGTACGATCATGTACCTGGTCGTCTGCATCCAGGGGCCGTTCCAGTCCCTGCCGATCGTGCAGCGGATCACGCATTTCACTCATTGGATTCCGGCTCACGCTCATCTCGCGGTGGTGGGCTTCGTGGGCATGATCGGTTGGGGCACGTGCTACTTCATTCTGCCGGAGATGACCGGCAGGCCGATCCATTCCAAGAGACTGGCAAACCTCCACTACTGGCTGATGTTCATGGGCGTGGTATCGATGATGGTGGTCCTGACCATCTCCGGCCTGATCCAGGGACATGCCTGGTATCACGGGGAAGGGGTCTACCGGGTCCTGCCGTCCACGTTCCTGTACAATGTCATGCGCGTGATGGCAGGGGCCATGATCGTGGTGTCCTCGTGGATCGGGCTCTATAATCTGCTCCGGAGCATTCCGCAAGCGGGCGGGGCACGCGCGAGTGCCGGGGAGGTGGCATCATGAGGATGAGCCTCGATGTCGTCCTGGGGGGCAGCCTTCTCGTGTTCGCCGCCGTGGTCTCGGTGGTCGTGATCCTTCCCGGGGTGACGATCTCGGACAAGCCTTCCGCAGACTATCGTCCGAGGACGGAACTCGAGAACGGAGGCCGCGATGTCTATGTGGCCAATGGGTGCACCTACTGCCACTCACAATACGTGCGCTGGATCGACTGGGGGCTGGGGGCTGAGCGGGTCGCCCTGTCGGGAGACTACATCGCCGAGCAGCCGAACCTGCTCGGAAGCGAGCGGACCGGGCCGGACCTTTCCCAGGCAGGGGGCGAGCACCCGGACGACTGGCACGGGGCCCACTTCCACAACCCGAGACACACCCGGCCCGAGTCGATCATGCCGCCCTTTGCGTTCCTTGAATCTAACCGGCTCGAGGCGTTGATCGCCTATGTGCAGTCCCTGGGGTTCAAACTCGCTGACGCTCGGATGGAACGGCAGCGGAAGTGGAAGAAGCCGGCTGTCGAGGCCTTCGAAGCGGGCACCGAGGCAAATATCGAGTGGTTGCACGGCCACGTGCCCGAGCCCTGGCGTGAGCTGCCGAACCCGTACCCCACGACAAGGGTGGGCCTGGAGAGAGGCAAGAGGATCTATCAGGGGTTCTGCATCGGCTGCCACGGCGAGGTGGGAGACGGGATGGGACCCGCGGCGGCAAGACTCTATCCGCCCCCGTTAAACTTCACGGCGTTGAACGGCAGGGGGGCGACGGGCGGAATCCTCTACTACCAGATCATGAACGGGATCACCGGTACGGCCATGCCCTACTTCAAACGGGAGCTGGAAAGTGAGAAGATCTGGGCCGTGGGGGATTACGTGGCTGTGTACTTCATCGGCGAGAGCGATGCGGATACCGAACCGAAGGGCATCGACGCAGCCTACGAGGTCGAGGAGGAGATTACGTACCGATGACGTTCTATCTTTTCTTCCTAGTATACCTGGGTGCCGGCATCCTGATTTGCGGGGCCCTCTTCTACTGGGCGGTCTCGAACGGCCAGTTCAAGGACCAGGACAGGGCGCGGTACTTTCCCCTGGCCGGAGAGGCGCCGCAACCCAAGGATGCATCCTCTGCGAAGTGGCCCCTGTCCATGACGATCTCCCTGGTCGTGATCCTGGGCGCGTTGGTCAGCCAGATCGTGATCGTCCTGGTGCTGTCCCTGAGCGGTTAGGAGTGAAGGCGTGTTTTACTTCAATCTGTACGGAACGCTAGCGTTTCTCTTTGCCTTGTTCTTCAGCGTCGGGCTCGTCCTGATTGCCGTGGCGATCTACTACTCGGTCGCCAATTACCGCAAGCAGACGAAGGAAGACGGCAGCCCGGATGAGCACGCCGAACCGGGGGTGCCGCTCGTGCTCAAGGGCCTTTACGTGGGCGTAGCACTCTACATACTTGTGGTGACGCTGTTCTTTGCTATCACGGGGATTCCCATATGAGCGAAAAGGGCTCGGAGACTCTGGATAAGATCAAGACCTGGCTGATCCTTCTCTTGATGGTCATCGGTATCCTGGGGTACGGAATCGCCGTGTACGTGACCATTGGTGACAAGGGGCCGCCGGCCTGGAATTACGGTGCCATCTCCGACGTTCCGGGCGAGTCCCCATTCTCCACGGAGCCTGTCAAATGAAACGAGGTCTTCCGGCATTCGTGTTCTGTGCCCTGGTTGCCATGGCCTGCAATCCCTTCGATGTCCTCGATGACATGATCAGCTACGAGCGCATGAACGACCAGGAATCGTTTCGCCCCTACGAGGCGCGGATGCCCGGGGTGGTCCCCGGTGCGGTCCCGACCAAGGACGGAAAGCCTGCCGGGGAAGAGCAGTACAAGGCCGCTCCCATGGGAAGCCTCGAGAATCCCCTGCCGGCCGGGCCAAACACGATCGCACGGGGTGAGCTCAGCTACGGGTATTTCTGCATCCAGTGCCACGGGTCCAGGTACAACGGGGACGGAACGGTGGGCCAGAGCTTTGCCCCTCTCCCAACGGACCTGAGGTCCCCCTACATACAGCAGATGTCCGCCGATGAGCTGTTCCGTTCCATCAGTTACGGAATCCAGCGGCACCCGCCCATGTGGTACACGGTCTCCGTCGAGGACCGCTGGTCGCTGATCCGCTGGATCCAATCGCTGGGTGCGAGAGAAGAGGCCGGCGAGGCGATTCCTTCGGGTGACTACAACCGATCCGTAAAGGCCATCCCCTGATTCGTTCTGCCATGTCCCCTCCTTCATCGCCCCCTACCTCCTGCAGGCTCTGCGGGCTGCCCGTTCGTGGCCGCAAGGACGGCTTCTGTTGCCTCGGCTGCTTCCACGTCTTCGAGATCCTTAAAGAGATGCTCGGCACCCCCGACTCGGAGGCCATGCGGGGCCACGCCCTCTTCCGGCAGATGCAGGTGCAAGGGATCATTCCTTCCGACGAGAGCGACCTGGCTCGTCTGGACCCGGACTCGGCGGGAGTGCCGGAGGATCCGGCAGGGATGCCGGAGGTGCCGGCGGGAGAGCAGTCGGAGGAACGGGTCTTGAAGGTGACCGGCATGTGGTGCCCCTCCTGTTCCTGGGTGATCGAGCGGTCCCTGCGCAAGAAGGAAGGCGTCGTCGGCGCATCTGCGTCTTTCTCTTCGGATCGCGTCAAGGTCACCTACCTTCCACGGCTTGTCGGGCCTGCCGAAATCGCGGGGGTAATCCGGGACCTGGGGTACGGGATCCAGGAAACGGATACCGAGGAGGAGCGGGAAAGGGCCCTGCGGACGGAGCTGATTCGGCTGGGGGTCGGGATCTTCCTGACCGTGAACGTCATGATGATCTCCTTCGGGATCTACCAGGGGTTTCTGACCGAGCTGTCCGCCGCGGCCGTCCGGATGATGGGCGTCCCGATCTTCCTGATGAGCACGGTGGTGGTCTTCTACTGCGGGTTTCCCGTGTTGGAAAGGGCGTTCCATGCGGCAAGGGTGGGGGGCTTCGTGATGGAGACGCTGATAAGCCTCGGCGCCCTCTCCGCATATGGTCTGAGTGTGTATCAGCTCTTCCGCGGCAGCCTCCACATGTACTTTGACACCGCCAGTATGCTCATTACCCTGATTCTCCTCGGAAAATACCTGGAGGCCCGGATCCGATACCGGGCCATCCTGGGCGTGGAGGAGATCTACGAGCTGCTTCCCGGAAAGGCCCGGGTCGAGACAGAAGCGGGCGAGCAATATGCATCCATCGAGGCGGTCGCATCCGGCGACGTGGTGCGAACCCTGGAACAGGAGCAGATCCCGGTGGACGGCGTCATCCTCTCCGGGGAGGGCCGGGTCGATGAATCCAAGCTCACGGGCGAGTCCCGGCTTCGGACAAGGAGGACGGGGGACACCGTCCTCGGAGCCAGCCAGCTCGTGTCGGGTGAACTCCGGATTCGAGTCACGGGCGTGGGTTCCGGCAGCGCCATCGGAAGGATGATCACGCTGATGGAAGAGGCCATGGTGCAGAAGAACCCGGCCGAACGCCTGACAGACCGCATCATGGCCGTCTTCGGGCCCGTGGTGATCCTCGTAGCCCTTGCCACCGGGGCCGTTCTGACAGCGTCGGGAAGTCCCCTCGAGGTGGCCCTCGTCCGGATGATCACCGTCCTGGTGATTGCCTGTCCCTGCGCTCTGGGCATCGCGATCCCCCTCGCGCGAGTGGCCGCCATAGGCAGGGCTCGCAGGGAAGGCGTACTGGTCGTGAACGGTGACGCCCTGGAGAAGGCATGGAGACTGACGGCCCTCGTGATCGACAAGACGGGCACGGCGACGCGGGGGGATTATCAAATCATTGTTGTGGAGGACGTGGGAAAATATTCCGGACCGGATGCCCTCGGTCTGGCCGCCGCCGTGGAAGCGGGCTCGGACCATCCCGTGGCCCGTGCGATCCGAAGGCATGCGGCTTCCGTCGGCACGGAGGTGAAGGGGGCTGTCCAGGCAGAGGAGCTTGCCGGCCTGGGGATGAAGGGCATCTACGCAGGCGAAGAGGTCCTCGTGGGAAACGAAGCCTTGCTGGCGTCCGAAGGAATCAATTTGACCATGTCCTGGAAGGAAGCTGCCACCAAGGGGGCGGATCGTGGGGAAACCGTGGTCTTTGTCTCAAGGGCACGGGAGGTCTGCGGCATGATTCGACTCGGGGATGCCCTTCGGGTGGACATGCCCCAGGCCGTGGCCGACCTGAAAGCGAGCGGGCTCGAGGTGCATCTCATTTCCGGCGACACCGAAGGGGCCACCGGGTACGTGGCCGGGTTGCTGGGCGTTGACCGGTTCAAGGGAGGCGTCCTGCCCGCGGACAAGGTGGAATGGATACGCCGTCTGCAGGGTGAAGGTCACCGGGTCGGCATGGTGGGCGACGGGGCCAACGATGCGGCCGCGCTGGCCGTCGCGGACGTGGGCTTTGCCACGGGGGATGCGCTGACGGTCACCAAGAATGCATCCGATCTGACGATCCTCTCATTCTCCGGCCGAAGGCTCCTCGCTGCCCTGGACCTGTCGCGGCTCACGTCGAGGACGGTGATTACGAATCTCTTCCTGGCCCTCGTCTACAACCTGGTCGCCCTTCCTGCGGCCCTCGCGGGCCTGGTCAATCCCGTCGTCGCCGTCACCGCCATGCTGCTTTCGAGCCTGACCGTGGTGGGCAACTCGGCGAGAATCACTAGGATGGCTCGCAAAGAAGATCTCGCAGGCGAAAGGGAAAAGGCGAAAGGCGAAAGGAGTGGATGAAGTATGGACAAGGGAATCAAGGTTCAGCCTGTGTATGGATTTCTCTTCAAAACGTCAACCGTCCCTTGACCCTTTGCCCTTTGCCTTTTTACCTAGACGACGCGTGCAATGTCGCAGATGGGCGTTCTTTGCGCGACCGGTTACTTCTGCTCAGTTGGAAGGCCGGCCTTCTCCCAATCCTTCCAACCCCCCTTCAAGGCGTAGACCTTCGTGTAACCGTGGCCTTTGAGTTCCTGTGCCACACGGGCACTGGTGTGCTCATTGCCTCAGGAGCAGTAGAAGACCAGTGTCTTGTCCTTTGGGTATTTCTGGACCCAACTTTGGACGACCTTCGGATCCTCTCGCACGGCCCCCTTGATCTTGGTCGTGCTTTCCGCCCACGAACCTTCGGCGCGGACGTCCACGATGACCACTTCAGGGTCACCGAGCCTTCCTTTGAGCTCTTCTTTCGTCATCTTGGGCGGGTCATCTGAAGCGCATGCCGTCATGAGGGCTGCGCCCACCCCCAAGAAAGCCACTGCCATGAGTGAAACTGCTGCGAGCTTGTACTTCATCTCCTGTTCCCTTCTTCTGTTGAAGTTTCTTCTTTTGGATGATTCTGGCGAGCCGGATGGTTCCGGAGAGGGGGGTTGGCCGCCTCGCTCCGGAGATGGTATACAGAGGAAATGGAAATCCATCGGCTGGGAGACCTCGAAATCGTTATCGAGAAGTGGGGTTCCCGGGATTACGCAAAAGTCAGCTATCCTTTGCGTTACGGGTGTTTCTCCGAAATCATCTCGCCTGACGTCACCTGCCATTTCGGACTGAACGGGGAGTTGAGGTTCCTGCAGGGGCGGGGACCGAACTGGCCGCACCCTGCCGAATGGCTGAAAAGATCTGCGGGAGGCGACTGGATCTACTACTCGGCGGGTGAGTACAGGG
>RCNC010001140.1_pt1 | contig 17739 bp, 11 predicted proteins | sample 2041301 | NCBI WGS metagenome assembly RCNC01 (sample SAMN09708231, study PRJNA481090) | Marine sediment metagenome, whole genome shotgun sequencing project. | biome: marine sediment; feature: ocean; material: sediment; isolation source: Sewage treatment plant 13A marine sediment (STP13A) ... | reverse complement strand
GTTTCGGTTAGTCCGTAAGTGGTGTCATATTGATGGTGTGGAAAAACCTTTTTCCAGTTTCTAATTAAAGATGGGGGGACAGGCTGGGCACCAATGTGCATAAGTCTCCACTGGGATAGATCGTAGTCGCTTAAGTTTATCTCGTTATTTTCAATGGCAATCAGGATGTCATGGGCCCAGGGGACCAAAAGCCAGACAATTGTGCATTTTTCCTCCGAAACTGCAGAAAGAATATCTTTTGGCTTTATTCCTTTTAAGATGACGGCTTTCGCACCTACAATAAAATTGCCGAACCAGTGCATTTTAGCACCGGTATGGTAAAGAGGCGGAATACACAGAAAGTTGTCTTCATGGGTCTGATTGTGATGCCGGTTTTCCAGATAACAGGCATGCTCAAGGTTTCGCTGAGCAAGATGCACCGCTTTTGGCTTTCCTGTGGTACCGGAAGTAAAATACAATCCCGCGCTGTCGGTTATGGCGATTTCAATTTTAGGATCTGTTTCCCGACCGGATGACAGAAAATCAGCATACGACTCGGCATATTCGGGTAGCAGATCATCGGAGCCGATAAATATATAATTTGAAACTGTTTTATCAATGGCTGTTTTTATGGTATTGACTCTGTCAATAAATTCCTCACCAAACATAAAAGCCTTTGCTTCTGAAATTTCGGTGCAGTGTCTGATATCATCTGCGGCAAACCTGAAGTTAAGCGGCACCACCCATGCCCCTGTACGCAAAATACCAAAATAAACAGGAAGCCACTCAATGCAGTTCATCATTAAATGGACAACCTTATCGCCTTTTTTAATTCCCTTTGCAATCAGGGCATTGGCAACACGGTTTGCTTCTATATCAAATTCTTCCCAGCTAATCTCTTTGCGTGTATTTTTAGCGCAATCCCTTTCGATAAGAGCGACTTCCTTTCCGTAAACCCTGGCGTTTCTGGCTAAGATTTCAGTGATCAGCATGCTTTTCTCCCTTCAGTGCTTAAAAATACCTCATCTAATCAAGTTTTTGAAATGCTTCCTTGCGACCGGTATATTTTTCTCTCATCTGGGGTTTCATGAGTTTACCGGTGGGGTTCCTTATAATCTGATCGAAAAGAACCTTTCGGGGAACTTTGTACGTGGCCAGCTTGGATTTTGCAAATTCGATGACCTCTTCTTCCGTCATCGATTCCCCCTCTTTAAGCTGGACAATAGCCAGAACAACTTCCACCAGGCGTTCATCAGGGTATCCGATGCAAGCAACATCATCAATTTTTGGATTATCCATCAAGGCATCTTCAATTTCTACCGGAAAGATGTTTTCTCCCCCGGAAGTCACCATATCCTTCATGCGGTCAACAATATAAAAGTACCCTTCTTCATCGGTCTTAAGCAGGTCGCCTGTATAAAGCCAGTCGTCTTTTAAGTTCTGTTCGGTCATCTCCGGATTGTTATAATACCCTTTCATCATGCGGTTGGTTTTAATTAAAAGCTCACCCACTTCTCCTGCCGGCAGTTCTTTTCCTTCAATATCGGCAATCTTACCCTCTACCCCAAAGGTGGGTTTGCCGATGGAGCCCGGTTTTTGCAGTACTTCGTCAGGATAAAGATTAAAAAGTCCTCCCCCTCCTCCCTCAGTAATTCCATAGATATTGGAAACACTGCAGGGAAGCGTTTTTACCAGGCGTTGCATGACATCAAAAGGTACCGGTTGCGCTCCTATCTCCATATATTTCCAGCTTGAAAGATCATAATCGGAAAGTTTAATATCGCCGCTTTCAATAGAGTTAAGAACGGCTATGCCGATCGGTACCACGAAAAGAACATCCGTAGCTTTTTCTTCACTCATCGCCTCAATGATCCATTTGGGATCGCTAAGTTCTCTTAGAATGGTTCCCACAGCCCCTGTAGCATAGAATGGGGCCCACAAAAACATGGTTCCACTGTGATACAAGGGAAGGAAAAAGACATAATTATCGTTTTTTTCCACAAAATAACTCATTCCATTGCCGATAGCGGTATTGTTAAGAGAATAATGGGTATGCAACACTGGCTTTGGATCACCTGTGGTGCCGGATGTAAACATCATGGCCAAGTCATGCTGATCATCCACATCTACAATGGCTTCGGAAACGTCATCAGATGCCGCTATTGTATTATAATCGATCATATCATCCGGTACTTTTTCGCCGACACAGATATACTTTTCAACGGTAGTCAAGTCTTTTTGGGCAGGTTGAACAACGGAAAGAAATTCCGAACCTATAATAAAGACTTTTGGATTGCAAATTTTAGCAGCATAAAGAATATCAGGGGGAAGAAACCGGAAATTCAGCGGCACCACCACAGCACCGATCTTTATAATTCCGTAGTAGGTAATCAGCCATTCAAGTGAATTGTTCTGAAGGTGCATGACAAAGTCGCCGTCTTGAACTCCCAGCTCTTTTGAAAGATAATTGGCCGTCTTATTGATTTCATCGTTAAACTTCCGCCATGTAAGTGACCTTCTCTGGTTCTTTGAAGGAGTCCTTTCGATCAAACATGTTTTATCAGGCAAATGGCGAGCGTGGAGTGTTGCGTATCTAGCGTAATTCATTGCAAATTTCCTCCCTTATTAATTAAAAGAAGTTTTTAATTCTTCACTTCAACATCGGATTTTGGCTAATCCTTAATGATATTCAGTGTTCTTCTTTTGTTTTTTTTTCTACCTAATTTTTAATACAATAGCACCAGCGGTATCTCCTGCCGCACATCCACCAAAGAGCAGATAACCGCCGCCTTCCATCGCAACCTCTTCAATACCTTCTATAATACAGCGTCCGGCAGTGGGACCCTGGGGGTGTCCGTACACCAGGGAAGATCCGTAGTTGTTAAATCCGTTAACGTCTATATTAAACTCGTTGGCAAGAAAGATATCATTAGCGGAAAAAGGGTTATGAGTCTTGATGGCCTTAACGTCACTGATACTGATTTCGGCTTTTTCAAGGGCCATTTTTGCTGCCGGGACAACGGCTGCAGCCATAAACCCTTTTTTTGCCCTGGCATAACCATAAGAGACGACTTGGATTTCAATGCCGGGATCATCACTTAATTCTTTGGCCTTTTCACGGGTGGTTACCATAATCCCACAGTTTCCATCGGCAGGATGGGTTTGGGCACCAAAAGTATGAGTACCGTCCGGCAGAACAGGTCTGAGCTTGGCAAGTCCTTCTTTAGTGCTTTGGGTGATACCTTCATCTTCTTCAAAAAGGATGGTCTTTTTCCTGGAAACGTTTATTTCTGCCGGAAACATGTATCGTTTCTGAAAAGCACGGTCATCAGCCAGCGCATCTGTATATTGTTCGTAGCGTCTTAATGCAACGGCGTCACACTCTTCCCTGCTAATGCCGGCTTCTTTGGCAACGTTTTCCGCTGTCTGGATCATGGCTCCACCCGCTGAAGGATCTTTGCCAAAATGATCCATCAGCCAGTTTTCAGATATAACTTGTGCACCCGGTCCCATGGGGTTGGGCCAGATTGTATGGGGGCCGTTTGAGCACCTGTCCACCATAAGGCAATATGGGGCTTCATAAAGACCGGTTTCCACACCCACACTGGCCTGAAAGATACAGGTAGTGGAAGTACTGCATGCCTGCATAAGGGTCACACCTGGCATATGTCCTGCGCCCATCATGTGGGCTGCCCAGGTACTGCCGTAAAAGACAGAAGGCTGCCCGATGGTAATTCCAAGGTAAAGAAAGTCAAACATCTTTGGATCCCAGTTCTTTTCGGCAAGCCACCTTTTGGCAGTATTTGCTCCCAGTTCAATTGCATTGGCGTTAGCCAGGCTTCCCTGCCATCTGGCAAAGGGAGTACTGTAATAGCCCTTGTACGGAATAAAAGCTTTTGTTAACATTTGATTAGTCTCCATTAAGTTTTAGTATTATAGGTTAATATAAAATGATTTCAATTTAGACGGTTTCGTAAAAAGTTCAAATTCAAGGCGTGTAAATTTCGTAATTATGAGGCGTACTTATCGTACGTTGAATGATTACAAAATGCAGCACAACGCAGAAGTTGGGCTTTTTACGAAACCGTCAATTTCTATTCTCCTAAATCCTCCCTTAGCACACGGTGAAGTATTTTGCCGGTTGGCGTCCTCGGCATTTCGTCCTGTTTGATGAATATAACTTTTTTGGGTCGTTTGTATCCTGCCAGCTTATCCTTGCAATAATCCATAACCGTTTTTTCATCAAGTTTGGCATTTGGTACCACAACGGCAACGACTTTTTCTCCCCACTTTTGGTCCGGCAGGCTGATAACCGCAACATCAAAGACATCAGGGTGGCTGCCGATCACTTCTTCCACTTCGCTCGGATAAACGTGTTCACCTCCTGTGATTATCATATTGTCTTTTCTGTCCACAATCTGGAAGAAACCGTCTTCATCTCGTCTGGCCATGTCACCAGCGGAATACCACCCCCCGCGAAAGGAACTGGCGGTTTTTTCCGGCAGCTTGTAGTACTCATCAAAGAGCATGGGCCCTCGTGAATATAGTTCTCCTACTTCACCGGTACCCACTTCGTTGCCCTGTACGTCAAAAAGTTTAACAAAATCCGTACCAAGGTTTTCAAAGCCTATGGAGCCCAGTTTTTTCATCTGATATTCAGGCTTTAAAACCGTCACGATGCCTGCCTCTGTAGATCCATACGCCTCGTAAAGCTCGACGCCGGAAAAGAAATCCATAATTGCCAGCTTCATATCCTTTCTGACCGGGGCTGAAGAGCAAAGAAGCTTTTTTATGGAGCTGACGTCACGTTTTTTTCCTTCTTCGGAAACATTGAGAATAATGTTGTAATGGGTCGGGATAAGTGAAATGAATGTAATTTTTTCTTTTTCCACAATCTCAAGAATTTCTTCAGGTCTGAAGGATTGTGCGGGATGCACATAAACCGTTGCACCGATATAGGTGAAAGTGAAGGTGAAGAAGGTAGAGTTAATATGGCAAAGGGGCATCACATTCATGCATATATCATGTTCGTTAAATCCGAAATCAACGGCATTGATAAGATAAAATGAAATATGGGATTCATGTGAGCGCACCACCCCTTTTGGTTTGCCGGTGGTACCCGATGTATATATCAATATCCAGCTGTCTTCCGGATTTACCACAGCCTCCGGTTCGCTGTGGGAAGAATTGCCAATGAATGTTTCGTATTCTATGTATCCGTCTTTTCCTTCACCCACCACGATATAATTTCCCGGATCGATATTCTTTAATTTTGATTTCACCGGATCAACAGTCTTTGCAAACTGTTCGTGTACGATAAACACCTTTGCATCAGAGTTATTTGCTATATATTCAACATCTGAGCTGACAAGCCTAAAATTTATGGGCACTATAACGAGCCCGGTTTTTGCTGTAGCAAGATAAATTTCGATAATTTCGATACTGTTTTCCATCAGCACCGCAACTTTATCCCCCTTTTCCAGACCGAGAGAGTTAAGGCTGTGGGATAGCTTGTTAACGCGAATGTTTGCTTCAGGATAGGTGTAACTTCTCTTATTGTCTTTCAGCGCTACAGTATTCGGAAACTTCTTTGCATTTACTTTAAAATTCTGACCCAAATTCATCCAGCAGGCCATATGTGCTCCTTTCATGTTGCGAGTTACGAGTTAAGATTCAATAGAGCCCATAACCAGTAATCCATAATTCATAACTTCCTAACTCCTGAACGTGTGCGTGTTTTCGAGGTGTTATGAAAGCTCGGTCGAAATTTCAGATGTAACAATTTGAACATCGAACATAGAACGCTCAACATCGAACGTCGAATAAGGATATCGCTTCGCTCCATTAGATTATAAAATTGAAACACCGAAGGTGTGCAGTCATTCGATGTTCGACGTTGGATGTTCGATGTTGGACGTTCATTTTTTAATTTTGATTCATAGTTCAGTGTTTAATAGAATATGTTGTATTAGGATTTACATCAGTTCAGGAACCCTGAATTTAAATACTGATTCTTGCATCCACAACAAACACTCCATCCTCGTACGCAATAACAGGATTTAGATCCATCTCTTCAATATCATCAAGATCTGTGACCAGCTGGGACAGGCGCTGTATGATTTCAACCAGAGCATTTTGATCCACACCTTTTTGGCCCCTTACCCCTTTAAGAAGAGGCGCCATCTTGATGGAAGATATCATTTCACGCGCTTCGCTTGCAGAGACAGGTGTAATGTCAAAAACAACATCCTTTAAAACTTCAACATAAATGCCGCCCATTCCGAACATAATCAGGTGACCAAGGCCTTCTTCAGCCTTTGCACCCATAATTACTTCCAGGCCATCCGGCATTTGTTTCTGGATAAAGAACTTAAGATCATCTGCCGCTAGTTTCTTTTCCATTTCCACGACAACAGATTTAACCGCATCACCGTCTTTTAAATTAACCGCCACACCGCCCATATCACTCTTATGAATGATGGTTTTTGAGTCGGCTTTAACAACAACAGGAAAACCTATTTCCATAGCTGCTTTTTCAGCATCTTCGACGTTGCCTGCTATCCGCCAGTTTGCCACGGGAATTTTGTACGCTGCAAGAATATCGTAAACCTCGGCAGCCGAAAGAATATTTCTTCCGGCGTCTTTGGCCTTGCCAATAATATCTATGCCCTTTTTTTTGTCAACATCTGCAAATGTGGTTACTTCTACTACTTCTCTGCTGCGAATTGTATTGTATCTGACAAGAGCAGTCAGAGCTCGTGCTGCAACACCGGGCAGGCTGAAGCACGGAACGCCGCCTTCCTGCAGTATTTTTACTGTTTGGGTCCACTGGCGTTTATCGGTCATCAGATTGCAAACAATAGGCTTTCGCTGTTGTTTGTTGACCTCTGCAATTTCTTTTGCAATGCTGTCCGTGTCCACGAAGAAGGGAGTGACAAAGTTGACATAAACGGAGTCAAAGCTATCATCATCCATCATGGCATCAAGACAAACACGATAGTGTGCGGCATTGCCGGTGGCAAGAACGTCAACAGGATTGCTGAAAGTTGCTTCGGGGTATAAATTTTCCTTTAGAAGACTTTTGGTTTTTTCAGAAAGGGGTGGCAACTCAAGTCCTGCCGCAACGAGTATATCAGTAGCAATGACAGCAGGGCCACCGGTATTTGTAATAATACCCACGCGGTTTCCTTTTGGAATAGGCTGAGTCGCAAAAGCCGCAGCAGCCTGAATCAATTCACCCTCGTCCCTGAAAGTAAGGATGCCTGCTTTCTGAAAGATGAGGTCCGTTGCGATATCTTCTTTTGCAAGTCCGCCTGTATGGGAAGCAGCTGCTTTGGCCCCTTCCATAGTGCGGCCCGCTTTCATGGCAAGAACAGGCTTTTTGGCAGCCACTTCTTTGGCCACTTTCATAAACGTTTCAGGGTCCCTGAGGCCTTCCACATAGGTTACGATTACCCGCGTACCTTCATCGTCCCCAAGATACTTAATAATTTCCGGAATCGTAATATCACAGGCATTTCCGTTGGAAGCATAAATCCGTGTCCCAATTCCCATCTCGGAAAAGCCCTGGTGGATGACTTCAGCCACGCCGCCGCTTAAAGCAACAATGGAGATAAATCCGATATCCGGTTGTGTAAATGTAAAATTGCAATATGCCCGGATATCCGGATCGGAGTTAATAATTCCCTGGCAGTTGGGGCCAAGCATCCGGATGCCGTATTTTTTTGCCCGTGCAAGGAAATCTTTTTCAATGGCTTCACCCTCCGGACCGATTTCAGAAAACCCTCCGGAATTAATAATGATATTTTTAACCCCCTTTTTACCGCAATCTTCTACTGCCTGGGGTACAAATTTTGCCGGAATAACCATATGCACAACGTCAATGCCGTCCGGGCAGTCCATTATCGACTTGTAGGCCTTGATTCCCCTGACTTCATCCGCCTTGGGGTTGATCGGATAAATGGGCCCTTTAAATTCAAAATCGACAAGGTTTTTAATCACCCTGTTTCCTATGGAAAGGTCCTTTGTGGATGCACCGATAATTGCAACTGATTTCGGTCTGAATAAAGAGTCTAACATTTTATTTTCTCTCCTCTAATTGTTCGATAAAGGCTTCGACATTCGTTTTGGTCTGTTCATCGGAAAGACACCTTAGATCGTTCAAGTCACCGTCAATGGTTAAACTTGGTATGCCTGTCTCTTTTTCCAGGCGCTGGGGCATTCCGTACTGGCAGTTTGTATTATTAGGGCATGTTCTTGCATCGTGATATACAACTCCGTCGATTTTGAAAAAATCGAGTTTCTCTTTTATGTATTTTTCTTTGTATTCATCGGATCGTACGATAAAAAGCTCCGTATATGCCCTGGCCATACTTTCAAACGGTTTCTCCGGGTCTAAGGCGGAAAATATCCAGCTGCTGCAATAGGTAGATGCAATAACATTCGCATTAAGACCGGCGAACAGCTTTGAATGCATGCTCAACCTGCCCCAGACCGGCATGCCGTCCCAGTAAATCCTGAAACGTTCGTCTTCTATGGCGCCCTCACCGCTTTGAACTCTCTCGTTCAGCTCTTCCAAAAGCAGATTATATGCATCCAGTGCCTCCTGGGTTCCTCTTGCCACAACAGCAGGGCCCATAAGGGTGGTGCCGTCAAAAAAGGTCAGAGGGGAAGGGGTTGCCGATGCAGCGGCAAGACACTTATCCCACAGGTCCGAGCACTCACGGGAAAGTTTAACGGCATTTTTCAACTCATCCATATCGAGCTTTCTGCCGGCAACTTTTTCCAGCGGTTCAACTATATCCTCAAACTGTTTGGCAATGGAAGTAATATGAGACTCGGTCACATCTTTAACTCCACGATATGTGTGAATGCCGACCATTGGTACATCAAACTTTTCAGCATACCAGCCGAACCAGTCCTGAACGTCCCTGCACTGGTTTGTGTTAAAAACAAGCACGTCCGGCTTTGGCACACTCTCAATTCCCTTAAATGCCCTGGACAAAGGGGTTACTCCTTCAATAAAGGCACCGACATCGGCGGTAAGATAGGAGCAGATTTCCGGTGAATAACCAAGCGCATTGGCAACAGGGATAAGGTCAGTAGCCATTCGCGTTGAACCCAACATGGCGGAGTGGGTTTCCGGAAAATAGGTAAGAAAGCCGAGACCTCTTAATATCTCTGCAGGTCCCACGCTTGTGCACCATGCAATCTTTTTTTTGCCTGATTTTGAAGCCTCATCCAGTTCATAGTAATAATCTGCCATGAATTTTCCTAAATCTCTGGCGGCTTTCAGCCGCCTGATGACTATTTTTTTTTCTTCAGCCATAAAAATTCCTCCATTATTTAACGATGAATTCGTAAAAAGTTCAATTTAGATGGTTTCGTATGAAGTATCGCAGATGGCTAAGTAAAAAGTTCTATATACCCCCGCTAAAAATCAGCGGGATAAAAAGGCGCAGTGGTTTTTCAGGGACGAGGCAATACAAGTAGTATGCCGAGTGTCTGAAAAACCGCTGCAACACAGTAGATGGGACTTTTTACTTAGCCATCTGTGATACTTTCTATTGCATAAAGCGCTGCGCCAACAGCACCGGTCAGCTGCGGATATTCAGGGACTAAAATGTCTCTTCCGATAAGCTCTTTGGCCATTTCTACCAGATAAGAATTATGCGCAACCACGCCTCCGGTCATGACCACTTTTTCTGTAAAGGAATCCATTTCCACAATCCTTTTGATTACAGAAAAGAAAAGTCCCTTTACAATATCTTCTACTTTTTTACCGTTTCTTATATTTTCCAGTACCTCCGTACCTGAAAAGACGGTACAATAGCTGCCAAGTTTAATCATATCAGTTGATTTAGCGGCCAGGCCGTTCATTTCTTCTAACGCGATGTCGAGTCGTGGAGCCATCTCTTCGAGAAAAGCACCTGTTCCGGCAGCACACTTGCGATTCATCTTAAAGCCTTTTCGCTGCCCGCCATCGCCAAGCTTAATCACTTTATTGTCCTGTCCGCCTATATCAATAATTGTAATCGCAAACGGGTAATAAAAATAGCATCCCTTTGCATGGCAACCGATTTCGGTTTTGCTTTCGTTGGCAAAGGAAACATTTTTTCTGCCATATCCGGTTGAAATGGCTTTAACGATATCCTCTTTTTTTGCACCTGCCATTTTTAGGGATATGGACAGACACTTTTCTGCTGTGGCAGCAAAATCAGTTCCGGATTTATCTATTGCATGACCGATGAGTTTTTTATCCGGATCAAGGACCGCGACTTTTGTCCTTGATGCTCCTACATCTGCACCCACGAAAATGCGTGTTGCGTGGTGAGAGTTACGAGTTTCGGGTTTATCCTTCATATTTCACTTTTTGTATGATTTTAACTTTTCCTAAATGGGACACGGATGAACACGGATCACACAGATATATTATTTTTACTAATCTGGGAAAAGTAACAGCATTATGAAAATCCGTGTGAATCTGTGTAAATCTTCGTCCTACTTAGACTCCAGGCCCTTAACCAATGCCTTTAAGGTAAAGTTGTAAGGTGTCTCTACGCCAGCCCGTATTCCGTATTCAACGAATTTTCCATTCATAAAGTCGATTTCAGTCCTGCGATTATTTTCAATATCCATGAGCATGGAAGGTTTGTGGTTTCCCGCGTTTTTCATGTATTGAATCGCACCTGGATAATAATCCCATCCAAGATCGATCTCATTGGCTCTTGCCACCATTGCACATTCTTTAACCAGGGCATCGACGATCTGAAAAACAATGGGGTCGTTCATTGCCTGAGCCATGGTAAGCCCGGTTACTGCACATACCGGGTTCATGCAGGCATTCATGATGCTTTTACGCCAGACCATGGAGATAATCTGATCTGTATGATCGGTGATAAGACCGCACTTGCTTATGGATTGGGCTATGATAACGGCAGCATCTTTTGATTCGGAATCGAGTTCCTGGATAAAATGCGGCGTATGATGAAAAGGCATAATCACATGGCCCGGACCTTTTAACCCGCACCCGTAATTTACCACCGCACGCATCACAGGCTTTTTCCCCAGGGTTTGAGCAAGTACAAGCTCAGTATCGATGCCGTTTTGCCAGCTTACCACATACATACCTTCCTTATAAAAACTTTCGATTGCAGAGGCAATAAGCGGCAGTGCATTGGCCTTGACCGTGATGAAGATGACATCCGGCGGTTTTTTTGCCAGCTCATCAATATTGGTAATCGTTTTAGATACAGACTGTTGAAAGTTTTCCGCACCTTCTATAATGATTCCAGGATCTGTGGCCGGTTTGACCAGGTCTTCAATCACATCACAAAGGGTGACATCATATCCTCCCTTTGCCAGAAAGGCTGCAACAATGCAACCCACCGGGCCGGCGCCAATTACTGCAAATGACTGGGGACTAAATACGGCTTTTTCTTTCATTGGTAACCCTCCCCTTTTTTATTATTAAAAATAAAATAACCTATCAGCCGATTTTTTTTGCGGTGGCAAAGCCAAGCTCAAAAGCTTTCAAGTTTATATCTACGAAGGCTTTCTTTGTCTTTGTTTTTATGGTCTCTTTGATGCTGTCTGCTGTCAGGGGAAGAATATCGGTTTGAAGCATGGCGCCAAGAAGTACCATATTCACCGACATGACATTTCCGGCCTGTTTGGCAAGTTCGGCTGCATCGAACGCAATCAGGTTTGCTGTCTTTGCCCTGATTAAATCCTGTACTTGTTTAAGATCAGGGTAGGTACCTTTCCCAATGGCCACTGTAAATGGCGGTAGAGGGGAAAGATTGGTAATCACCACCGTTTTTGAATTGCATTTGTTTAACGCCCGGATGGTTTCAGACGGCTCAAACCCGACAAGCACGTCTGCCTCACCATCTGAAATAATCGTACTATCGGAATCTCCGAAAACAATAGCAGATTCAACGACCCCACCCCTTTGGGCCATACCGTGTATTTCACTCATTCTAACAGGAACATCGGAAAGAAGTGCAGCCTCTCCAAGAACCCTGGAAGCAAGCAGGTTTCCCTGTCCGCCAACAGCCACTATGATTAATCTTGTTGTATCCATTTTTAATTTCCTATCATTATATCTAAAATGTTTGTTTATGCCGCCTTTCCTTTACTCTTCAAAGGCAGTATGGCATGTTCCGGACAGATTTGTGCACAGAGTGAACAGCCTACACACATCTCAGGATCAATTTTTGGTCTGTCATCCTCAAGGAAAAAAGCCGGACATGCGAGTTCGTTGATGCAGTTTCTGTGATTTTTACATTTATCGCTGATATAAAACGGTTTTCCTTTAAGTTTTTTAAGGCTTTTTGCGTACAGGGTACACAGCTCCTGTGAAATAATGACTGAAACACCCTTAAAATTTAAAGCATTTCTTACCGCCTCGATACTCTTTTTAACCCTGTATGGCCGGATCACCTCAATGTGTTGAACACCGACGGCTTCCACTATTTTTTCTATGGAGACTTTGCCATGTCCATCCAGATTAAAATTGGACATATCCACACCCGGATTCGGCTGATGGCCGGTCATGGCGGTAATTCCATTGTCTAAAATAACCAGGGTAAAATTATGATTATTAAAAACAGCATTGATAAGACCGGGAATTCCTGAGTGAAAAAAGGTGGAATCGCCGATAAAGGATATTACCTTTTTGTCTGTGGCTTTTGAAAAGCCGCAGGATGTGCCCACAGAAGATCCCATGCATATTACAAAGTCCGCCATGGAAAGAGGCGGCAGCAAGCCAAGGGTGTAGCAGCCAATATCAGTGGGGTAAATGGTTTCCATTCCTTCAGCTTCAGCAGCCTTTTTTACTGCATAATAGGACGCCCTGTGAGAACACCCGGCGCACAGGTTGGGCGGCCGTTGAGGAATTTCAGGAATGTCGGAAAGGTCAGGCAAGGCAACAGGGGTGTATTTTAAGTCGAAAAATTTTGCGATGCATTGCCGCACCTGGGCCGGATTGAATTCATAAAGCCGTGAGAAAAGGTCGTCTGCTTTTCCCCTGATAGAAAGTGTCAATCCTTCTTCCTGTGCAAAGGCTTTGACCGCCTCTTCCATATAAGGCTCGCCCTCTTCGATTACCAGAACCTTTTCACACCCTTTTAAGAAATCCTTTATCAGTTTTTCGGGCATGGGGTGTGAAAAACCGATTCTAAGTATCTTAACTTTATCTTGTATGTCTAAATCTTTCAGAGCATCCGTTGTATAGGTGTAACTCACTCCGTTGCATATAATGCCCCAGTTTCCCGATCCGGTGGTAAAATTATACTCTGATTTTTCGGAAATTCCCTTAGCGGTTTCAAGATTTTTAAGAAGTTTGACATGCAGATTTCTGGAAACAGCAGGAACAGTCACATAGTTAAACGGGTCTTTGGTAAAATCCCCTTTTGTCACCCGTGGTTTTATTTCGCCTAAAGTGACCATTCCGGTGGAATGGTTGATCCGGGTGGTTGTTCTGAAAAGTACAGGTTCCTGCAGTTTTTCCGAAAGATCAAAGGCGTGGGCAACCATATCCTTGGCTTCTCCCACGGATGAAGGCTCCACAACGGGAAGTCCGGAAAGTTTACCGTAATATCGGTTATCCTGCTCGTTCTGGCTGGAAAACATGAACGGATCGTCTGCTGTCATAATCACCAGCCCACCCTTGACACCCACATAAGCAAGAGTCATAAGTGCATCTGCAGCCACATTCAACCCCACATGTTTCATCATACACATGGTGCGGATACCGGAGTTAGCGGCAGCTGCAGCCACCTCGAGTGCAATCTTTTCATTCACACTGTATTCAAAATAAAGGTCGCTTTCCTGGGACATCTGAAAAAAGTTTAAAGATGCTTCTGAAGATGGAGTGCCCGGATAGGTGCTGGTAAAGGCGACACCCGCTTCAATGGCACCCCTGGCAATGGCTTCATTGCCCAGAAGCAGCATCTTTTCACCGGGATTGGCAGTCAGTAATTTATGCATGGCATTTCCCTTGATTAAATTAAGTTGTTGATGGTTTTTCTAAAGATTTCATGAGACCTTTGAAAAATGGTAATTTATATTCGAGTTCAAGAAAGGCGAAAATTTCAACCACAGGAATATATTAAATATTTCGAGGCTTAGAATCTGAGCCTGTCGAAGCAAAGCGTAGATCCCGCTCATCGGGGACAAAGAAATCGGGCATAAAGTGCCTTTTTGCGAACGTCTCTACAACGCAGCTACAATACAGCTACAAAACAGTTAAGTCAAGAAAAAATATTTACAATTTTCAATGAAATTTTAAGATGATTTTTTTGGATTGACCTTAAAAATGTTTTATTTTTACTCCCGCCGTAACCATGGAAAAACGGCTTAGCAAAGGCTATAGTCGACTGGTCTAATACATATATGGAAGTGGGATGGATAATAGGCATTGACTATAATTTTCAGATGCTTACATTTTATTAAACCCAAGGAGATAAATCATGGTAAAAAATGTGATTGAGAATCAGTTTCGGTCAGTGGTAAGCATTGAACCACTTCTTCGATTCTGGGAGAAGAATTTAGTGCCGGAATGTTCCCATATGGCATCAATGTATGAAGAGTTAAAGGAACAGGTAAAACAGACCCCTGAGCTTCAAGGAGAGATCGAAAACCTGGATATTTTTAAGGGTCACCAGGATATTCTTATACCATTGATGAGTGCTGTATTCCCCCCGGCATCATTTCATAGTGAAATCGCAGCAGCACTTACTCCTTATACGCTTGAACCGTTTTTTGTCACCCCAAAGTTTCAGGAGCTTATTTCTGAAGAAACAGGTTCTTTAAAAGGCCGGTTAAGAGAAGATAATACCAGCTCGGGTGATGGCAGGCTTTTACAGTCTTATTTTCTTATTTTAGATAAGATTTATGATATTCAACAGGGTATTGATAAACCCATTGTTCGGATTGTTGAAGATGAAAAAACCGGCCTTGACCGGTATTACAGGATTTTGCCTGATTTTCAGTTTATTGACGTGAAAACTGTTGGAGAACCCCGTAAACTGAATGATAAGGAACGGGCAATCATTATTGACAATATTACAAATATTGAAATTTTGGAAACCTATATTGATCTTTCAAAGTTTTTATTCTCGGGATTTACGGTTGCAAGAGCTATGGATGTTACCGAACCTGAGGTGATCTCTGCCATTGAAAAGGATTTGATAGATCAGCATTCAATTTTTTCGTCAGATGGTATAAGACGCCTGGAGAATCGCCTGAGAGCCCTTTTCAGACGTCCTAAGTTGATGATCGGTATTGGCGCGCTTCAAGGTGATCAGGTCATGATTGTTAAAAGTGACTGCAATTTAAAGGTGAATTGTCTTTTTGCCAATTCCCACCATCTTTCCCTGGATGATCTTGAAGGATCAGTTTGGGTAAAGGCGGTTGAGGAAGACAAGATTGTCAGGATCCCTGATTTTACAGAATTGCCTGATCCGGTTATGGCTGAGCAGCAGGCCAGAAGTATCGGTATCCGGTCCATGTTGATTTCACCCTTGTCATATCAAGGTGAAAACATCGGGATTTTGGAGATCTTTTCAACAACACCTAATGATCTTGGTTCCATGGACGAAATGCTTCTTGAACAGATAACCCCGATATTTTCCGTTGCCTTAAAAAGAGGACTGGACGAGTTGAATAAAACAGTTCAGTCCATTATCAAGGAAAAATGTACAGCAGTACATCCTTCTGTTGAATGGCGGTTCCAACAGGCAGCCATGGGCCATATGGAAAGACTCCGTCAGGGAGTTGCTTCGGAAATGGAACCCATTATATTTAAGGATGTTGTACCCCTTTACGGCCAATCCGATATCAGGGGGTCCTCATTGGCGAGAAACAAAGGGATACAGCAGGATTTGACCAGACAGCTTACCCTTGCCTTTGATGTCATGGATATTGCTTCCAATAAGAGGCCTTGGCCGCTCTTAAAGGAATACAGGTATAGAATTGAAAGAAGAATTGAAGATATCACGGCCGGGATCAACTCAGGAGATGAGGCTGCAACATTTGCTTTTTTGAACAATGAAGTGGCACCAACATTTGAAGGGCTTAAGGGATTGGGTTCTGATGTTGTTAAAACCATTGAGAAATACCATAATGCGATTGATCCTGTCGCAGGTGTTATTTATGATAAAAGAAAGGCTTATGAGGATAGTATTTCCAAGCTCAATGAAACGTTATCCGCATATCTTGCAAAAGAAGATACGACTATTCAGCAGTCCTTTCCCCATTATTTTGAAAAGCGTCAAACAGACGGTATAGATTACATGATGTATGTTGGTGCATCCATGGTGGAAACAGGAGTACTGGCACCGTTTCATATTAAAAACCTCACCCTTTGGCAGATGATGCTTTCCTGGGGGCTGGCGTGGCATTCCGAGAGTATCAAGCCTGAGCTTAAAGTTCCGCTGGATATCTGCCATTTGATATTGATAAACCATACACCGTTATCCATTCGGTTCCGTTTTGATGAGAAACGATTTGATGTGGATGGGGCTTATGATGTCCGCCATGAAATTATCAAATCAAGGCTTGATAAGGCCCTGATTAAGGGAACCGGTGAAAGACTTACCCAACCGGGCAAAATTGCAGTCGTTTATTCCAATCCTGAAGAAGGAAGACAAATCCAGCAGCATGTTGATTTTATGACCAATCAGGGTAAATTGAACGATGATCTGGAGATTCTGGACCTGGATGATATGCCGGATGTCAAGGGGCTAAAGGCGTTGAGGGTGCGTATCAATCTTGAATCCAAGGCAATGGCCAATGTTATTGAAATGAAAGCCGGTTAATTTAAAAATCGTTTATTAAGAATCGTTTTAAAAAAGAGCAGGGTTTTTTAACCCTGCTCTTTTTTTATCTTGATTCTGCCATTGGGAAAGACTCTATGAATATGGAAACTTCCACAAGGTGTTCATACAAGTTAATACAGCAAAAGGAGATAAAGAATGAAAAAGTTAGATTTAAGAAAAGAGTTAAAACATCTGTATCATGCGTATTCTAAAACGGTTGCTCAGGTAAATGTTCCTAATATGCAATTTATCAAGATTGACGGCAAAGATGATCCCAATCAATCGAGTTTTAAAACGAAACGGATTTATTGTTAAACAGGGCAAAGATGCAGAGAAAAAATCGTCCAAAAAATATTTTCCACACATCAAAGCTCGGCATCCCGGTTATATGCATCAACTTGATTTAGTAATACCACGATATATTAAAGGATTCGGTGTTATTATTTCAGTAAATCGGATCGATGTTTATACATCTCAGGCCAACTTGGAATAATATCAAAGCAAAGCAGCAGACAGCATTATAAGCTTTCTTATTGACGACTGGAAGACTTTTGGCATTCCCCGTTATTTGCAGCTTGATAACGAAGCATCCTTTCGGGGAAGCGTGTATCATCCCCGAACATTTGGCAAGCTGAGCCGTTTCTGTTTAAATTTTGGTGTTGAGCTTGTTTTTATTCCGTTTAATGAGCCTTGGAGAAATGCCCATATAGAAAGTTTCAACATTCGTTTTGACAAAATGCTCTGTCAATCTAGAGCTTTCAAAAATCTGTATCATGTGGGCTTGGGGACGTACATGAGTTTATAAGTTGGCATGATGAAATTCCGGATTTTTCGATTTAAAATTTTTATCAAACAAATTGAAATGAAAAGTGCGCTGTGCGTCTATTCTTGATTTATTTGGAAACCTTAAACCTAAAGAGCATCTCGGAACCACCTT
>RCNC010001139.1_pt1 | contig 17740 bp, 11 predicted proteins | sample 2041301 | NCBI WGS metagenome assembly RCNC01 (sample SAMN09708231, study PRJNA481090) | Marine sediment metagenome, whole genome shotgun sequencing project. | biome: marine sediment; feature: ocean; material: sediment; isolation source: Sewage treatment plant 13A marine sediment (STP13A) ... | reverse complement strand
CGTTGTGGGGAGAATCTTTTTGAGTGGCATTACCATAACTCAACAATACTTTAGCATGTATTTCATCTCCAAATTCAATGACACCAACCCATGAGTCGCCACTACCAACATACATATGGTTCTCATCTGCCCCTCCAGGGGATGCGACCCTGAAAACTCCCACAGATCCATCAATGCCATTCGCCGGAAGATCTTTACCATTATAATTTATCCTGTAATAATCACCCCAAGGAATGTCCAGCCTTCCAAATTTTGTTTCTATTTCTTCAGCAGCCGCCTCTAATAAATTCACAGCTCTCACTGGATCAGCAAGACCGTCAGGTGTTGTATTCGGATTATCAAAATCCCATTGTATAGTATAATTTGACTGCCGCCAGACATTAAACTTCCGTGCCCAGTTGTAGAATAATAACATGCCTTTACTGTCAGTATCTGCTTTTCTGTCCCAATTTTCCAAAATAACTTTTGCTTCTTTTGCTTTTTCAGAATCAGCATTATCAACTGCTGCAAAAAGATCATCTAAAATACGATCAGCAAATTCCAAATGCGTGGAGAGTTTATATTCAACCAATTCCTCGAAGCTAATAGACTCATCTTCAATCATCATTCTGGCTGCACGTTGAGGTCTGAAAGGCATCGATTGTGGTGCCATGTATGCAGGAAAATCATTGGGATCCAGGGTCATAGGTATGGTACTTGTCCAGGGCGGATCGTTTGCATTCTGCAACCAACCTCCTTCAGGGTTCTTTACTTTTGGCATATCTGCATAAGGATGCACTTCCGTCCAAATATCGGTGGACTTACCTCCCGGAATAATTCTATTCCAGTAACCCCAATCACCTGAGCTTCGTTTTGGTACCAGGCCATTGAACAGATAGAAAATGTTGCCTTCTTTATCGGCATACATTACATTCCAGAAGGGTAATTCTGCCATTTTTAAAGCATTCTCAAATTCATCAAAACTTGTACTGTTTATCATGCGCCACCATTGTAAAACCATATTTGGCCTGTCCAGGCCAACCATACGTAGGGCTATTACTTTGTCAGCTGTTTTATTAACGACAGGTCCATGGACTGTCTTCATTAAAGGAATGTTTTGATCGACCAGGGTACCATCATCTTGTTTTACTTTGATGGTTTTTGATGCCACTTCAAATTCTTTTTGCTCACCATCTAAAACATAGGCTCCATCCTTCAGCGCTAATTCATAAACATCTGAATTGTCAATCGTATTATTTGTGTGGGTCCAGCCAAGATTTTCATTAAAACCAATGGCAATTCCAGGAAAACCAACCAGGGTGCTTCCATACATACTTTTCCCATCATGAATTAAATGCGATTCAAAAAACAAAAATTCCTTCCACCAGGGTAAATGCGGATTCTGAACCAGCATAGCATTCCCGGAAGCAGAACGCTGTGGTGCAATGGCAAGGGCATTTGAGCCCATATCAGGCCATCGTTGAACACGTCCCAGGTCCCCCCCTGCAATAAAACGGGTAAAGACAACATACATAAGATGCATGTTCAGGTCTTTAACAGTTAGAGGTAAAACAAGCTTATACTTTTCGTCAATGGATTCGGGATGCGTTTCCGAATAGGCATTCATCCCTTTAATGAAAGAGGAAATAATAATTTTGTTTTCTGTATCCTGTATCTTTTCCCATTCATCTGCCAGTTCGCCAAAACCAAGTGTGTGAATAAGGATGTCATTTTGAAGTTTGCTTTGTCCCCAATATTCAGCACCTTTTCCCCTGGAGCTTCCATAGAGTTCTAAGATGAGGTTGGCATGACTATGCATTTGTGCCCATCCCTGAGCATAGAATAAGTCTTCAATATTATCCGCAGTAATGTGGGGAACTCCCCAGGTGTCCCATGCAATTTGTGTTTGGGCATTGTCGGCTTGAGAACATGATGTACTTACAATGGAAATAGCGAAAAGTGTTATAAACAGCCAAGTTTTCATAATTATTTGTATTGATATATTGTTGACCTCATTCATTATTTTGCAGGATCATGCCGCTGCCCCTTGGGCGGCTGCAGGAACATTCGGAATGGTTTATCCCTGTCGCACACCAGTCTGCCATCAATCACCTCAACTTCTGCTGCCTGCAAGGCTGTGTGTCGATTTGAAAGAGGGAAAATTCCATCGCGTTTCGGTGCATTCTCCGAATATGGATGGGTAAAGTAAATGATATAGGCCCTATCTCCACAAACAACAACGTCGGCATGTTTTCCGATAGTCCCGTCGCTATTCCGGGTACCCGGTTTATCAAGAATTTTACCCTGGTAGGCCCAATTTTCCAGGTCGGAAGATCGGTATACATCCAGTCCGCTGTTGGGATCTTTGATCAGCCAGTAATGGCCTTTGAACCAGAAAGTTTTAGGCCCCTCCCCGTACAGTTTTGACACACCAGGGTCCTCAACCGGACTCCAGCTTCTCAGATCACTGCTTTCCACTGCCAGCGTTTTGGAGCCATGGCCTTCATCTTTGTACCACATGCGCCATTTTCCATCAGGCATCCTGAAAAGGGTCGCATCGATACAATAATCCGAACTTAGCGGCACCCTTTCCTGATATTTCCAGTTCCAGAGGTCTTCGGATGTATAGTGAAAGATGTACCGTTCACCTCCCCAATTGCGATGTGTTTCTGGAGCTCCGGGCACATAACTGGGGAAAAGGTGAAATATTCCCTTTTCGTCCAATATTACATCCGGTGCCCAGAAAGAGTATGCATTGTCAGGATGGGATAGTGGCAAGGTCCCGATGTAGGTCCAGGAGAACCCGCTGTCCCTGGATTCGGCAACCCCGATTTCAGTGCCATGACACCATTCAACTCCAGGTACATCGATCTTCGCCCTGCGCTGGGTATAGAACATCCACCAGACGCACCTGTCAGGATTCCAGACCAGAACAGGGTCTGCCGCACCATCATAGACCGGATCCCGGAACAATGGGGCTGGTGTACTTTCCGCAATCACTTCAGCATCCTTCAGGCTAACCTGATGAATCGCCTCCTGGGCGCTGGCATCCAAAAAATTCCAGGTCATACACACCACCCATAGTAATATCCACTTTTCCTTCATTGTTATCTTAACTTTCACTTGACATTGCCATGATAAAGATAAAGAGCGCCATAGGACCAGTGAGGACCTTTTAAACCCGGATAGTTGAATCTGTCCATCATCAGGGCCACATACCGAAATGGGTAACCTTCCGGCAGTTGAACAACGTTTGGCCAAACCCTGGTCCTTGATGATTCATTCCAGGGAGGTAAATCCATCTTCAGGGTACCTACCTCTTTAAGCCCGGGATAAGTATATATGAATATTTCTCGCTCTGAACTTCCTGAAAAACAATAACGTTGATCTCCTATTTTCTGAATGGATGTTCCAGTCGAATTATGTGCCACCGGACCTGCAATCCTTTTATAGCCTTTATTCCAATGCTCTGATTCCAGTACAATCGCTTTATAACCGTCCTGGTTTTCACATGTAAGCATCCGCCATTTCCCCGCTTCAGAATCAAATAAAATATGCGGATCTTCAATATCTCCCACCATGCCAAAAGGGACAGCAGTCATGACGGAAAAACCAAACCGGGGATCAATTTTGCTCTCAACGGCAAGCAGCTGTTTTTTCTCTGTTTCAGGATTTGCATAGGCACTGAAACCCGTTGTTAACCCACGCCATATATCATGTCTCCTGTCGTAATAGATATGTGATGCAATCTCATTCCTGAGTAGGCCATCATTGCGATCAAATAAAATAATCCCTTCAAACCTTATATCAAATATGGTCGGATCCATGCTGAATACACCTTGAATATGGTGCGGCAGGGCGCGGCCACGAACAGACATGGTGTACCATAGTCTTCCCTCATCTAGCAGGGGGTCTCCATCTTCATAGGTAATGGCCCGAATATCAGCCAAACCGATACCTGTGGTAATGGCCGATTCAACCTTATTGATCAGAACTTCTCCACTCTTGAGATGCAGGAAAAGGTTTGACTGGAAAGAATGGATATAATGCTTTTTGCGCAAATCAATATGTTTATTAAAATCACTTTGTCCAATGGCTTTTGGTAATCCTTTATCCTGGGTATAGAGAACGAGTCCACTGCCCAGCATCTGGAGAATGATTTTGCCTTTTATTGTCCTACCTTCCTTTAGGTTTATGGCAATGGACTTATCTACCATAACTTCGGAATTATTTATCACCCGAAGATTTATCCCTGTGAGTTTTGCATTGTTGAATCCTACTGTAATAAAGAATTGTTCCTTCTTCTCAGCATCTGAAAATTCAAATCCAATGTCCCCTTCCCCTGAGCATGAAGCAAGATCGATAGTGTAAGTCGCAAAAGGATTAAAGCCACCGAACCATATCCCAGTCTGGGTCTCCCGTTCTGATTTAATGGCCAGTTTATCATCACTGATAAAAACTTCTGATTGTTCTTCCGAATAGTGCCTGATGGGATACATTACAGGCAAACCAATGATCTTTCCAGGTTCGAGCGTTGCCAGTGGAATTGATTGGTCCTCGTCAAATATCAATCTCTGCACGCCCTGTCTGACAAAATTGATATCCTCCGGTGAAGTCTGACCCTGAACAACATATTCCAATGAAGTGACGAGTATAAAGAAAACAATCAGGTACTTGATATTTTTCATAGGTAAGATTGATAGCGCCCCTAATCCGAATGTAAGTTAATAATATCGATTCATTTTTATATCCTACTTGTTGCCGAGATATATAGCTCTTTCAATATCTCAAATTGATCTCCATGGCTACTGTTTTGAAATATTATTATCCCAATATTAGTTTCGGGGCTATAATGCATTTTGGTCTGTACGCCAGGATCACCTCCTCCATGTCCCCAGAGGGATTCGAAATCTGATTTGTGCCAACAGAGACCCTGTGAGTTATTGCCATCAATTTGAAGAGATAACATTTTGTTTATCGTGGATTGCTTTAAGATTTCTGTATCCTTAAACTTTCCCGAGTTCATATAAGCAGTAAGAAAATAGGATAATTCCACAACACTTGTTCTTAAAAGACCATCAGGATAATTTGGGAAACTGTACAGGCAGGTGGCCAAATTTTTGCCTACAGTAATATCTTTCTCATCTGGAAAGAGTTTAATATAGCCGTTGGTTATCGCCTCTTTTAATTCATCTGTAATATAGAAATATGGCAATATATGATTTGCAGCATCTATTTCATGTAAGAACCAACCACTTTTCTCCATCCCTATTGGTTCAAATATATGTTGCTGGCAATAACTGTTAAATGGTTTATCCGTAATTTCCTCAACAATATATCCAAGTAATCCGTAGCCTACATTTGAATATTGATGCTGTTCCCCTGGTTCTTTTAATAGAAAATTCTCCATCTCATTATAAAAAGTCCCTTCTTTCCTTAGATAATTTGTTATCCAATCCGTCAGAGATATCTTCGGATCGCCACACGAATAGCTCTCACCGTACGCAGATCCATCATTAATGGATGAGGTGTGAGTCAATAATTGCTGTATTGTTATGGGTATGTCCGGGAAATGGGGATTTCTGATAGGCTCAGGTAGATAAATGTTTATGTCTTCTTCCAGGCTGAGTTGTCCATTTTCCCATAATTGCATGACAGCTGTTGCTGTTATTGTTTTTGATATGGAAGCAATGTTCATTATCCCATCAACGCTCATTGGAATATTGTTTTCAACATCAGCCAACCCATATGCTTTCGACCAATAAATTCTATTGTTTTTAATTACTGCACAGGCTAAGCCAGGAACATGATTTTCGGTCATGTATCTTTGTATTAAATCATCGGCAGATTTGAACTCGACCTGATTACAAGCAGGTTGGCCAAACAATACCAGGGCAATAATAAAGTAAGATTGTAGAGGTTTCATGTTATAAAAATGCTGCCAAAAGAAGGAACTGGCTTTAGTTGTATTTATTCTGTAATCTCAATGTGATTACCCTCTGGATCTGAGATAACGCTCTCATAAAATCCATCACCTGTTATCCTGGGTTCACCGATTATTTCAAAACCATCGCTTCTGATCCTCTTGGTAAGCTCATCCACTTTTTCCCTGTTTCCAACGGATAGGGCCAGGTGAGTTAATCCATTAGATATGCCCTTTTTACCAATTTGATCAGAAATATCAGGACGGTGCATGATCTCAATTCTTGCACCAGATTCAAATGACAAAAAATAGGATGAGAATGCTTTGCCTCTATTTTCATATTTCTCACCGCAATTCATATTGAAGTACTGCATATAAAAGCTTTTCATTCTCTCCAGATCATTGACCCAGAAAGCAATGTGTTCTATTTTCATATTGAATTACTCTTCTTTAAAAACATCCAGGATATTCAGGTAGTATGAATTAAGCGTGGGATATGTTTCCCTGTTGGACTGATAGTATCTGATTTTCTTGAGTAATATATCCATATTGGACACACCCCTTGATTTTTCTCTTTCGTATCCCTGCTTTCCTACTTCCTCAGATTCATTGTAGGCAATTTGCGTTGTAATGGCTCTGATGATAAATTCATTTATACATTCCTGCCAGTCACCACATACATTCTTTTTCGCTACTTCAGGAATTGAATCAAAGTTGTGTGAATAATCCTTAATGTAATCCCAGTGCTTTTCTGTTAATGGATTTATGAATGGATGACTGAATTCATGTCTTATCATATATTTTAGATAATTCTCATCTCCAAAGAATTGCAAATTATTAATTACCGAATGTACTCCCATTGTATTATATATTTCCCGCATATCATTTGAACACAGTAGTGAATTTCCAAATCCATGAAAACTATACAGGGAAACTAAAACAATATTGTAACTCTTTTGTTTCTTGCCATAAAAGGCTTCCATTTCAGCTATATAATCAGTCGAGCCAAGACTATTGATCGTATTTTTTACAATCTTTTTATAGAAATCCTGATGCTCAGTGTAGAACTTATTGAATGAAGATTGAATGGCAAAATCACGTATCAAATCCAAAAACATTTGCAGCGTATCCCGACCAGCAACGCGGTTTACCACAAAATCATCCAGTTCAATGTCTTCTCTCAATTGAAGAGATTTATCGGTATAAAGCATAATGTTGGATGGTGCACTAAAATTTAATCCTCCAGGCCGTATGCTTAATTTATCGAACAAATGAATTGCTGGGTGATCGTTATAAGCTGAAAAATGTTTGGTGACATCGGATTTATAATAAGAAAAATCTTTTGACATTAAAAATCCCAGTACTGTCGGATATTTACTGATGGTCTCAACAATTGAAATTAATTCAACCTGTGGAATAACACTTACTGTAACCTGGTTTTTGACATCGCTTATTGCTTCTGGTGCCAGGTATTCGTTCTGCGCTCCCAGGGAGCCAAAGTTTGCAATAATTGTAAGCGTGATGAAACTTAATATTAGATTTTTCATATTCAACGTTTGATCTGCTATTTATCAGTTCTGACAAGTACCAGTATAATTGGCCTTATTGTCTTGTTTCTTTAATTTTCTTTCTCCCTGTTTTCCAAGCGGTCTTCATCCTGTTCTTTGCTTTCACGAATCATATCTTCAACATTATCAATTTTGGGAGATTCTTTTACTGCTTTCCAATCAAATTTTTCATCAAAGGGGTCTAGTGCTTTTTGAGGCTCGAAAATGGCACGATCAACATCTAATGCATAGTAAGGTGCATAATCTGGAGAGTCTGTAAAAAAATCACCTAAATCATTCGCTCCAGCATCATATTGATTTAAATAGGGGAGGCTTAAAATATTCCAGAACGATTTAAACAAACTGCCAAAACTGTAATGTACATGACTCACATAGTCGCTTTTTACCCAGGGGGAAACCAGCATTAATATACTGCGATGTGCATCAATATGGTCAACACCATTCTGTGCGTCATCCTCAGTAATAACAATTAACATATTTTCCCAATAGGGGGTATTTGAAAGATATTCCACGATCCGCCCTAGCGCCAGATCATTGTCAGCCATATAGCTTTCTCGGAAAGGATATCCGGCCTCAGGCCTATCTCCGGCACCATGGTCATTCGGGATAATTACGGTCAATAAGGCAGGCATATTCTCCTGGCTATTAACCCATTTTTCATCAAATTCCTTTATAAACTGGTCTATTCTGAATTGATCCGGTATGGCCATATTATAGGTGGGATACATTTTGGAAGTCCGATTATAAAGAGGCTGTGGCATCGGATAATTGATAAACTGATGGATACCAGTGTATTTATACTCTGCTTTGTAAAGCGCAGGCTCGAACATAACACTGAAGCCAAAATTATAGAAGTCTACATTGTGACGTTCCAGATGATCCCACATGGAACCTGCTTCGTTGTAATCCTCAGGGTAAATGGCTCCTGCAGCACCATTCATGGCAAAAACTCCGGGCGCCTTTGAATCTTCCTTAAATCTGCGGTTGCCCCCATAACTGGCAGACGTAGATGTTTCACACCATTCATTGGGATAAGTGTTTACAAGCCATCTGTGGCCATCGGCAGAAACATCTGAATCCACATAAAAATTATCTGAAATGCTAAACTGCCGGGCCAGGGCCAGATGGTTGGGCATTACCGTTGTGGCTGAAACCGAGTCGGTTTTGTCTCTGTTGGAAAAACTGGTATTCCTGCCGTAACGGGCTATGGTTGAGTCTCCATTCCCATTCTTGATCTGACCGAAAACTTCATCATAGGTTCTGTTTTCCTTGGCTATAAACACAATATGCTCTATGGGACTTTCTTTCTCTCCCGGATATAGTGGTATCGGATTATTTTCCCGGCTTTTGTAGACTGAGTCGTCGGCTTTTGTAAAATGAAAGTTATTTGAAATAACCTGTTGTGTCATTTTCTGCAACTCCCTGTCATTCGAAATATCAACTACCTGGACAGTTCCTTTCATCAGAGACCCAATATAGCTGCCTTCTGGTCCCTGTTCAAAATCTTTACCCCCGTTCGGCCCACTGCCGTAACCTTTGGCATTGGCAATAATTAATTTCCTTCCATCCTTACTTACCTCAACTTTTGAAGGAAACCATCCGCTTGGGATATGTCCAATGACGTTTAAATCTGGAACATTGATAACTGCAATGGCGTTGATCCCGGATTCGGCAACATACAACCGCTTTTGGTCCGGGCTCAGTGCCAATCCAAAAGGGATAACTCCCCGAAATTGCTTGACGCGGTTATCCGGCTTAAGATAGATGGAATGGATCACCGAATCCTGCTCAATAGAAATAACCGAGATATTATCATTGTTCCCATTGCTGACAAATACATATTTATCAGTTGCTACAATTGAATTGGGACTGGATCCTCCCACAGCAGGAATACCTTCAACCAGTGCACCGACCAGGTGGCCGGTTTTCATTTTTGCTATAACTTTTGGGTTATTGGGATCTTCGAGATTAACCGCGAATACAGAAAATGCCTCTAAAGCATTCAGATCACCTAAACCAGGAATGGATACAGTATCATTTTCAATGCCGTTTTTCATCTCCTCTGAACCATAGGCAAAAGCAGGGTAATTAATGGGTTTTATCCTGGCATCTTCTTTTTTGCTTTCTTTTATATATGCATATTCAAACATCCCAACATTGGCAACATACACCTTTTTTTCGTCCGGGGACAAACATATCCCAAACGGGTAACGGCCAACAGGGACCGAGTGCTTCAGTGTTCCTGTCGGGATGTCCACAACAATCATTCTGAAGCCTATCTGGTCGACGGCATAAAGGGTATTCCCATCCTTCGAAAGGGTTAGATCACCAATATATCCATGTGTGTAGTCCATCCCCGCTGAATGATCTGAGCAATCAATGGATCCTTTCTTCTCACCAGAATTCACATCAAAAAGATAGATTATATTCTCCTGTCCACCGGCTGCATAAACTGTTTGATTATCAGGCGATATGGCCAATCCCATAAATACTGAAGCCAGGACGCCTGCATCAGTTGCCGGGCCTGGTGGTACCTGTTGTACCTCTGGGTGCTGTGATAGAATATTTCGTATTATCGTGATTGACAAGGGACTGGTACCTGAATTGGCAGTAACGGCAACGTTGCCATCCGGACTTAAGGTCAAACCATAGGGATGCGGTGCAGTGACAATACTTTTACCAGCAGGGGTAATATATCTTCCGTTGGGGATAACGGTTTTTCCTTCTCTATCAATTTTTGCGAACTCACTACCGCTGGGAGCGGAAATTATCCACAATGTTTTATCGCTGTCGTCATTCTGAAAATTGCAGGCGGTAATAAATATTAATATCAGAAATTGAATAATCGTTTTCATAAGATTTTGATTGTCAATTGGAGGACCAGACCTAATCCCTTAGTTTTTCGAACAGCCATTCGTTTTTCAATTCGTGCTGCTCGGGGAAGGTCCAGTGTTGCGTTTCCTGAAAGACATGCAATTCTTTTTGTGCGGTTATCACATTATACGCTGCATACATTGAGGTTGGCGGACAAACATTATCATTATACCCCCAACTGTACCAACCTTCCACTTTTACAAACCGGGCAAAGTTGACAACATCAAAATATTTCGAGGTTTCTACTTTTTCCGGTTTGTTGGTATAATCATCCCTGAAGATTTTTGGCCATCCCCCGGCTCGCCCATGCAAAAAGCCGGTTAAATCGCATAAAGCCGGATAAAATGCAGCCAGATAATCAATCCTGTCGTCCAGACCAGCAGTTACAATGGATAGTGCGCCGCCCTGGCTTCCACCCGTAACCCCAATATCATCTCCATTGAAACAATCGAGACTTTCGATAAAATCTACTGCCCTTACACAGCCCAGGTAAACACGCTTATAGTAAGCTTTGTCTTTGTCGTCTAGATTAGTTGTCCAATAACCGCTTAGGGCACCTTGCATCAAATTGTCATAAACGCTTTTGTCAAGGTTTACGGGAATCCCGTGAATACCAATTGTGAACGACACAAATCCAGCTTCGGCTTCCCAAACATCCCCATAATATGGCCTGATGCCAGCTCCAGGAACATGAAGGATAGCAGGGTATCTCCCTTCTTTTTTAGGCTTACATAAAATCCCAAAGATCTTTCCATTAATGTTGTCAAGCTGTACATGGTAAACATCGGCCTTGTCAGTGCACCTTTCGGGCATCAAGGTTAAAACAGGATTCATTGGCACTTTTGCCAGATCTTCTTTGCCCTTATTCCAAAACTCCTCAAAATCTGCTGGCAATGTTGTCGTTGGCTCAATTTCTTCAGGTGAAAAACCAGCCGTGGCATAAGAAGAGTATTCTTTCCCATCAACTTTAACTGTAGCTGTACACCTTAGAAAACCTGGCTCCTTGAATTTTTCTGCCTTTATCTTTACTGGCTTATCTTTTAAGATTAGCGTCCCTTCATCCCAAGCTTCGACCAATTCAGGCTGGATCACATAACTGATTTCAATCCCCTCTATTGGAACATTGTTCCTTAATACGGTTATGGAAAATTCTGCCCTATCTCCAATTTCATATGTCCAGTTGGAATGGTCAGGGGTAACAATTACCTTAACAAGTTCCCTACGTGGTTGTGCGTTTAAGGAAATAGAAAAAAGCAATGCAAGACTAACAAAGAAAAAAATTCTGATTTTCATTTTATTAAGATTATTGATTATACAAGGAATAAAAATAGTCAACTTTAATGAGAGAGTTTGTCACTATAATATGCATTCCAAATCTCTAGTGTTACTTTGTCGTTTCTCCTCCCATCTGGGTGAAAAAGTCATCATTTGGTTCCCATAGTTCAATTTTGCGCCCTTCAGGGTCCATGATATGAATGAATTTCCCATAATCAAACTCTTCAATTTCGTCCACAATAGTAACGTTATTCCCCCTGAGTCTTTTTACCAGACCTTCAATATTCTGAACCCTGTAGTTAATCATGAACTCCTTCTCCGATGGAGAGAAATAATCTGTTCCTTCCTCAAATGGACTCCATCTAAGATAATTGATCTCCTCCGGTCTGTTGGCATTTCTGAATTCGAAGGGTGAACCATATTCATCCATGGCAAGTCCCAAATTTTTACCATACCAATCCCTCATGTCTTGAGGATTTTTCGAGTGAAAGAAAATGCCCCCTATGCCTGTGACTCTGGGGGTCGTGTCATTTACAATAGTCTCCTTTTGTTTAACACTCGTTACTGAATTGCAGCTTGCCACTACAACTGCAAACAGGAAAATCTTCGTTATGTTTTTCATCTGCATATTTTAATCTAGCACTGAAAGAATCTAATCAGAAACTTTCATGAAAATGATTTCATCAACAGAAGACTCAAATTGGCACGTTAATGAATTAATATTCCCTTTTTTATCTTTTAAAAAATTAAATTGAAATTGCTTATACAATTGATATGTCTCAAATGTATCCCCATCATAATGATTTAATTTCGAATCATTTATATAATCAACATACAACTTTTCATTTTCATACTTAACATTAATATCACCGTAACCATCATTTTGATAAACACCTGCAAAATCAATTAAAGGTTTTGATGGTTCAATGATATCTCCTTCTTTAATAGAAGGTTTTAGTTGGCTGATAAATTGTTGTTTACTGTAATCTTCATAGGGCCATAATTTTTGAATCCAGGGTGTTGAATCGAGTCCCAGTAACCTATCAATGATCTCAAATGATATTATCATCTGGGCAGTTGTCGATTGTAAATTACCTAGTACGATAATACCAATATTATCCAGTGGGAAAAACGCAACTTGAGATGTGATCCCTATGTAGCCACCGGGCCGGTTAAGCATTAAATGACCTTTATAGACCATCTCATCCCAGCCTATAGTATAAGAATGCATTAATATTTCTGGCAATAAAGCACTTGATATAATAATCTGAGGTGTCTGAATCAGATTCATTGTACCCTCAGAAACAATCCTTTTACCATCATATTCTCCCCTTTTAAGATTGAAGATCAGCCAATTACATAAATCATCAACATTTGAATATATTGACCCTCCTCCTGAAACTTCCTCCATAAAATCATGTATAGGTTCAGCAGGAATGATATCACCCTCCGGGGTATATGTATATCGTATGGCGAGATTATCACTCTTTTGAGAAAGCTCAGGACCAGCAAAAATTGTTGAGTTCATATTGATTGGTTCAAATAACCTCTGTCTTATGAAATTCTCCCATTTCAAGCCGGATATTTCCTCAGTTAAGACAGTTGCCGCTTGATACATCTGATTTTGATATTGCCATTTAGTCCGAAAGGGCTTTGAAAATTCCAGGAACCTGAGTCTTTTTACAATTTCTCTTCTGTCGAATTGTTTTGCAATGGCAATTTGCATTACCTCATGTCCGGGCAAACCCGTTCTATGGCTTAAAATATCGATAAGTGTTGAATTATTGCTCGCCAGGGTATCACTTAATTGAAAAATGGGCAAATAGCTATTTACAGGTTTATCCCATGATAACTTTCCTTCATCTACTAATAATCCAATACCTGTTGAAGTAAATGATTTGGTTGATGATGCAATTGAAAACAGGGTACTTGAAGTAACCCGTTCTTTGGCTTGAATATCCCTGTAGCCATATCCTTTTTTGTAAATGACCTTACCGTCTTTTACGATGCCTATTGCAATTCCAGGTGCATTCCATTTAGATTGGACCAGCTCTATTATTGAGTCTACAGAATGTATAAACTCATCATTTGACTGAACAGAGACTTGTCCCCTAATTTCATTTGAAGAACCTATTAGACAGACAAGCCATACAACAACTAGAAAAGATTTCATTTTGAACATATGCTTTAGTATTTATCAGAAATATCAGGATATAGTTACGGGCGATTCATAAAATAATCTTCAAGATACCTGTAATATATGGAGATCATTCAATTATCATATTATTTTTACAGGAGTTTGTTTTTCAGAATAAAAACAACCAGATCGTAGTCAGATTATGTGTTCAAATATCCTTTGCAGATGAATTTATCAATAAAAAGTATTTCGGTTTTCATAGCCGCAATGTCTGTATTCGTTAACTCTTGCCAAAATGAAAACCAGCGCGATGTTTTATCCAGCTATAACGTGACCTGGAAAAGCCAGAGTGAAAATTCATCCGGTTCAATGCCGGTAGGAGGCTATGATATTGGCTGTAATGTATGGGTAGAGGATGGAAGTATTTATTATTATTTCGGACGGAGTAACGGGTTTGACGAGAATAATGCACTCCTAAAATCCGGAAGGATAAAAATTGATATAAGTCCGAATCCATTTGTGACTTTTAAACAGGAGCTAAAACTTAAAAATGGGTATGTCCTTATATCAGGCGAGGATGGAGGATATAAGTTAATCACCCGCTTATGGGTTGAAACTGACAGACCTTTTATTCATATTGAAATAGAATCAAACAGGGAAGTAACTGTAACAGCAGAGTATCATAATTGGAGAATTAATAAAACGCCCATCCTTTCAAGGTGGGTGGTGCCAAGTTATATTGATTACCCGGGAGACGATATCTTTTGGTTCCCGGATACTGTGAAAACGGTGGATAATAATGTGATATTTTACCATCAAAACAACAATGACCACCTTGTTCTGGATAAAGAAATTGTTCAGCAGGACCTGCTTTCCTTGAAAGATGAAATATGGAACCCTTTGAAAGATTTTGTATTTGGAGGATCGCTTTATGGTACAGGAATGGAAGTAACCGGCAGTGTATCCGGGAGCTACCAGTCTATTCCTTATAGGGGAGTTGTTCTGGAAACTAAAAAGAAGACAAAAAAATGCCGGATTGACATTCTTCTGCACTCGGATTATTATGCTGATTCAAGAGCATTCGAAAAAGAACTTAGTTTATTAAAAACCGGTTTTAATGCTGATTTCAAAGAAGCATTTACTATCCATCAAAACTGGTGGAAGAACTTCTGGGAAAGAAGTTGGATAAGAATAAACAATGATCAGGCAAATCCGGCAGACACCGCCTGGCAGGTTGGACGTAATTACAATATTTTTAGATACCAATTGGCATGTAATGCAAATGGTGAATATCCGTCAAAATTTAATGGTGGATTGTTTACATTCGATCCTGTTCTGGTCAATAAAGATTTTCAATCCGAGAATCCTGATTTCAGGGCTTGGGGTGGAGGTGTAATGACCGCACAAAACCAACGATTATTATACTGGCCTTTGTTAAAAACAGGCGATTTCCCGTTTATGCCCCAGCAATTTGATTTCTATCGACGGGCTCTTCCAAATGCTGAATTACGCACGAAATATTACTGGGGACATGGAGGTGCATGTTACACAGATCAAATGAACCAGGCAGGTATTGTGTGTGGCCGTGAATATGGGTGGAACCGTTCTCCTGAGACGGAAAATGGTATTCAATGGTCACCTTATCACGAATACTATTTCACCAGCCAACTGGAGTTTGCATATATGATCCTTGAGTATTTTAGGTTTTCAGGGAGGGATATTTCCGCTTACATGCCTTTTGTAAAGTCTGCAATACAGTTTTTTGATGAACATTACCGTTTTCGTGCAAGGCAGCATTTTGGGCAGGAGTTTACCGACGACGGAAAGTATATTTTTTATCCATGTATGGCACTTGAAACCTATACAGGTAATGTTAAAAATCCATCTGATGTAATTGCAGCCCTGACTGTTCTGACAAGAGAATTACAAAGGCTTCCTGTAAAATATGTTTCCCGGGAAGAAAAGGAATATTATGCAGAAATGAAATCCAGATTGCCCGAAATGCCCACAAGACTGATGAATGGTTTCCAGGTTATCTCGCCTGCAGAAACATGGGACAAAATTATTAACCAGGAAATACCTCAACTTTATCCGGTTTTTCCATGGGGACTGTTTGGTATTGGGAAACCAGGTTTGGATTTGGCTATTCATACCTGGGAATATGGGATTGATGAAGCCAGGCAGAAGAACCATATCAGCTGGCACCAGGATGCCATATTTTGTGCCCGGATGGGACTTACTGAAGAAGCAAAAAACATTACGGTCAAGAAACTTTCAGATTCACAAAGACGTTTTCCAACATTCTGGGGACCTGGCCATGATTGGGTACCTGACCACAACTGGGGAGGCAGCGGTATGATTGGCCTGCAGGAAATGCTAATGCAAACCAGTGAAAATGAAATTCGTCTCTTGCCTGCCTGGCCTGAAGAGTGGAATGTTGATTTCAGGTTGCATGCCCCAGAAAATACCATAGTTGAAGGAAGTGTACGCAATGGAAAAATTCAGGATCTAAAAGTAACTCCGGAAAGCAGGTTAGCAGATGTTATCATCGGAGAATAGGATACTCACTTTGTTTTTTGGCTAATCCCTTTTATAATGATACGACTCCCCCCATGTCATAAGGATCAAAGGAGTATCATAACCAACATCCCTGCTTCCTCCAAACCTGTCTGATCCATCCCGCCTCTGGTAGGTAAGCCAGTATGGTTCACGGTGATCAATGGTATGTCCCATCTCATTTTCATGACCGGTAATGATTATTGCCGGATTGAAACCCTTTGCTACCCTGACAATATCAGTTGTCCAGCAATTGGGCATCAGAACATCGACAAGATGATGATTACCTACCTCATCTATCCATTCAAAGTCATCGTCATTTGATTGATCTCCCATCTGTGAAAATGAGAATCCCTCAGGAGTGATGACCAGAGATACATTGTTTTCAATATTTGCCCCTTGATGGCCTGGATAAACCACTACTTTCAATTTCTGTTGCCCGCCCTGAACGGGAAGTGTCTGTACGGTATGCGGTTCCCTTTCCAGGTGTGTAATATGTTCAAAAATTGGTTTGTCTTTCCATACGGCAGGAGGAGCCACAACCGGCTTTCCCTGGTCAATGAAAGATTGAGCCACCCATTCTTCTGCATGGTCTCCATGATAATGGCTGATAAAAAGCACATCGCATTGATTTATAAGCCTTTCCATATCACTATCCCCGATAGAGAATTCCTCAACACGTACAGATTTCCCCCGTACCAGGTCAAAACCTATGGTTACAGATTGGGTCCGAATTAAGAATCCATGATTATATAATTTCCATATACGTGCACCATCCATTATCTCAGTTTGCTCAATTTCATCAATGGCCTCTTTCATGCGGGTTTTGAAAAAATCCTGAACAGGGGGTCTAAGTGGAGCATATTCATCGTGTAGAACACCATCCATGAGTAAAAAGGCACTGCGCCTGGAGGTTGGTTCCGGCCAGTCTGGAGGATGATTGGCAAATACCTCATTTGCCTGACTGAGAAGCGCTTCCGCCTGATTATTAAGGAACAGGTTTTGTATTTCGTTAAATGAAGGATCGATCAGGTCAGCACTAGCTGTCTGGCTTGTCTGAGCAATACTTATTGCCATCGTTGCGAGAAGGCAAACTATTGATAGTACTTTTCTCATGGTAGTTTAAATATTCATGTGCAGTATAATGCTATCTATTCACCTTGCTCAGCAGTGTTATTAATCAATTGATCAATAACATTTGCCACAATATTGGCTGATGGCGGACTGTAATTCGAAAGTATAATATAGGTATAGCCAGCATCAAGATACATTTTAAAATGACTGTTCATTCCCTGGCCATCCCCTTTGTGTCTCAATTCACGTCCTGCGGCTCCTTCAGAATTAAAGAACCCATAACTATGGAAGGAAGCATTTAATTCAGGTCTTCCTTTTAGTAATATTTCAGAATACTCAGGGGATAAAAGTTTG
>RCNC010001138.1_pt1 | contig 17741 bp, 13 predicted proteins | sample 2041301 | NCBI WGS metagenome assembly RCNC01 (sample SAMN09708231, study PRJNA481090) | Marine sediment metagenome, whole genome shotgun sequencing project. | biome: marine sediment; feature: ocean; material: sediment; isolation source: Sewage treatment plant 13A marine sediment (STP13A) ... | reverse complement strand
ATAATAATCGTTTTTACTTGTAACAACTATATTGTCAGCTTCGATTTCATGGGCTTCATTCGCAATTATCAACGCATCGGTGAATCCACGAAGATTCCCATTTCTCTCCAGGGTTAGAGTTTTATCGTATGGTTTAATTTGGATATCTGCTATTTCTAGTGATTCGATATTAGTAGCTGTCAGTCTATAATCTTCAAGTTGAAGCAGAACTGTATCAGATGCAAAGCCAAGGGTGTCAGTTAAGGGGTCAGTTGAGGCATATGCTGGGACTATTAGCCAATCTTCCTCATGAATAATTGAGTTAAGTTTATAGATATCATTTCTCTTATCGTTATTAATAATTGTTATTGACTTCTGGTAAATGTCCCATACCAGCATATCAGCTGAACTTAAGTAATTCTTCTCAGGAAAATAAAGAGGAACGGTATCAATCTGTGAGGTAAATATGGCTTGGTTCTCTATATTAACATCCGTTATAAAGTTCTTGGCAATTAATGAATAGTCCAAACTAGACTCTGATTTGAATTTGATATCCGATGTGTCACAATGAAAATATATATTTCCGTAATCGAATGTTCTTGAACTAATTTCCGCCTCATCTATGAGCATCGATCCGCCCAGACCCACTAGTCCATTAGGTTTTAATAATAGGTTTCCAGTATAAAAAACCTGGTCATTAAATACGGTGAAGTCCTCTTCCTTTCTATAGGAATAGAACTCATCAGCACTGGGATACCATTTTAATGAGGCATCGTAAGATGCTATAATAGGAAATTTGGCTGCAATGGAATCTTTTGCCATATTGAACTGAGCCGTTTCAGCGATCATTGAATCAGGATAAAACTGAAAATTTTCTGAACGTGATGTGGAAGTAAGATACTCAAGTTTGCCTATACCTTCAATACCTTTATTGCTAAGTAAAATTTGATCGTAAAAGGTTGCCTTTCCTCCGTAGGTTGGGATCCCTTCTGGTGGGGGTTCGAAAACAAATCCTAGCGAATTGTCTTGATTTACAGACAAGTTTTGTTTAAGTACCGGAAATATATCTCCACAATAGTATTCTCCACCAAGATTCAGATCATCGGCTTGAAGATTAGTCATATCACTAATTTCAAATGGATTCAACTGATAGTAAAACTCATCTCGCGGATATAATGTGGAATCTATACCTTCTGTTACATCATAATATACAAACGCACTGGTTGTACTCTTAAATACCGGGTATTGGGGTATATTTTTAAGCCCTGATTTGTTTTCAGGGGCATCAATAAGGAGATCACCTGTAATATTCTGTATATTGTTCCTGATCTTTTTAATACTGCGATTTCCATATATATCCACTTCATCTCCAATAATTGCCAGGTTTAAGGAATCGATGTTATTTAGATGGATCCGGAAAGAATCATACTTAAAGGTGAAATCATTTCCGTAAAATGTTAATAAGCCTGCCTGCACTCTTCCTCCAAAATCAAAATCTCGGTCCTTTTTCAGAACAATCTTATTCCCAGTAGGAAGAATTTCAACATTTTGAGAATCACTTATGAAAATTCGCGGAATTCCAAAAATTGCGAGTTCATTGTTGTTGAGATTTAATATAGCATTATTCTGTTGAGATTTTGTGTTGGAAATAAAGTCAATAACGTCATAATCAATGTCGCCACCGAAAGCATCCAGATAGTCATTTAACTGTGGTTTAATTCGTACAATGTTTGTTTCGGGATCATAGAAAACAAAGCCTTCAGTTGATAGCCTTACTATAAGATGCTGTACCTTCGACTCAGGCATTTTTAACCATTTAGCAAGTTCTACTACTTCGAATTCCTCGGAATAGTACCATTCTGCGAATTTTTTTAGTGCAAATAGAGGGTGGATATTATCCATTCCCTGCATTTTAAGAAAGTGAGTTTTATTGAAATAATTGGAGGACTTAAAACGGGCTTTTCCAATAGTAGCTCCCCTGGGCATGGTAATTCTAACCAGGGGGTCATCAATATTCCAAATTAAGAGATCAAAATTCATATCGATTTTGTGATATGAATTATAATAGGGTGCAAAGGTCATATGATCATCTGTCTTGAACAATGAAACCTCTTTCTTGGGTACGTTATAGGTAAATGAAATATTGGAATGGAAAATTGAGTCATTTTCAAGGAAAAAGGCGACAGCTGCATTTGAATTTGATATTCTGTCCTTTTTAAATTGAAATGAAGCGGCACTAACACTTAAACGTACGGTGTCATTTTTATAAAACTTTAAAATTGAATTTGTTCGACTGTCGCCTACTCCATTAATTGTTGAACCCGCCATTGAAAATCCGCCTTCATAATCAATGCCTGGATAAATATTCTTAATAAAAAATCGTTGCCCAAAGGATTCAAAAACCGGAAAGCTAACATTTGATATATTATTGATTTTCTTTACCCGGTCCTCAAGAGCACCAGAAAGGGCTTCAGTAAAATACTTTGTGTGGAAGAATAATACAGAATCGGCCTTGTAACCAGGCTTTTTTAAATCTATTTTATATTGATCAAGTAATACGTAAACTTCTGATTCTCCATGCCCTGATCGTTCCCATGTGACTTTTCCTCCTGTACCTTGCCAGCTTGTTTTTAGAGGATCTAAAATGCCAGTCGTTTGGTGTATAATAATACTGTCCTTTTGTGCATAACAGATGAGGTCTGCTTTAGGAATAATGTATTTAAGTGTTTTATCAAATACAAATTTAACGTCGGATGAAGTACTTTTCCATGTGGCTGGGGAGGACTTAAAAAGAATGTTATTCTGGATTAATTGTGAAGTGTTTATAAAGAATTGGTTAATATTATTTATTGGATACTTATTGTCTTCAAGGACTAGGATACTTCCCTGATACCAGGCACGGAAGTTGTCTCTTGACATGGCTTTTTCCTTAAATGAATTCAGTACCAGAATAAAATTCAGGAAATGTGGATTAGCCCTGGCTCTTTTTTTCAGAAGAAGGTTTGATAAATGAATAATACTCAGCTGCTCTTCTTCTGAGAATGCTCCTGATCGAAAATATACATTAAATTTTTCAAAAGCTGCTATGCTAGTTGCTGTTTTACTTTTTGTCATTATTGAAGTTATTTCTTCAATGTAAACAGCCGGGTCATCAGAGAATACTCTTATAGCTTGGCCAAAAGCGACAAATTTTGCAAATAGAAATAGAATAAATAGTATGGAAATGAATTTTTTCACACGAAATAGAAAGTTACCTCCATTAAGACCAAAATACTACCAGTAAATTAAAATGACAATTTACAATGATATCAACAGTCTCCTCCTGATATCATCTATTAAAACTTCAGAACAGGTATTTTTATTACAAAAACCCTGCCTAGAATTGTTACTATTTCATCATGAAGATTAATATATCTTGAAAATATATTATACCTGGAAAATATATTCCTTCTCACCTCAGCTTCTGAGGGCCCAAATATACTCATTTCTGTCACTAATCTCCCTGATATTCAGTATACTGAATTTAGAACGAAAAGTTATATTATAGGGCTTATAACTTGAACAAATGATATTCTGAAAATTTATCTAAAAGGAAGTAATTATTCCAAGAAAATCTTCTGCATCTAAGGAAGCTCCTCCGATAAGGCCGCCGTCAACATCAGGATTGCTAAATAATTCCCTGGCATTTGATGGTTTACAGCTTCCGCCATATAAGAGAGTTGTATCTTCAGCGATAGAGGCACCATACTTTTCTGAAATTAATACACGGATATAGCGATGCATTTCTTGAGCTTGCTCTGGGCTTGCAGTTACTCCGGTGCCAATCGCCCAAACAGGCTCATAAGCAATTATCACATCTTTAAAATCTTCTTCTGTTAAATTGAATAATCCTTCACTTATCTGTTTTTTAACAGTCTCAAAGTAAACCCCTGCTTCTCTTTCTTCTAAAACTTCTCCACAACAATAGATTGGTTTGAGCATATTTTCAAAAGCAACTTTAACCTTAGCATAAAGTGTTTTGTTATCCTCATTAAAATATTTTCTTCTTTCAGAGTGCCCAAGAATTACATATTCAGCTCCAAGAAGCCGAATCATTTCAGCAGATACTTCGCCTGTATATGCCCCCTGTGGCCATTCTGCACAATTTTGTGCAGCAACAGAAACATAACTCGAATTAACAGTTTTACAGATTTCAGCCAAATGAGTATATGGAGGGGCAATTATAACATCGATGGAGTGATTATCCAGCTTTTCAACAAGTGAATTAATATCGGTGGCTAACTCGATTCCTTCTTTCAGGGTAGTATTCATTTTCCAATTTCCAGCAACAATTCTTTTTCTCATTTTATATAATTTTGATTAAATAATGTTCATCCATCAAAAATATAAAATATATTCAAATGCTTTGAACTGTAGGCAAGGAATAAAAGAAAAATAAATTAGGTTTTCTTTTTAAACAGGATCTTAGAAACTGCTAATAAAAGTAATAAGCTCATGGAAATTCCAATAACTCTCCACAGATCTCTATCTTTCTTAAAACTACTAAGCTTGACTGAAAGCATATTTTGATTTAAGAATTCTGGTTCGGGAATATCTTCCCATGCCCATTTTCCAATTATTACTCCCTCTTTAATTAGAACCAGGCCAGGGTTAGATCTTACGATTGTTTTTAGAGTTGTTTCATCCATGTTATAAAAATCAAAAAACAATTCCATTTCACTTTGGAGCTTATTTAATTCCTTTTCGCCAGAGGCTGTAATGCAATAGAAGGGAATGTCATTCTGAATGCAAAATAGTGCAAGTTCATTTCCTCTTATAATTCCCTCGGTTTTGGCCTTTGAAATATTCTGACTGAGTAATAGAAAAGAATAGTCTGGGTAGGATAATATTATATCTGTATACTCTTCTCCTTCATTGGAATAGATATTGAAATCATGAAGTGGTGGTTTGTATCCCTCTTTAACTAAAATGGAATTCTGATCAATAAATTTCCAACTACTATCCTGCCAGGGGAAATTATCTTCTGTAAATTCCTTTTGAATTCCATCTTTTTCATAGATCAATGTGGTTTTATATTCATCATGTGGTGCATCTTCAGGAATTTTCATTCCTTCAATAATTGAGCTACCCACGTTGTACGGCCTAAAATCAATGATTGGTAGATGTTGTAAACCATACATATTGATTCCAAGAATAAATACGCCGAAAGCTGACAATATAGACCATTCAGTAATTGCATGACTTGAGGGGCGGTAGTTGTTTCGTCCCAGAAATACGATTATTGCAAAAATAATAATGACTAAATTTTTCCAGAAAGTTTGCCAGTTTGTTATTACAATTGCGTCTCCAAAACATCCGCAATCTGTAACGGGATTAGTAAGTGCAAGAATGAGGGTTAAGGGTGTGAAAATTAACATGAAAACCAGGCTTCCCCATGCTCCCCACCTGATTCGAAGCTTAAAGAAAAGAGAAATGCCCACTAAAAATTCCGCCAGGATTAGGATGATGGATAGAGGTAGAGCTGAGCTTTTCAGAAAAGTTAGATTAAATGCAGTGAAATAATCTTGTAGTTTGTATGTAAACCCTAGAGGATCAATACCTTTCACAAAGCCTGAAAAAATAAAAACCATTCCAACAATAATTCGGCTGATGAAAAGTAATGTTTCAGGTATTTTATAGTTTTTGCCCATCCTGATTTGGTTTTAGAGTCTTGTTTATCACTAATCTAAATGTAAAAATTTATATTATAGAATATCTTGGGCTTTTAAAATAGCCAGTATCTTATCAAATATCTTTTCTGGAGGAAGTATCGAGTCTCCTTTTCCAGTACAATCTACAATTTTTAAATTTCCATCTACTGTGGCCTGGCTAAGATATACTTCCCTGACAAATCTCTGAAAATCCAGATCCTTTTCATGAATGTCGATATTACCATTTAAATAATTTCGATCATCGCCTTTCCTCTCTGTTGAGAGTTTTGATGCTGTAAATTGAAAAGGGACATCGAGGAATATATTCAGGTCGGGTTTAGGTATCTTGTAATAAGAATACTCCAGATTAATTATCCAGTCCTTTAGCTCATGCCTTTTATTGTCATCAGCAATTTTTGCACATTGATAGGCAATATTGGAATAGACATACCTGTCAACAATAACATACTGGTTGTTATCTAAATGTTTAGAAATTGTTTCAGATGCATCTTTTCGGTCACCGGCATAAATGAGTGCAACAAGATATGGATTTACTTCATCTAGTTTTCCAAATTCACCCCTTAAAAACCGGGCAATAAGGTCACCAAATACAGGAGAATCAGTTCTTGGAAAATGCAAATAGTAATGTGAAATACCTATTTTGGAGAGATAATCACCTAAATATTTTATTTGTGTAGATTTGCCAGCTCCGTCAAGGCCCTCGATTACAATAAATTTCATATATATAGAAATAATATTTGTCAGGCTTGGGTAGAAAAAGCCTTTTGCTAAATTTGTGTAAAGTTAAATTTTGATTGCGAAAAATGGATTCTAAAGTTAAATTATTTCTGTAAAGTAAGCAAAAGGCTATGTTGAAGGAATCCTATAATAAAAAAGTGAGTAGCATTAACTTAAGAGGACAAATATATTCTTTCGATACACCTAAAATAATGGGAATCCTTAATCTTACACCGGATTCGTTTTTTGATGGAGGAAGGTATAAAGATATTGATGTAATCTTACGACATGTAGAGAGCATGATTGCAGAAGGTGCTGATTTTATTGATATTGGGGCAAGCTCTACCCGACCTGGAGCCCTTCCGGTTTCAGTGGACGAAGAAATAGAGAGGTTGTTTGAACCCGTAAAGCAAATTAGAAATTCTTTTCCTGAAATATTTGTTTCCATTGATACCTATCATTCGAAGGTGGCGCAAAGAATGGTATGGGATTTTGGGGTGGATATAATAAATGATATTTCTGCAGGTAGCCTTGATGAGGCGATGTTTGAAATGATGTCCAATTTGAATGTTCCATATATAATTATGCATATGCAAGGAACTCCAGATGGCATGCAAAAGAATCCATCATATAAGGAATTAGTCAAAGAAGTTATGAGGTATTTGGCTGATAGGATAAATCAACTCAATTTGTTGGGTGTAAATGATATCATCGCTGACCCTGGGTTTGGATTTGGTAAAACACTTAATCAAAACTATGAACTTCTTGCAGATTTAGATGTGTTCTCTTTGTTGGATGTACCATTGTTGGTGGGCTTATCAAGAAAATCAATGATTTATAAGCTTCTTAAAAACACACCGGAAGAATCGTTGAATGGCACTTCTATAGTTCATACCATAGCACTTATTAATGGGGCCAATATCTTAAGAGTTCATGACATTAAGCAGGCAAAGGAAACTATTTCCCTGGTAAGTAAGTTGAGCGAATTCTCAAAACCAGGGATACGTGGCTAATCAGTGTTTTTTTTTTACATTTGCCTTGAAAGATACTTTACAGGGTATACCAATCAATATTTTAGGAAATAGCTAAAATTTTATGTTGCCATTATTTATACATCTAAGAATACTTGATATACTGGATATAATCCTGGTTGCCTTGTTGTTTTCTCAACTCTACAGGCTCATTAGGGGAACTATTGCTATTAATATCTTTGTTGGAATATTTAGTGTTTATCTATTTTGGCTATTGGTTAAAGCATTGGATATGCAGCTTTTAAGCTCTATTCTTGGACAATTTATAGGTGTTGGTGTAATTGCATTAATTATAGTTTTTCAACAAGAGATTAGAAGATTCCTGCTGATACTTGGTGGAAGATATACCACTCGTGGATGGAATTTGTTTGACAAGATTTTTTCAAAAGAAGAGAAGACATGGCAGGAATCTAAAATTGATGACATTGTTTCAGCTTGTAAAAATATGTCGAAGAATAGGGCTGGTGCCTTAATAGTAGTTGCCCGGAAATCAGAATTGAATACCATAATTGAAACGGGTGATATTTTAAATGCGGATATCTCCTCTCGTTTTTTAGAATCAATTTTTTTTGGAAATAACCCTTTACATGATGGTGCAGTTATTATTGTAGATGAAAGAGTAAGAGCTGCCCGTTGTGTCCTCCCTACAACTGAGAATATATACCTGCCCGCAAAATATGGAATGCGACACAGGGCTGCAGTGGGAATGACTGAAAGAACTGATGCAATTGCGGTAGTGGTATCTGAGGAGTCAGGAGAAGTCTCACTTTCTGTAGATGGAGAACTATTGTCAGGACTTAAGCCAGAAGAGCTAAAAGCACGTTTAATTAACGAGCTAAATTGATTATAAAAAGTATATATTATTTAACTTTCTCGATTCTGCCTGTTTGACGCCATCAAAAAAGTTGCTTTTGATTCTTTATTTCTCAATAATCTTTCGATATTCTTTTGATGAGTAAAAAGTAGAAGAATAGCCACAATTAAGGAGAAAACCATCAGGGATGGGGTAGTGGTTTGAAAAACCAGAATTAGAATAAAAGGAAATGAGAATCCAGCCACAATGGAACCCAGAGAAACATATTTCGTAAGTAGCGCAATTATAAGAAAGACTCCCATGCAAACCACCGTGGCCACAGGACTAATTGCCAATATTATCCCAAAAAGTGTTGCTACTCCCTTACCTCCTTTAAAACCAGCATAAATTGGGAATATATGTCCAATCATTGCTGCAGCTCCAAGAAAAAGCTGATACGTAATAAAATCATCGGAATGGGGGATGTAGAAATGAGTTAGATATGCTAGCTGCACCGCTAGCCATCCTTTAAGCATATCAATAATCAAAACGGGTATGCCAGCTTTCCATCCAAGTACACGAATTGTGTTTGTAGCTCCGGCATTTCCACTTCCAAACTCCCTTACATCTATACTATGGAACCGTCTTCCGATCCATACAGAAGTAGGAATGGAGCCAATTAAATACGCAACAATTATTAGAGCAATCCTTAGAAAAACTTGCATGACAAATTCTTTTGAGACTTGCAAAGGTAATGAATTTTTTATAAGTACTTTTTTTAAAGTCTTTCAGATTACTTTTGTCAGAGTTAATCAGTTTAATTAAAGCTTGTTACAAAAAAAGCAGCAACTATTACAGTTGCTGCTTCATAATTTAGCTTATTTGGTGTTATCCATTAATAATATTTGCTTGAGCTGCTGCCAAACGAGCAATAGGTACTCTAAAAGGAGAACAACTTACATAGTTCATTCCAACCATGTGACAAAATTCAATAGAACTAGGTTCACCACCATGTTCACCACAAATACCAACTTTCAGATTTGGATTTGTTTCTCTTCCTTTCGAAGTTCCAATTTCAACAAGTTGGCCAATGCCTTCGCGATCTAACACCTGGAAAGGATCATTTTTTAGAATTCCTTTCTCAACATAAATTGGTAAGAATTTTCCAGCATCATCTCTGGAGTATCCAAATCCCATTTGGGTTAAGTCGTTGGTTCCAAAGGAGAAAAATTCTGCAGAGTCAGCAACTTTATCGGCTGTTAATGCAGCACGAGGGATCTCAATCATAGTTCCTACCATGTAGTCAATCTTATCACCTCTTTCTTCAAATACTTCGTTGGCAACTTTTCTAATGATTGCTTCCTGCATTTTGAATTCTTCAGCTGTTCCAATAAGTGGGACCATGATTTCAGGATAAGTCTTAATTCCTTTAGCTTTCAAGTTAAGAGCGGCTTCGATAATAGCTCTGGCCTGCATTTCTGTAATCTCAGGATAGGTATTACCCAGTCGGCAACCACGATGACCAAGCATAGGATTGAATTCATGCAGTGATTCCACTTTGGCTTTAATCTCATCAACAGTTATTCCCATTTCTTCAGCCATCTCTTTTTGATTTGCTTCTTCATGAGGAACAAATTCATGCAATGGTGGATCCAGAAGTCTAACGGTTACAGGAAGATCATGCATTGCTTCAAAAATCCCTTCAAAATCAGCCCTTTGAATAGGAAGAAGATTTTTCAATGCCTCTCTTCTTCCGGCTTCATCATCTGCCAGGATCATCTCCCTCATGGCAATAATTCGATCACCTTCAAAGAACATGTGTTCTGTACGTGTAAGACCGATTCCTTTTGCACCAAAGTTCCGTGCCACTGTGGAATCATTTGGAGTATCGGCGTTTGTACGTACAGCCATACGAGAGTACTTATCGGCCAATGTCAAGACTTCTTCGAAATTTCCACTTACTTCAGGATCAATCGTTTGAATTTTTCCTTCATAGACTTCGCCGGTTGAACCATTTAATGAGATCCAATCACCTTCTTTGAAAGTTTTACCGTCTGCAATAAGAGTACGTTTTTTATAATCAATCAGAACGCTTCCAGCTCCTGAAACACAACACTTACCCATACCTCTTGCTACAACTGCAGCGTGAGATGTCATACCTCCTCTGGCAGTTAGGATACCATTAGAAACATGCATTCCAGCTAGGTCTTCAGGTGAAGTTTCTTTCCTTACAAGTACAATCTCTTTTCCTTCTTCTGCCCATTTTTCAGCTTCATCAGCAAAAAACACTACCTGGCCAGTGGCAGCACCTGGTGATGCTGGAAGACCCTTTGCTAATACAGTCGCATTCTTAATTGCTTCCAGGTCAAATACTGGATGAAGAAGTTCATCAAGTTTTTCTGGTTCATTTCTTAAAATTGCTGTTTTCTCATCAATTTTACCTTCTCTTAAAAGGTCCATTGAAATCTTAATCATAGCTGCACCAGTGCGCTTTCCATTCCTTGTTTGAAGTAACCAGAGTTTTCCTTCCTGGATGGTAAATTCAAGGTCTTGCATGTCAGCATAATGATCTTCAAGCTTGTTTTGTGTTTCAAAAAGCTCCTGGTACAATGGGGGCATCGCTTCTTCCAGTGAAGGGTAGTTTGCAGCACGATCTGTTTCTGAAACGGTGGCTAATTTGGCCCAACGGAGTGAGCCTTCTTTAGTAATTTGCTGAGGTGTACGAGTACCAGCAACAACGTCTTCTCCCTGTGCATTAATAAGGTATTCACCATTAAAAATATTTTCACCGGTTCCGGCATCTCTAGTAAAAGCAACTCCTGTAGCAGAGCTTTCACCCATATTTCCAAATACCATAGCTTGAACATTCACTGCTGTTCCCCACTCACCAGGTATTTTGTTGAGCATACGGTAATATTTTGCCCTATCGTTATTCCAGCTATCGAAAACTGCCATTACTGAACCCCAAAGCTGTTCCCATGGATTTACTGGAAAATCATGACCTGTTTTTTCTTTTACAGCTTTCTTAAACCTCCGAACCATCTCTTTGAGGTCATCAACTGTAAGGTCCGTATCATTCTCAACACCTTTTTCTTCTTTTAATTCCTCAATAATTTCTTCGAAAGGATCAATATCTTCTTTTGAAGTTGGCTTCATACCTAAAACGACATCACCAAACATCTGTACAAATCTACGGTAAGAGTCCCAGACAAATCTTTCGTTTCCGGTTTTAGCTATAAGTCCAGCAACAGCTTCGTCGTTCATTCCTAAATTCAGCACGGTATCCATCATTCCTGGCATAGAAGCACGTGCACCAGAGCGGACAGAAAGAAGAAGAGGATTCTCTTTACTGCTAAAACTCATTCCCATAATACTTTCAACTTCCTTTACGGCCTTTTCAACCTCAGGCTTTAATAGTTCTACAACTTGCTCTCTACCTAATTCATTGTACTCTGTACATACTTCGGTTGTAATTGTAAAACCAGGAGGTACTGGTACACCAATTAGGTTCATTTCTGCAAGGTTAGCACCCTTGCCCCCCAATAGGTTTTTCATTCCTGCATTACCTTCTGCTTTTTTATCTCCAAATGCGTAAACTCTTTTTACTTCTGACATGATTATTACTTTATTTTGTTTTAAGTGAATTCAAAAATGACCACAAAAGTAGTAATTAATTTCTTATTTGTGAAAAGTAGTAATATACAGTTGTGAAAATAATAACAGATCTGGTTGAATGAAAATCCAAATATAGGCTAATATACAGATATTCAGAAGTTAAGGATTGTGGTATATTGCTTTTGATGTTAGAATTAAAATCTACAGCTACAATGCATATTATATTCCCATTGAAGTTGATTAAACTCAAAATGCCGGTATAATATAGACCGATCTATAAAGAATAAATTTGCTAGGCGGGAGGTATTTCCTAATTTTTAAAAAGGGAGAAAAGATATAAATGATTTGACAATCTCTTAATTCTGATTAAACCTCTCCTTTATACTCATAACCAATATTTTCAACACCGGATTTAACCTGATTGAGATTAATACCCTCTCCTGAAATTATTACTTTCCCACTGGATAGGTCTATTTGAACGGCCTCAACTCCATCCATAGATTTGATTTCATTCTCTACATTCGCTTTACAATGATTGCAGGTCATTCCCTGTACCAATATACTCTTTGTGGTCATCGATTCAAGATTTAAATTGCCGGGTAAACTAGTTTTATTCATTTTTTTTTGCTCCAGAAATTTTTGGATATATCCATTAATTATTAAAAGTACCAATAGTACACTGGAACTTATATTAAGCCAATAGGGAAGCATCTCATGTTGATGTGGTGACCCACTTAAAGGACTTAGCTCAAACCATGAAGATGGAAGCAACCAGTCGACTAAAGTGCCAAAAATCAAAGCTCCACCAATAATTGAAATTAGATATGAAAACAAGGTTTTTCTCCCAAGCACTTTGCCTATCATTGTGATAGTTGCTGCATTCGTGGCGGGTCCTGCCATTAGAAATACTAGAGCGGCACCCGGACTAAGGCCTTTTAGAATGAGCACTGCAGCGATAGGAACAGAGGCCGTTGCACAAACATATATTGGGATGGCAGCAATAAGAATTATGATTTTACCTAAAAAGTCATTTCCATGATATGCTGCAAAAAAATCCGGAGGAACAATCACAGAAACTATTGCTGCCAGAACAAGTCCAATGATTAGCCAGTTTGATATATCCTGAAGGAACTCTACAAAAGCATACCGAAACATCTCATGAATTTTCTGTCTGAAAGTTAATTTTTCAATTTTCTCAATAGGAATGCTGACTTCTTCTTCATTCTCATTTTTCGTAACAGCATTTGTGAAAAATCCGCCAAACACCCCGGATATAAAAGCGATTACAGGCCTGATTAATGCAAATGGGAGTCCAAGTAATGAATAGGTTACGAGGATTGAATCTACACCTGTTTGTGGTGTTGATATTAGGAATGAAACGGTGGATCCTTTCGAAGCCCCATGTTTAAAGAAAGAAATGCCAGTTGGTATAACTCCACAAGAACAGAGCGGAAGAGGTACACCAAGCAAAGAAGCATTTATTACTGAGGTTTTGTTTCCCTTGCCCAAATATTTGGTGACTTTTTGCTTTGGGAAAAATACATGCAACAAACCTGCAAAGAAGAATCCAAGTATCAGGTAGGGAGACATTTCATTAAAAATATCAAATAAATCAGTAAAAAATTGCTTTACATAATCCATCACCATTTCATTAACCCTCATATTTGTTGATTACAAATTTACCAAATATTAAACGATTCAAATTTGGATGCTACAATTTATAAGTAATTTAGAATTACAATGTAACTTAAAGTTGAGAAGGAATATCCTAAGATCTCGGGTGAAAATCAATAATTGCACTTCTCAGGTAATCCCGGTCAAGGTGAGTATAAATTTCTGTGGTAATTATCGATTCATGGCCTAGCATTTCCTGGACAGCCCTGAGGTCAGCGCCTCCATCTATTAAATGAGTAGCAAATGAATGTCGGAATGTATGCGGACTAATCTTCTTTTTTAAACCAGCCCTCTCCACAAGATTTTTTACAATGTTAAAGATCATTATTCGAGATAGCTTCCGTCCGTTCCTGGTAAGGAAAACAACGTTCTCATCAGCCCTTTCAACTTTAGGAAGTTTTGCCCTGTCCTCAAAATAGTAGTTTATTTCTTTTATGGCTTTGCCACCGATAGGAACCAATCTCTCTTTATTTCCTTTTCCTGATACTTTTATATATCCTGATGAAAAGAAAATATTTGATATTTTCAAGTTCACCAATTCAGATACTCTTAGGCCACATCCATATAAGGTTTCGAGAATCGCCTTGTTTCTTTGGCCTTCAGGTTTGCTCAGGTCAATCGAGTCAATAAGTAAATCTATTTCTTCAAGAGAAAGTGTATCAGGTAATTTTCTACCAATTTTTGGAGCTTCCAGCAATGAAGTGGGATCTTTTTGAATAAATTCTTCTAACAGTAAATACTTAAAAAAAGATTTTATACCAGATATAATTCTGGCTTGTGACCGGGCACTTACACCCAACTTATTGATCCAATGAATAAAGTCACGTAAATTGTTATAATTAATTTCATCAGGAGCAATCTCTACTTGGTGCAATTCAAGGTATTGAATGAGCTTATTTACATCTCGCAAATAGGCATCTACAGAATTTACTGACAGGGACTTTTCAATACTCAAAAATGCTTTAAAACTTTTTACGTATATCTCCCAGTTATTATTCATGTTATATAACAAATAGATTCTTGATTAGAAATTGTAAGAAATCACATAAATTTGTTTATTAATCAATGATAGTTTAATGCCATGAAAATACAAATAATTAATGGACCAAACTTAAATTTGCTTGGAACCAGGGAACCACAGAAATACGGGTCAGTTACTTTTGAAGAATACCTGCCGGTGCTTAAGGAACATTATGGTGAAATCTCTATTGAATATTTTCAATCGAACATAGAAGGCATGATTATTGATAAACTGCAGGAAATTGGATTTTCTTATGATGGCATTGTAATAAATGCCGGTGGTTATACCCATACTTCTATTTCTATAGCTGATACTTTAAGATCTGTAAATGCTCCTGCGGTAGAAGTACACATTAGCAATATTTTAGCCCGTGAAGAATATCGCCACATTTCTTTTATAGCGAATGCCTGCCAGGGCAGTATTATGGGCTTTGGATTAGATTCATATCGACTGGCAATTGAAGCATTACGTGTGATTCATTCAAACAAATCTAAAGTTAAGAAATAGGGCATTCAGAAATACTAAATTTAGATCATTATTAAAGAGCCCCTGCTCTTTCTATTATCATTATTAAAGATACTCCCATTGCTGCCCCTGAAAGAATAAGAATCCAATCCCTTCTCTTTACGTGCAAAAAATTGACAAGAATCCATGTAATTAACATTATTGCTGCAACAATAATTATTTGACCAATTTCAATTCCAACATTAAAAGAAAACAGCGGACCTATAAGATTATCTTCTTGACCCAGAAGGCTTCTGAGGTAGTTGGAAAAGCCCAGTCCATGAATCAATCCAAAAAACATTGCAGCAAAATATTTAAAAATATGTCGTTTATGTAAAACTTTGCCCGATTTTTGTAGGACATTGGAAAGGGCTGTAATAAAAATAGTGACCGGAATCAGAAATTCTATCAAATTGGTTGATACATGGATCAGATTTAACGTTGCCAGAGCGAGGGTAAGTGAATGACCAATTGTAAAGGCAGTTATTAGCACAAGCACGTCTTTCCATTGTGAAAAAGTGTAGACAGCACAAAGGGTTACAATGAAAAGAATATGATCATAAGCATTAAGATCAACAATATGATGTATCCCTAATGTAAGATATAGTTGAAAAATGCTCATAAGTGATTTTCAGCAAAGGAATAAAAAAAAGATTAATTTTAACTATTGGAGTTAACGAGAATTAGGTGTACACATTGCATTTTTATATAGTTTTATTTTTCATGCCTTTTTTACATCCTGTGCACGTATCTGTTACAAGCATAGAATATGTTGAAGAAAGAAAATCATTTGATGTTTCATTCAAGTTGTTTTGGGATGATTTTGAAGCTATAATTGCGAGAAAATATGGTGTATTGTTAAATCTAGGAAAGGATGATGAAAAGGAGAATAAACATATCTATTTTACACGTTATATTGAGGATAGCTTTTCTTTTCAGGTGGATGGGGTAGACTTACAACCCAAATACAATATGGACACAATTAACGAGGCGTCCATATGGTTGTATTATTCTTATCCAGGCAATGAGGGTGATGGTAAGATTGAAATCGAAAACAGGCTGATGTTAGATATGTTTACCGATCAAACAAACCTGCTAATGATTAAGGTTCATGATATCGAAAAGGGATACACTATGAAACAAAAGAAGGAAAAAATTGTCATTGATATTAGCAATGATTAATTTCGCAATACTTTTACAATATATTTCGTTTAGTTAATTCATGAGAATTAGAAAGACACTATTAATATTAATTTTATGCTTGACTGTTTTTAGTCAGGGGACTTTTGGCACACATAACCGTGCGGGAGAAATAACCTATAAACAGTTATCAGACCTGACTTTTGAAATTACAATATGGACTTACACTTTTACTTTAAGTGCAGCCGATAGAGATCAATTGCCAGTGGACTGGGGAGATGGAACTATTTCTATTGCACCCAGGGTTGAAAAAATTTCTCTCCCAAATTTCTATCGTAGAAATAAATATGTTATTACACATACTTTCCCAGGACCTGGAGTTTACAGGTTAACTGTACAGGATCCAAACCGGAATTGGGGTATTTTAAATATTCCCAATTCGGTTAATGTTGTATTTTCAATACAAACAACCTTAATGATCAATTCAGCGCTTGGATATAACAATACACCTATACTTTTGAATCCCCCCTATGATAAAGCCGCCCGTGGAAGGCTTTTTATCCATAATCCTGCTGCATATGATGAAGATGGCGATAGCCTGGCTTATAGTTTTACCATTTGCACACGTGATGACGGAATCCCAATAGAGAACTATACCTTTCCACCTTATACTGATACTTTGTATGTTGATCCATTGGCAGGTGATTTGGTATGGAATAGTCCTGTCGATACCGGATTATACAATATGGCTATGAACATTGAGGAATTCAGACAGGGAGTGAAGATTGGAAATATGGTTAGAGATATGCAGATAGAAGTCTACGAGACGGATAATAATCCTCCAGTTACTCAACCATTGCAAGATTTTTGTGTGATTGCAGGGCAAACAATAAATTATAACATATCCAGTACAGACTCGGAGGGTGATTCCATCAGGCAATGGTCAACAGGTGGTGCTTTCGTAGTAGATTCAAGTCCAGCAACCTTTAATACTATCTCTTCAGAGCCTGGATCAGTGACTTCTGTATTTCAATGGAATACAAATTGTACTCATGTGCGGCAACAACCTTACTCAACCATAATCAAGGCCGAGGATAATAATCCTGACCTATCCCTGGTAGATATCAGTACTTTTAATATCAGAGTATTGGGGCCACCGCCTGAGAATTTGATTCCTTCCCCTTCAAGCAATTCAATTAAACTCGTTTGGGAGCCGGGGAGCTGCCAGAGTGTAGAGAAATACAGGGTATACCGTCGTATTGGTTATTATGGCCATATTCCGGATTCCTGTGAGAATGGAGTTCCTCCAGAAACTGGTTATGTTGAAATTGGTGAAACTACCGGCCCAAATGATACTAATTTTATTGATAATAACAATGGTACCGGTTTGCTTCAGGGAACTGATTACTGTTATATGGTTGTTGGTATTTATTCTGATGGAAGCGAAAGTATTGCTTCAAATGAAGTATGTACTGGTGCTATCTTTTGAAGTTGTGATATAAGTCGGTTTTTCAGATAAAACCAAAGAATCTTTAAACAGTTCGTTAATCTCATAT
>RCNC010001198.1_pt1 | contig 17754 bp, 14 predicted proteins | sample 2041301 | NCBI WGS metagenome assembly RCNC01 (sample SAMN09708231, study PRJNA481090) | Marine sediment metagenome, whole genome shotgun sequencing project. | biome: marine sediment; feature: ocean; material: sediment; isolation source: Sewage treatment plant 13A marine sediment (STP13A) ... | reverse complement strand
TGCATCGATTTCCTCCAGGATATGCCGCAGTGATCAGTCGGGGACCACGCAGATACGGACCCAGTCTTCGGAGACCAGCGAACAGTCGTCGAGCCAGTTCGGCTCGGCCGTGTCGTCGGCCACCTGGCCCGTCCAGTAACAGGTGACCCAGCAGAGCGACAGGTCGTTCATCCACGGACAGGGGTCCACGTGCCCTGACTGGCCGTTCTCCCAGCCCGGTGCCCAGGCCGTGCAGCAGATGCTGCAGGCATAGCCAAAGACGTCGGGGTGGTCATCGCCCGCTTGTTCAGGGGCTTGAGATGCTTCATCGTTTCTCTCTCCTTGTTCAGCCCAAAGGGACGATTTTTACGGCACCCAGGAGGGGGCACTGGTCATGACATACACCGTGTCGGTGCGCCCAAGACGTCGCCCTCGCCGGTAAAATTACGCGCCACGTAAAGCCCGGTGCTCGTATCGATGCTACCCACCCGATCGACGTCGATCGGGCTGCCCTGATAGTCGACAAAGTTGGCCAGCGACCAGATCGCGGACACTGTGCCCTGGAAAACGTCGTCGCCGCCGCCATCCTCATTGATGTTGTTGGGGCCATTATCCCAGCCGTTGGCGAGAAACTCTTCGGTGGGCTCATAGAGGCCGCCCACGTAGGACTGGTTGCCGATGATCCGGGCACAGCCCGGGTCGGGGGTGATGAGGATGTAGTCGATGGCCCGGCTGCCGTCCAGCACCTGGAAGCCGCCGATCCTGGCGTGGTCGATGAGGTCCACGCCCAGGTTGTACACACCAAAGGGTTCGAAATCGACAACTACGTCGTAGCGGCCGGTTTCCGAGGCCCCGCCCCAGCCCAGGACGTAGTTGTCCGCCGAGGTTTCGCCCTGCAGCATCACCGTCTCGAAGCCGCCGCTGCAATCCTTGAGGCCGGCGCTGTCAGTCCAGCTGTCCAGCAGAGTCCGGTGGTGGGTGATGTAGACCCGCGCCGTGGCTCCGGCGATGTCGCTGCCGGCAACCGTGGGGGGGATGGCGAGCCAGATGTCGGCACCCTGGTTGTAGGCATCCACCGGGTAGACCCGCTCGGGGATACCCGGATCGGGGCTGACCGGCTGCTGCGTGGTCAGCTGAACCGCCAGATGCGTGGTGTTCGACGGCAGGGGCGTCCCCTCCCGGGCAACACCCTGCCAGGCTCCCAGCGGTGACCACGCCAGCAAAACGATGCCGACGATGGCGACCAACCGGAGTGACCGATAATTTCCCATGGCTGGTTCTCCTTTGGTATGGAGTTAGTAAAATATGAGCGCAGATCAGGAGAATGGGGTAAACCGGGGTTCTCAAGGCCGGGGCCCCGGGGGCCGGGAAATGAAGCCATTAAAGAAACTCGGGTTCATTCCTTAAAACGCGCAAAAAACACAACAACTTGTTGATTTTATAAAGCAATTGTTGTGCCAGCGCAAGCAGCGTTTCCAGGGGGGGAGCCGGGATATGTGATTTATAAGATTCTAAAGGGTTAACTGTGTTAATAAATGGAAAAGAAATGGAATCCCAGGGGCCATGAGAATATCTTTTCCCACTGTCGGCACTTCATTGCCTACGGAGTTGGTCGGATTTGCGTTCCACCAGCGTGTCGTAACAGTTCAATCCCGTTTCGAGCCTCTCCGCCCCTTGCAGTGGCCCAGTTCGGCGGTGGCACGGGCCATCAGCTTACGAAACTCGGGGATCCGGCCGCCGCGGAGGGCGTCCAGGGCCAGTTCGAGGATGCCGGCCTGGTCATCCAGACCGGCCGCCTGGAGTTCGCCGCGGATCACCCCCAGCTTCTCCACGATCAGGTCGAGATCCCCCACCTTGATACTGTTCAACGCCACGATGATCTTCTGTACGTCAGACATTCTGCTGGTCACTCTCCAGATGCAGGCCGCAGGGGTCCTGCGATTTTATTTCTCGAGAAAGAGGCGTCCCATGGCCAGTGCGTCCAGTTCCGTTCCCCTGAACATCCGGACCGCATCCAAAGGTGATTCCACCATAGGTTCGCCGGCCCGGTTCATCGACGTATTGAGCACCAGCGGGACCCCGCTCAACTCCCCGAACCGCTCGATCAGGCGGTGGTAGAGCGGGTCAACCTTCCGGCTCACGGTCTGCACCCTGGCCGTGCCGTCCACATGGGTCACCGCCGGGATCACCGACCGCTGCTCCGGACGCACCGGCGCCACCAGCAGCATATAGGGGCTGGGCCGGTCCAGCTGGAAGAACTCGCCCTGTCGCTCCTCGATCACACTGGGGGCATAGGGCCGGAAGGGTTCGCGAAACTTGATCTTCGCATTCAGCGCCTCCACCGACTCCTGCCGGCGCGGGTCGGCGAGCAGGCTGCGGTGGCCCAGCGCCCGGGGACCGATCTCACTCCCGCCCTGGAACCAGCCCACCACCTTCCCCGCCTCCAGCGCTCCGGCAGCCCACTCCACGAGTTCCTCTTCACTGCCCGCCTTTTTGGGCAGCAGCCCCATACCGGCGGCCGCCTGACGGTACTGGTCCTCGTCATATTCAATACCGAGGAATGGTGAAGCCAGCGGCCGCGGCTGCCAGGGCCGGTCCAGCAGTTGGTACTGCCCGAAATACGCACAGCCCAGGGCGTTGCCGTCGTCGGTGCCGGCGGGAAAGATGAACACTTCTTCGAAGGGCGTCTCCTCGACGATCCGAGCATTGGCCACCGAGTTGAGAGCCGCCCCGCCGGAGATACAGAGCCGGGGCAGGCCGGTGATGCGATGCAGTTCACGGACGATCCCGATCATCGCCGCGGTGAACTCCTCCTGCACCCGGGTGGCCAGATCGCGGTGCAGGTCGGTGAGCGGGTCGCCATGCTCCCGGATGGCGATGTCGAGGATCATCCGCCCCGAACGCTGGTCCCGGTTGAAGGAGATCAGTTTCTGTGCCTCCAGCCAGTCCAGCACTCCGGAGAAGTCCATCATCAGGGGTGAACCGTCCGTCTTCCCCCGGTTGGGAAAGGTGACAAAGGACGGCCAGTCGTCACGCGCCTTCCCGTGGGCGGCCAGCCCCATGGTCTTGCCCGCATCGTCCAGAGCCATCAGCCGCTGTTCGCCCTGGTCGGGGGCAACGAAACCAAGAATCTGGGTTACCAGCCGGTACATGCCGGTGAGGCAGAGGAACTGCGCCCGCTGGTTGGTCTGGAAGTTGCGGAAGACCGGTTCGATGGCCGGGCCCCGGGCGCGGAACCCGGTCTCGCACTCCACCCCGGCCCGGGTGGCACTGCCAAAGGCGTCGGCCACCAGCACCGCCGCCTCGTCGAACCCCGAGGTGTGGAAGACCGTGGTCGCGTGGGCCAGGTGGTGGGAGGGGTGCGGCAGCGCGCGGATACGCTGCTTGTCCTTCATCGGGATCATCCGCTGCAGAAAGGGGAGGTCAACCGGGGTCAGGGCGTGGTCGATGACCAGCAGGTCGAGGTCGTCGATGCCGATGCCGGCAGCATCGAGGCAGTAGCCGATGGCGAAGTTGGGCATGGTCCGGCCGCCCTTGCGACCCTGGACATAGAGGCACCCTTCGGACCGCTTGATCCGGTCCAGACGCTCCTCGGCCACCGCGGTGACGATCTCGCCGTCGTGCAGCAGGCAGGCCGAGCGATCGTGGCTGAAATTGACCCCGAGCACATACCCGCCGGACTTCGCTTCCATCGTCTCTCCTCTCACCAGTCGATCACCACTCTGTATTCCAGCACCGTTGAAGACCCGGCCGCCACCGGCACCTCGAACCCCAGTGTCGTCGCATCCACCCGGATGTGGGCCTGGCTGGCGCCGCGGAGCTCCCACTGGCCCTGCACCGGTTCGCGCACCAGCACCTCCACATCGCGGGCGCTACCGTTGCGCAGGGTGATCCGCCAAGCCGTCTCCACGTCCCAGCGAACGTTGCTCAGCTTGCGGTAGTCGGTCTGCACCCGTTCGGCGGTGACATCAAAACTGTTGCCCACACCGATCACCACCTCGGTTCCCCGCGCCGAGTGACCGAAGTGGTTCTCACCGAGGAACAGTTGAGCACCGGAGGAGTCCTCCTTGAACACCTGCCAGACCCCGGCGGGCAACGGCCGTCCCAGTCCGTTTTCCTCGCTGTTCTGGAGCCGCAGTACCACCGCCACCGACTCCCGCTGGACCTCTCCGTAACGGCTCCGCGAGTGGGAGGGGTTGCCGCGCAATACCAGCTGCCGCTCCACCTGCACCCCGTCCGCCTCGGCAAAGGCGACCCGGGTGGCCCGGTTGTCCAGCAGATCGGCCGCCCGCTCCAGAGTGTAGAGATGATACCCCGAGAGCGCCTCCTCACTGAAACCAACCCCCGCTTCCGCAGCCGAATCCATCATCGCGCCCGGGGCCCTCATCATCTTCTCCCGGGAGTCGTACCGGGCCGCGGGGGCGATGCGGTTCACGTCACCGGCCACCAGACGGAGGACGGCACCCGGAAAGTCGGCACCGCTGCGGTTCTCCACCGACACCCAACCGGCAAGATCAGCCGCATCCTCGTCACGGTGGAGTGCCAGCCGGTATCCGGCGGTCCAGCCCAGCCCCCCGGTGAGGTAACGGGCCTCCAGCTGTGCCACGCCGGCTTTCCCGCTCACCGCCAGCCAGCCCAGGGCCGGGCGAAGCAACAGGCCCGGCGGCAGTTCCGGCAGTTCCACCCGGCCCGGATGCCCCACCATGACCGCCCCGTCCACCTCCAGGGTGGGACCGGACGTGCTGAGCAGCCGCGCCCTGGTCCGCTTTTCCCGCAGTTCCCGGTCCTCCTGCACCAGGGTGATCTCCCGGCCGATAAAAAGCTCCATCAGGCGGGCCGGGCTGACCAGGTCCTCGTCGTAAAACTGCTCCAGTACGGTCAACGCTGCTCCGCCTCCCGACTGGACCAGGGCCACCGAGTCCGGGTCCAGTTGTTGCGGCACGTCATCCCAGCGCAATTGGACCGGCCCCACGGGTAGATCCACCCGGCGCAGGTCGCTCACCAGGCCGAAGCCCTGGTTGTAGACGGTGAGGGCCAGTTGCTCCCGCTGTTGATCGGTGGCCGTCACCTGTTGCGGATCGTCGGCCGGCCACCCCACCACAGGACCGGCAGCCAATACCGCACAGCAGACCAGCGCAACGGTCAGAAAACGGCTGCGAACCAACTTTTCAGTATTCATCAAGGGTCCCTCCTCCGGGCTTGATTCTCCAAAATCATGAAGGAACTTCAATTTTTTGGATTATGTGTGTCATTCGGACCAATGGACAGTCCCTTAGAAAACCACACAATTTAAACGGATTAGGCCGAGCGACGCAAGGGGGTTGCCTGTGGCAGGATTATTGCTTATATTTCGGGCGGGCTTACCGTGGTTTCGTCGGCCGCTCATTTCGCGAATGGCGGCATTCCGAACCGTTTTTTAGGGAGACGGGTAAGGAAACTTCGATCCCGGCGGCGGGTCCAGGATTACCAAACCTTCTGATTAGATATTCGGGGAGGGCAACCTCCCCACTTTTTTTGCCTGCCCCACCGGTTGATCCCCTTTCCCCCAAGCCCCTATAATCGTGTGCCGCCGTCGGGCGGCAACCAGTTGCAAACAACAGCCGGGGATGACCCAGATGAAAATCACCCTGATCGCACCATATCTCGATATCACCGCCCTCTCCATCCGCAGCATCTCCGCCTCGCTGCGGGAGGGGGGGCACCAGGTCCGCCTGATCTTTCTCCCCGACCTGGCCGCGGTGATGGAGCACGGCGTGGATTTCACCGGCACCTACAGCCAGCGGGTGGTGGACCGGGTGGCCGACCTGTGCGGCGACAGCCGGCTGGTGGGCTACTCGCTGATGACCAACTACTTCCCCAAGATCTCGGCGCTGACCCGCGCGGTGCGGGATAAAACCGGTGTACCCGCGGTCTGGGGCGGGGTGCACCCCACCATCGCCCCCGGCGAGTGTGCCGGGGTGGCCGACTTCGTCTGTGTGGGGGAAGGCGAGGGAGCGATTTGCGAGCTGGCCGATACCCTCGACAGTGACGGGAATCCCGCCGGGCTGGCAAACATCGCTTCCACCAGCAACGGCAGCCTGGTGAGCAACCCGCCCCGTCCCCTGATCCAGGACCTGGACACCCTGCCCTTCCCCGACTACCACCTGAAAGACCAGTACGTGCTGGTGGGCGACAGCGTGGTGCCACTGAGCGAGGAGCTGCTGACCGAGATGTCCCGGGGCCGGGTCAACTTCATCGGCCCGGACCACGTGGTCTACGAAACCATGTGGACCCGCGGATGCCCCTACCACTGCTCCTTCTGCATCAACAATGCGCTGCTGGAACTCTATTCGAAACAGAAATCGGTACGCCGTCGCAGCGTGGGCCACCTGATGGCCGAGCTGGAGTGGATGCACCAGAGGTTCCCGCAGTTCAACCGGATCAATTTCGCCGACGACTGTTTCATCTACGGCTCGGCTGAAGAGATCGCCGAGTTCAGCCGTCGCTACCGTGAATCGGTGAATTTCCCCTTCTTCTGCCTGCTCAGCGTCCAGTCGGTGAAGGAAGAAAAGCTGAAGCTGCTGGTGGATGCGGGATTGCGGCGAGTGGAAGTGGGTATCCAGTCGGCAGCCGGCTCCACCAACGAACTCTACCGGCGGAAATACTTCTCCGCCGACAAGCTGGTGACCTGCGCGGAGATCATCCGCCGGCACCTCCCCGAGGACGTCATCCCGGCCTACGATGTGATCCTGGAGAATCCCTACGAGGAAGCGCCGGCCGTGCTGGAAACCCTCCGCGCCGTGCTGCGCATGCCCCGTCCCTTTGTGCTCCAGCTCTTTTCACTGACCTTCTTCCCGGGCACCGAACTCTATCGCAGGGCGCTGGCTGACGGCGTCATCGGCGGCGGTGAGGACTCCTACCACAAGGAGGACCACCACCGCTGCCTGAGCTGGCTCAACATGCTCTTCCTGATGGTCAACCAGGGTGTTCCCAGGCCGATCATCGCCCTGCTGGCCTGGAAGCCCCTGGTGCTGCTGATGGAGTCCCGGCCCTTCCGCCGCATCTTCGCCCTGGGCAACCGGCCCTACTGGGCCTACAAGGCCCGGCGGGACAACAAATCGAGCCACCAGCGCTTCGGCCCCCTCCTCGACAAATACAAAGACCGGTGACAGCCACCTATTTCCCCCCCGCCATTTCAAGGAATTTCCGGCAAAAATGTCTAGTGACAGCCACCTGTTTCCAAGGGCCGCAACCCGGTGCCGTTGACCAGGGACAGTCACCCATGATTTTGCGCAACTTTTTACTGTTTCTATTGCGGTTTAAATGGTGACTGTCACCTCTTGTGACGGTCGCCGTTGCTACGACATGGCGGCCAGGGCGGTCATGGCAGTGAGGAAGAGTGCGTCTTCGCCGGCGGGCTGGACGGGCAGGATGTTCACCGCTTTCTCCAGGCCGGCGAGAAACGGGGCCGAGGTCGTGGCGCCACCGGCAAGCCGGGCCAGCTGGACGGAGAGACGGGCCGACTGCAGGTCGGGAAAAACCAGCACGGCAGCCGTGCCCCGGGTCCGGGAGTGGGGGTGCAGGGCCTCCACCCGGGCGGGGTCGAGGGCCGTGGCCGGCAGCATCTCACCATCGGTCTCCAGGTCCGGGCGCCGGGTCTTCAGCATCTCCGCCGCTTGCCGGACCCGCACCCCATGGGGCCCGGGAAGACTGCCGTAATCCGATGCCGAGAGCAGAGCCACCCGGGGTTCCACACCCAGGGCCGGAGCAGCGCCGGCGGCCAGCAGAGCGATCCGCACCAGGTGTTCGGAATCCGGGTGGGGGTGCAATACCGTGTCGGCGGCCAGCAGCAGACGGCCGTTGCCGGAGATCAGGGTCAACCCACAGGCGCGCTCCGCCGCCCCCCGGGTGCCGATCACCCGCAGGATGGCCCGCAGGGTAGCCGGTATCTCGACCCCCGCCCCGCAGACCACCCCGTCAGCCCGCCCGGTGCGCAGAGCCATCAACGAATAGCCCAAGGGGTCGGCCACCAACCGCGCCGCCGCGGGAGGGGTGAGCCCCTTGCGACGTCGCATCTCCAGCAGGCGGGTGGCAAAAACCGGCAGGTCCTCCGATGCCCCCGGATCGGAGATCTCCACCTCTCCCAGATCCACACCGCGCTCGTCGGCCAGACCCCGGATCCGTTCCGTCCGGCCCACCAGCACCGGGCGGACGGGCAGTTCCGACAGCACCCCGGGCAGGGCGTCCAGTAGGGCCGAATCCGCCCCATCGGCAAACCAGATGGAGGGCCGGGCGCCGCGGCAAGCGCTGCGGGCAGCATCCACGGCGCACCGGGTCAACAGGTTGGGCATAGCTTCACCTCGATCACTGGTAGAGCAGGAATGGCCGGCGGAGTTCACGGAAGGAGTCCTCACTCGCCTGCCAGCCGTCGGCCAGGTCGCGCCAGCCTCCCCCGTCCCCCAGGTGCCGCCGCAGCTCCGGCGACCCGTAGAGGATGTCGATGGGCATCTTCACGGTCTCGTATTCGTAGGGCGGCTCCCGCCAGCCCAGCCGGTCGGCGCGCTGGTCCCTGATGGCGGCCAGCAGGGCCACCGCGGCGGCCACCGGCCGGAACGCGCGGGGATCGGTGACGTGCAGCTCCACGCCGCCGCACATCTGGCCGGCCCATTTCTGGAATGTGGGTTCGAAGCTGGCCGGCCTGAAGATCACACCCTCCAGCCCCTGCTCAGCCAGTGCTCCGGCCAGCTTTGCCGGGTCCAGCAGCGGGGCCCCCACCAGGTGGAAGGGCCGTGTGGTGCCCCGCCCCTCGGAGAGGGTGGTGCCCTCCACCAGCACCGTGCCCGGATAGACCAGGGCGGTGTCCCAGACGGGCATGTTCGGTGAAGGCATCACCCAGGGCAGGCCGGTGTCGGGGAACAGCATCTCCCGCCGCCAGCCCTCGGCGGCGATGACGTCCAGGGCGCAGCCGATCCCGAAGTGGTCGTTGTAGAGCCGGGCCAGCTCACCGATGGTCAGGCCGTGGCGCAGCGGCACCGGGCAAAGGCCGACAAAGGAGACGTATTCGGGGTCGAGCATCGGCCCCTCCACCACCTCGCCGCCCACCGGGTTCGGGCGGTCCAGCACCACCACCCGGGTACCGGTCTCCCGGCAGGCCTGCATGGCCAGGGCCAGGGTGCTCTGAAAGGTGTAAACCCGGGTACCCACATCCTGCAGGTCCACCACCAGAACGTCGAGACCGGCCAGCATCTCCGGGGTGGGTTTGCGGTGCGCCCCGTAGAGGCTGTAGACGGTGAGTCCGCAGGAGGGATCGATGTAATCGTCCGACTCCACCATGTTGTCCTGCTTCTCACCCCGCGCCCCGTGCTGCGGGCCGAACAGGGCGCGGAGGTCCAACCCGCGATCGGCGATGAATAATGAAACGGCGTCGTTCAACCGGCGGTCCACCGACGCCTGGTTGGACAGCAGGCCGAGGGCCTTGCCCTCCAGGGACGACAGCAATCCCGCATCGCCAAACAGGCTTTCCAGCCCGCTCACCACCCGCGGAGCCCCGTTCTTCCTGTCCACGCCCGGGATGTTCAGTTCCATGATCTCCTCCGGCTGTTCCGACGTAATCGAATCTCCGATGAAACAATTGCCCACCGCAGTCTCGTAATATTACAATGTCAGCCTTGCTCCCGGCTAGCACCGGGTCCATATATCACTGTCTGCTTCTTCAACGGCCTTTATGCCGGTGCCGCCGGTGGCGGCACAGATGAAAGGAATACTATCGATGAGCAAGGGAATGATCGGATGCGGTGTGGTGCTGCTTGTCCTGCTGGTGATCCTCGGCGCCGCCTTCATGTGGTTCGTCGGCGTGCGCAATGGCCTGGTGGAATCCGAAGAGTCGGTAAAGGCCCAGTGGTCGCAGGTGGAAAACGTCTACCAGCGCCGCCTCGACCTGATTCCCAACCTGGTAGCGACGGTGAAGGGCTACGCCGAACACGAGCAGGAGACCTTCACCGAGGTCACCGAAGCGCGCTCCAAGGCCTCATCGATCCAGGTGGACCCGGAAAAGCTGATGGGCAACCCCGCCGCGCTGGCCCAGTTCCAGTCGGCGCAGGACGGCCTTGGCGCAGCGCTTGGCCGTCTGATGGTGGTGGTGGAAAAATACCCAGACCTGAAAGCCAACCAGAACTTCCTCGACCTGCAGGTGCAGCTGGAAGGAACGGAGAACCGCATCACCCAGGAACGCCGCCGGTTCAATGAACAGGCCCAGTCCTACAACACAACCATCCGCAAGTTCCCGGCTTCGGTGGTGGCCTCCATGTCCGGTTTCAGTCAGATCGCCTATTTCGAAGCGGCGGCCGGCGCGGACCAGGCCCCTGAGGTCAATTTCGAATGAACCCCGCGTTCAGCGGTGGGAGCCGGCGCCTTTTCCGGGCGCCGGCGCTGCCGGCACTTCTGCTGATCCTGACGCTGCTGGCGCTCCTGGCGCCTGCGGCGACCGCCGACCCCGTCTATCCCGACCGGCCGGCGGCGCGGGTCAACGATTATGCCGGTCTGCTCAACCCGACCCAGCGTTCGGAGCTGGAGCGGGCACTGGCCGATTTCGAGCGGCGCACCACCAACCAGTTGCTGGTGGCCACGTTCCAGAGCGCCGAAGGCGGCGAGCCGGCCGACGTCACCATCCGTCTGGCCGAGCAATGGAAGGTGGGCAGCCGGGACAATGACAACGGGCTGATCCTGGTGGTCTTCGTCAAGGAACGGAAGGTCCGTTTCGAGGTGGGTTACGGGCTGGAAGGCGCCCTGCCCGACGCGCTGGCCATCCGCATCATCAACAGCGAAGTCACACCCCGTTTCCGCCAGGGCGACTACCCCGGGGGTATCGCAGCCGGGATGTCGGCGGCGATGCGGGCCATCGAGGGTGAATACACTGCCCCGGCCGGCGACAGCACCAGGAACCGGCGCAGTAAAAAGGGAATCGGCGGGCTGATCATCCCGCTGATCTTCATCCTTATTTTCATCTTCGGCGGGCGCCGGGGCCGGAATGCCCTGATGTGGTATATGGTCCTCGGCGGCGGCCGCGGCGGGTTCACCGGCGGGGGGGGCGGCTTCTCCGGCGGCGGAGGAGGAGGAGGGTTCTCCCCCGGCGGCGGCAGTTTCGGCGGTGGCGGGGCCACCGGATCCTGGTAGAACGGATCAAGCACCTTTACAGGAAATGAATACCATGGCGGACGACACCAACCACAAACAGCCGGCCCCGGAAGAGCGGGGGTCTGAACCGCAGTCCTTCTTCACCGCCGAGGAGCAGCGCCGGATCACCGACGCCGTTGCCGCGGCGGAAAAAATCACCTCGGGCGAGATCCGGGTCCACCTGGCGCGCAAGTCCGGCCGCAACCCGTACAAGGCGGCGGTGGCGGTATTCGAACACCTGGGGATGCACCGCACCGAAGCGCGCAACGGGGTGCTCATTTACCTCGCCCTCAGGGAAAAGCGGTTCGCCATCATCGGCGACCGCGGCATCGACGAAAGAGTGCCGGACGATTTCTGGGAGGAGACCTCCCGGGTGATGGCCGGGCACTTCAAACGTGATGATTTTGCCGGCGGAATCACCGCCGGGATCGCCAGTGCCGGCGAGGAGCTGGCCGCGTTCTTTCCGTGGCAGGAGGACGATATCAACGAACTGCCCGACGAGATATCCATGGAAGAGTGAAGCAGTGTCTGTATTTGGCCGGCGGCATACAGCCCCGGCCCAGCCATCAAATGGAGGAGTCAGATGAGAAGAGCAGGAATGCTGCTGCCGTTGCTGGCAGCCGTCATCATTCTCGCCGCACCGGCGGTTTTTGCCGGCGACGCGTTCGAGGAGGTGCAGGACCGGATCCACGAAAAAACGCTGCCCAACGGCCTGAAGGTGATTCTCTTCGAGAACCACGATGCACCCGTGATTTCCTTTGTCACCCAGGCCAACGTTGGCGCCTCGGACGAAGTCCACGGAATCACCGGCCTGGCCCACATCCTGGAGCACATGGCATTCAAGGGCACCGCCACCGTGGGCGGACAGGACACCAGGAACGAGGCCGAAGCCATGGCCGCCGAGGACCGCGCCTTTGCAGCCATCATGGCTGAGCGGCAAAAAGGCGATCTCGCCTCCCCGGAGAAACTGGCCGAGCTGGAAAAAGTGCTCTCCGAAGCCATGGACGAGGCCCGGCAGTATGTGCTGAGCAACGAAATGGACGAGATCCTGAAACGCGAAGGGGTGCAGGGGCTCAACGCCGGCACCGGATACGACACCACCACCTACTACTTCAGCCTGCCCTCCAACCGCCTGGAACTCTGGGCGCTGCTGGAATCCGACCGGTTCATCAACCCGGTGCTGCGCGAGTTCTACGCCGAAAAGCAGGTGGTGGCCGAGGAACGGCGGATGCGCACCGATTCCAACCCCATCGGCCGGTTGCTGGAAGAGTATCTGGCCGTGGCCTACAAGGCCCACCCCTACGGCGTACCGGTGGTGGGACACATGTCCGACATCCAGAACATGAGCCGGGAGAAGTGCATGAATTTCTTCCGGAAATATTACAACCCGAGCAACATGGTGGTTGTGGTGGCCGGTGATGTCTATCCCGACGAGGCGTTCCCGGTGATCGAGAAATACTTCGGCGCCATCCCCCGGGGAACCAGGCCCACACCGGTGACCACCGTTGAGCCGCAGCAGAACGCCGAGCGGCGGGTGGTGACCTACGAGGAAGCCCAGCCGATCCTGATCATGGGATTCCACAAACCCGGCTTCAACCACCCCGAGCGGGCGGTCTATGACGCCATTTCCAGCATTATGGGAGAAGGCCGCAGTTCACGGCTGAACAAGAGCCTGGTCAAGGAGAAGCAGATCGCCGTCGCCGCCATGGCGCTCACCGGTCTCCCGGGTGCCAAATACCCCGGGCTCTTCCTCTTCATTGGGGTCCCGGCCAAGGGCAACACCAATGCCGAGGTGGAGGAGGCTATCTGGGAGGAGATCGATAAATTGAAAAACGAGCCGGTCTCCGAGCAGGAACTGGCCAAGTTGAAGACCAGGGCCAAGGCCGACTTCATCCGCGGCCTCGACTCCAACACCGGCATGGCCAACCAGCTGGCCTTTTACTTCACCATGACCGGTGACTGGAGAAACATGTTCCGCGAGGTGGGGAAGATCGAGGCGGTCACCGCCGAGGACATCCAGCGGGTGGCCAACGAGGTCTTCACCCGCACCAACCTCTCGGTGGGGGCCCAGGAATCGATCTCCGACCTGGAACAGTAGCCCGGCGCGAACGGAAGAACCAGCATGGTTTTCAAAAATAGTGAGGAATCCCAGATGAGAAGAAATCACGCCACGAGCTTGCTGACGCTCGTTCTGGCCGCGGCATTCGTCATCTCGGCCGTCACGGCCGGGCCGGCGTTCTGTGACAAGAAGCGCCCGCACGAAAAAATGACCTTTCCCGAACTGCGCGAACTGACGATCCCCGAAGTGCAGCAGGCCACCCTGGCCAACGGGATGAAACTGTACTACCTGCAGGACAGCGGGCTGCCGCTGGTCAACGCGCGGATGATCGTCCGCACCGGCGGCTTTCTCGACCCGGCGGACAAGGTGGGGCTGGCCGGAATCACCGGCAGCGTGATGCGCACCGGCGGCACCGCGACCATTCCCGGCGACGACCTGGACGAATTGCTGGAAGGGATCGCCGCACGGGTGGAGATCGGCATCGGCGACGAATCGGGTTTCGCCACGCTGAACTGCCTCACCGAGAACTTCGAACAGGTGCTGGAAATCTATGCCGACGTGATCCGCAACCCGGCCTTGCCCCAGGAGAAGATCGACCTGGCGATGATCGAGGCCAGGAGCGGTATCTCGCGGCGCAATGATGATCCCAATGGCATCCTCGGCCGCGAGCTCAGCCGGGCGATTTACGGGCCGGACGGTGTCTACGCCCGGAACATGGAATACGAGCACCTGGCCAACATCACCCGTGATGACATGGCCGCATTCCACGCTGCCTGGTTCCACCCCGAAAACTGCATCCTCGCAATCTGGGGTGACATCGATCCCGAGACGATCACCGCCCAGGTGGAGAAGGTCTTCGAAGGCTGGGATGCCGGCGCTCCGGAATTCCCCGCCTACCCGGAAATCCCCGAGGTGAAGGCGTCGGTGAATCTGATTGAAAAGACCGACCTCAACCAGAGCTACATTGCCCTCGGTCACCTGGGCACCACCCGCAACAACCCCGACTACTTCGCCCTGCAGGTGATGAACGAGATCTTCGGCACCTCCGGGTTCACCAGCCGGCTGATGCGCGCCGTGCGCACCGCCGAAGGGCTGACCTACGGTGTGAGCGGCGGGATCTATGCCAACTACGGCTACCCGGCCGAGGCGCGGATGTCCACCTTCACCTCCCTGGAAAATACCGGTTACACCATCGACCTGCTGAAATCCGAACTGGCCAAGCTCATCGCGGACGGCGTGACCCAGGCCGAGGTGGACCAGGCGCGGCAGGGCATTCTCAACTCCTTCGTCTTCAACTTCGATTCCAAGGGCGAAGTGATCAACCGCCTGCTGACCTACGACTACTACGGCTACCCCGCCGACTTCCTGATGAAGTACAAGACCAGCATCGAGGGGGTGACCGTGGCTGACGTCAACCGCGTGGCCCGGGAGAACTGGCACCCCGACAACATGGTGCTGATGGTGGTGGGCGACCCGGAGAAGTTCGACAAGCCGCTCTCCGGGTACGGCAAGGTGCAGGTGGTGGACATCACCATTCCCGACCCGCCCTCCTCCGAGGAAATCCCCGAAGCCACCGCCGAATCGCTGGCCACGGGCACCGAGTTGATGAAGGCCGCGATGCAGGCCCACGGCGGGGACAAGCTGCTGGCGGCGAAGAATATCTTCTCCAAATCCGACGTCACCGTCTCCACCCCCCAGGGTGAGATGGGCATCGCGGTGGAATCCTGGACCGTCTTCCCCGACAGGAGCTGGACCAAGATGACCCTGCCCTTCGGTGCCATGGTCCGCGTGTTCAACGGCACCGAGGGCTGGCAGGAGATGGCCGGCCAGAAACAGCCGGCACCGGCCGAGGACTTCACCAAGGAGTTCGCCCGCGACATGGATCACGTCTTGCGCGGGATCGATGGCGGGGAGTACACCTTCCAGTATGTGGACGACGTGGATTTCGAAGGCACGGCGGCCCACCGGGTGGTGATCCGCGACCGTTTCGATCGTCCCACCACCGTCTTCATCTCCGTGGAGAACTTCCGGGTCGTCGGCCGCCGCTACGTCGGCGAGACCATGTCAGGGCCCGGAGAGCTGACCGAAGTGGTGCTGGAGTGGGCCGACTTCGACGGCATCCCCTCAGCGGCCCAGGCCGTTGTGCGCCTCGAGGGTGAGGATTACATGAGCATCGCCACCAGCGAGCGCGTCCTTGACGGCGAAGTGGACATGGCCATCTTCGAGAAGGGGGAATAGCGCCCCCGGCACTATTCAGACAATCAAGGGGACCGGCAGCCGCCGGTCCCCTTTTTTTTATTGCGTTGCCGGGGCCTGGTCCGGTACCACGGATACCCTGAGACTGGGGACGTACATAACTATATAACTTACGTGATGCAAAGGAGGACATTCTGTGTAGCGCTCACTCATGCAGGGCTCGCGCAACGACCACGCCTTCAGTGCTTTCATCGTAAGTTATAAAGTTATGTACGTCCCCTATGTCAAAATGGCCTATTTTTTCAGGCCGTAGCCGGAGATTTTTTTATGGAGGTTGGTGCGTTCGAGGCTGAGGAGTGTGGCGGCCCGGGAAACGTTCCAGCTAGTCTCGTCCAGGGCAGCGAGGATGAAGGCCTTTTCCTGCTCCTCGCGGTATTCCTTGAGGCTCAGTTTACCCAGCAGGGCCGAGAGGCGCCGCGAACCGGCATCCTCGGCGGCACGGCCGCTGAACAGGGCGGTGAGGTGCTGCCGGACATGAAAGGCCCTGATCAGCGGTTCGCGAACCATGATCACCAGCCGTTCGATCACGTTGCGCAACTCGCGCACATTGCCCGGCCAGTGGTAATCGAGCAGCAGGTCCAGCGCCTCCGCCTGGAGGGACATGGGGGGGAATTCGTTTTCGCGGCAAAAGATGCCGATGAAGTGTTCGGCCAGCTCGGGGATATCCTCCTTGCGCTGCCTGAGCGGCGGCACCACCAGCGGTACCACGTTGATGCGGTAAAAGAGGTCCTCGCGAAAACCGCCGGTGCGGATCTCCTCCTCGAGGTTCTTGTTCGTCGCCGCCACCACCCGCACGTCCACGCTCACCGGGTCGTTGCTCCCCAGCCGCGTCAGCTCGCCGGTCTGCAGGGTACGCAGCACCTTGGCCTGGGCCGAGAGGCCCATATCGCCGATCTCGTCGAGAAAGAGCGTGCCGCCGTGGGCCAGCTCGAACTTGCCCAGCTTGAGCCGGTCGGCCCCGGTGAAGGCCCCCTTCTCCGCGCCGAACAGCTCGCTTTCGATGAGCTCGGTGGGGATGGCCGCGCAGTTGACTTTGATAAAGGGCCCGTTGCGAAGCGGGCTCTGCTCGTGGATCGCCCGGGCCACCAGCTCCTTGCCGGTGCCGCTCTCCCCGACGACAAGGATCCGCCCGCGGGTGGGTGCCGCCCGGCCGATGGCCTCGCGCAGCGCCTCGATCACCGCCGAGCTGCCCACCATCCGGGCCGGTTCGCCCAGCTGGGCCCGCAGGTGGATGTTTTCCCTCTTCAGCCGGCTCGACTCCAGGGCCAGGCGCACCGAGTGGAGCACCCGCTCCTTCTCCAGGGGCTTCTCGATGAAGTCGTAGGCCCCCATCTGGGTCGCCTTCACCGCGTCGGAGAAGGTGGCCTGGCCGGAGATCACCACCACCGGCAACTGGGGCTCGTCTTTCTTCAGCAACTCCAGCGCCTCCAGGCCGGAGAGCACCGGCATCTTCAGATCGAGGAGCACCAGATCACAGGCCCGGCCGGCGGCCTGCTCCACCGCCTCCTGGCCGTTCTCCGCCTCCAGCACCTGGTATCCCGCTCCGCCCAGCACCAGGGAGAGGGTCCGGCGGATGTTCCGCTCGTCGTCGGCCACCAGGATCACCTCGCGGGCCGCGCCTTCCGTTGCCGGTTCGTTCTTCGCTTTGTGGCCCATCAGACGTCCCTCTCTGTGGTCTCCCTCTCGGCCGGGATTTGGATGACGAACCGCGCCCCCTGCGGAACAGCGTCCTCGACGCTGATCCAACCGCCATGGTCGAGAACGCTCTTCTTGACGATGGCCAGCCCGAGGCCCATGCCGTCCGGGCGGCCGCTGAACGACGGCTCAAAGACCAGTTGCTTCTCGGCAAGCGGGATACCCGGACCATTGTCGGCAACGGTCAACTGCAGCCACCCCGGGCCGGGGCTGGAGCTCTCCACACGCAACCCGAGGCCGGGCCGGTCCAGTTGCACCGCGTTGTCCGCCAGGTTTCGCAGGATGCCCACCAGCTGGTCCGGGTCGAACCAGGCCGGCGGCAGCCCGTCGGCCAGACCGAAGGAAATCTCCAGTTGCTCGCCATATTCGGGGTGGCGGTCGAAGAAGCGGCGCACCGCATCGTTGAGATCCAGGGCCTCGGGGACCGGGTCGGGAAGCCTGGCAAAGGAGGAGAAGGCCTGAACCATCCGCTTCAGCCGGCCGGTCTCCTCCAGCATCATTTCCGCACTCTCATCGAGCAGCCGGCCGAACTCCTCGCGTTCGGCAGCGCCGGCACCACCGGCGGTCACCGCTGAATAACGGTCGTGAAGCTCCTGGATGCCCATCTGGATCGG